>ULXG01037275.1_pt1 | contig 13795 bp, 11 predicted proteins | sample 1961141 | NCBI WGS metagenome assembly ULXG01 (sample SAMEA4835834, study PRJEB28245) | human gut metagenome | biome: gut microbiome; material: fecal sample | place: Denmark | collected 2008 | reverse complement strand
AATCCGCGGTACAGAAACTAAGTCTGTATCCCACAAGGGGAAAACGCACAAAAATCAATTACAGAAACAGTGTAACACAATATCTTGCGTTAGTCAAGGAATATCATCTATATATAGTATCTTTCTGTTGCTGAAAATGGCATTGCTCAAAAAAACTCATCAAAAGGCACAGGATTTGCAGAAATTTGGCCGCCATCTCCTATATATAGGGCGTACAGACATGGCATGGGATTCCATAGTCAGTCTGCACGCTCTTTTTGTACCTTGACAAGCCCCATAACCTTTTCCATTGGAGTTATACAGGGATCGCGGACAGTGTGCGATGACCACATGGAGCCCGCCCACGATTGAAATACCGCACAGCGGGCCCTGGCAATACGCGGCGGAAAGCCCCGGCGCAGGAAATGGCCTTTGGAAAGTGATTTTGACCATCCAGAAATAAATAATCGGATTGAATTGAGGGTCCTATTATTATATAATTAAGGTGCTATTACAGACTATGGATTCCTCAATCCGTCCGATTGTAAGAAGGGAGGTAATGACGATCGGACGCACAGAAAATTTCACCAATCCAACTGTTGCAAAGAGGACCTATACTGTTGCAGAAGTAATGGATATTCTTGGTGTCAGCAGGAAAAAAGCATACGAACTGTGCAATTCCGGTAGCTTTAAGATTGTCCACATTGGCAGAAGCATACGGGTTTCTAAGACCTCTTTTGATGCATGGTTGGATAACCAATCGTCTCAAATGGAGGAATAATCGAATATGGAATCTTTAGTCTATAAAAAGAACTGCACCATCTCTCTTTGGGGAGGTGAAGTGTAATGGCAAGCATTAGCAAACGAAATGGGAAATACGCTGTCACATACTACGAAGGTGACGACAGGCATCCTGTTATGAAATCGGGACTGACGGCATCTCAGGCAGAGAAATTGCGTGACAAGAAAAATGCTGAAGAAAAGAAGTGGCGTGAACAGAGAAAAAAGGCGCGTGAAAAAGCGAAGAAGCAAGTAGTCAAAGCTGTTTCCAACAATGCTGGCGATAACCCTACCGATGCGACTCTCGAAGAATACATGGAAGAATTCATTGAGAAATATGGAACAAAGCATTGGGGTGATTCGTACTATACCAGCTCCCGCTCCAGAATGATTAACTATGTTTACCCCCATTTTGGTCAGCACAAGATTGTCGATATTACTACACAAATGATCGATACTTACTATGATTTTCTGATCAAAGAGTGCCCTCTCGTGGCAAACAGAGGGAAACAAAAGGGTAGTGATGAAGGCGGGCATGTTACCTCTGCTATTGTGCGTGACATCCATAAGGTACTCCGGACTGCTTTTAATCAAGCTCGAAAGTGGAAGTACATTCGGCAAAACCCATTTAATGACGCGGATCTTCCCGAACATAAGGAGGAAGAGCGTCCAGCCTTTTCACCCGATGAATTTGAATGGATACTGGATTACACTGACGATCCAAGTGACTATGAGCGATACACGATACATGTTGCTCTTGCCATTCAGTATTACTGCACAACTCGTGGTGGAGAAGTAGGTGGGCTTCAATGGCCGGATTACAACCGGACTGAGAAAACCTTGCACATTTACAAAGCACTTGATAGGGTGGCGAAAAAGAATCTCAACTTGCCGAAACTCATCATTTACTATACTTTTCCAATTATGAACGCATACAACAAAACGGTGGTCGTTCTGAAAGCTCCCAAGACAGAAGCTACGGAGAGGTTTAGCAAATTGAACAACCTTATGATTGAAAAGCTTGATCAGCTGAAGAAAATGCAGGAAGAAATGATTGCCAATATCTTCGGCGACGATTATCAAGACAATCAGTTAATTATCTGCCAGCCCAATGGACGCCCTATCATGCAGGAGCAGTTGAACCGGAAGTTTAAAGATATTATTGTGGAAATGCGTGAAAATGGTTATAAGTTTACCAGCGTCCCAGAAGACAAACTGGACGATGTTGTTTTCCATAGTGTCCGTGCTGCCAGCGCCACAAAGAAAATGCAAGTTTCTAACGGCAATCTGAAAGCGGTGATGCGAGCAGGCGGGTGGGCAGAACCTGATATGGTAATCCGCTATTCAAAAGCTTATGACGACGATCAAGTAAAAATCGCGCAAAAGATGGAAGAGGATTATCACAAGGGCGGAGATGCCAAACCACAGCAGGACGCAGAAGAACTACTTCGTATCATTCAGGATAATCCAGAGCTGTTAACTAAATTGCTGGCGGCCATAAAACCTTAGCGCAAATTTCCGCAGAAGGCTTCAAAAACCTTAGCAGGGGTGATTTTCACCTCAAAAACAGCCTTCCTGTATGAGCAAAAACCTTAGCTGTGTTAGCCCGAAAAAAGGATGGGGAACATAAATGAAAGGCAAAAAAATTGCTTGCCTACAATCGCAACTTGTAAGCAAGCAAAAACGCCGGAAACCCTTATCCGACAATGATTGTCTGGCGTGCCAGAAGGGACTTGAACCCCCGACACCCGCCTTAGGAGGGCGGTGCTCTATCCAACTGAGCTACTGGCACATATTAAATTTTGAACTTAACAAAGTTATCCCACGCCGCCTCCTTTAGTGAACCGTAGTTAGTTCTCTTAGGAGGACCCCGTTATATCCATTTAACTATGGAAGCATTCACGGTTTCATTACAAAACCGCAACAATAATATTATATCAAAAATTCACTATTCGTCAAGCTTCAAATTTGACGACGCCCTGCATCCAGATCTGTCCCTTAAACCTGCGTCCCGGCTCCGGCTCTCCCAGAAGATCCGCTTTCGCAATCCCCACATGGAACAGCACGTCGCTGCTCTCAATGGTCAGATCGTAGACTTCTTCCCCGGTCATGGAATTTTCCCTGACTGCCACATTCTTAATCTCACCGATCACAGAATACTGGTCGCACTCAATCCCGCAGGGCATAAAACAGGTCTCCACAATGGAGTAGACGTCCTCCTTGATCATTCGCCTGGAAATCTTGGAGTAGAGATCTATGTCCTCTATGGTCAGAGTTTCCATGGCGTCCTCATCCCCGTTTTTTGCCGCCTCGATCAGGGAGCTTCTGTCCCTGGCCGCCACTTTGGACAGCTCAATCTGCTTTGCCGTCTTCCGAAGGGGAAGAAGAACCTTTCCGCTCAGAGACAGACCAGTAAGATTAACTCCCGCGATTTTATAAAACCTCTGATCTCTGCTCAGCTGACGGTACTCAAACAGATTTTCCAGGAAAAAAATGAGGGAAATGCCCACCCTGTACTCATCCAGAAGTCCCGCGTAGGTTTCCTTTTCCGTGTGGCGCTGAATGGAACAGTCGGCCTCTGATGACAGATCGCCGCTGGTCAGATATGGATAGTAAAATTCTCTGTGGAAATTTCCGTCAGCGTCCATTTTTCCATATATGGCAATTCCCATGCCGGGAGCCGCCTCCCCGCGGATTTCACACAGATTTGTGCTTTCGTCCAGCTGTATGTTTCTCTGCTCTGTGGGATCAGCAATGATCTTCTGTAAAAGTTCTTCCACATCCTGATCGTTTCTGCACCCGGAAAATCCAATGGAGCGTAAAAACTTATGCATACTGTCACCTTCTTTTCCTCATATTTTCTATAACCGCTGGTATCAATCAGTAAAGCTCCAGACAAACATGAGGCGAAGAACACTCCGCCTCATGTGTTAAGCCATATTATATACTATTTGCAGGGAGAATACAAGATGTTCCTGTGTTTAAACATTTTGTCTTCCGCGGCTTATTTTTATGCAATTATACAAGTCCCTGGCTCATCATGGCCTCTGCTACCTTCTCAAAGCCTGCAATGTTGGCTCCGGCAACATAGTTGCCCTTTACGCCGTAGCGCTCTGCCGCGTCCGCTGCCTTTGCGTAGATATTTACCATGATGTCTTTCAGTCTGGAGTCAACCTCCTCGAAGGTCCAGCTCAGTCTCAGGCTGTTCTGGGACTGCTCCAGTCCGCTTACAGCCACGCCGCCTGCGTTTGCTGCCTTTCCAGGCATAAACAGAACGCCATTCTCCACAAAGAAGTCCGTTGCCTCTCTGGTGGACGGCATATTTGCGCCCTCTGCCACTGCGAAGCATCCGTTTGCCTTCAGAGTCTTCGCATCCTCCAGGTTCAGCTCGTTCTGAGTTGCGCAGGGAAGAGCAATATCGCAGGGAATAGTCCAGATTCCCTTGCCCTCTGTGTACACAGCGCCGGGAACCTGAGCTGCGTAATCTTTCACGCGGCCGCGGCGAACTTCCTTGATCTCCTTCATCACATCCAGCTTAATGCCGTCTTTGTCATATACATAGCCGTTGGAATCGCTCATGGCCACTACCTTTGCGCCCAGGCTCTGTGCCTTCTGGGTTGCGTAGATTGCCACATTTCCGGATCCGGATACCAGAACGGTCTTTCCTTCCAGCTCTTTGCCGTTGTGCTTTAACATTTCCTCCAGCATATATACCAGGCCGTAGCCGGTTGCCTCTGTACGGGCCAGAGAACCTCCGAAGGTCAGTCCCTTTCCAGTGAGAACGCCCTCATACAGTCCGGTAATTCTCTTATACTGTCCAAACATAAAGCCGATCTCCCGGCCGCCCACACCGATATCTCCAGCAGGAACGTCCGTATTCGCGCCGATATGACGATACAGCTCTGTCATAAAACTCTGGCAGAATCTCATCACTTCCGCGTCAGATTTTCCCTTGGGATCAAAGTTGGAACCGCCTTTGCCGCCGCCCATGGGCAGTCCGGTCAGAGAGTTCTTCAGCACCTGCTCAAAGCCCAGGAACTTCAGTACGCTCTGGTTTACAGACGGATGGAAACGCAGGCCGCCCTTGTACGGTCCGATGGCGCTGTTGAATTCCACACGGTAGCCCTTATTTACCTGTACATTGCCCTTATCGTCCATCCACGGTACGCGGAAGCTGACGATTCTCTCCGGCTCAATAAAGCGCTCCAGAAGGCCGACACTGCGGTACTTCTCCTCGTTTGCATCAATCACCAGCTTTAAGGAATCCAGTACTTCCTTCGCTGCCTGGTGAAATTCCGGCTCTCCCGGATTCTGAGACACTACTCTCTCATACATTTCATCAACGTAAGACATGGTAAATATATTCCTCCTTATTCTCAAAATGTATTTAGATGCAACAAAAGCCGGGACTTCCTCAGCCCCGGCTCCTTTGCCTTCATACACAGTTCAAATTCTAGCAATTCATTGTGTTAAAGTCAATCCCCTCACAGATTGTATCGAAAAAAGTACAATGAATTTTATCTTTTCATCTCCTTGTAGCCCAGAGCCTGTTCCAGAGCCTCCTTCTCCTCTGCTCCCAGAAGAGTATCTGTCTGTCCCCGATCCACCGGTTTAATATAGAGGTAGCAGCCCTCCCGGCTGTGAACAGAATTGAGTACAAACCCGGAATTAGTGTAATCCAGCAGGGCGAACGCAAAGCTTAAAGTACCGCCCATTCCTTTAAACGCATTGTACTTTACCAATCCAAATTTCTGATAGGATGCTCTCTGATTACGGTTTAAGGACCGGATGGCCTCCTTGTTAGCCTTATCCTCAGATTTCAGATTTCGGATCTCCTCAATCTGCTCGATAATAATGTCCTCCAGCGTCTCTGCATCCTTTCCCCGCATAAAATAGTCGTAACTTCTATACAGTTTTCTCATATTTATAATGCAGATGATCACCGCAATCAGCAGGATCAGGGTGATCACTGCCAGCCCGATGATAATGTACGCCGGGTCCACCGGCAAACGGTTCAATATGGTATTCTCCATCTTATGTCCTCACTCCTACTTCTAGTATTGCCTTATGGATTCGATTAATTCCACAATTCTCTCCAGTTCTGCAGAAGAATAATATTCGATCTCGATCCTTCCCTTATTCTTGTCCTTCCGATTGATGGATACCTTCGTACCCATGATGGATTTCATCTTCTCCTCCAGATTCTGATAGGCCAGAGTCACCGCATCCGGTTCTTTCTCCTTGACTTTCTCCTTTTTCGGCTTTCCCAGAGCCTTTACCAGACGTTCTACTTCCCGCACACTGAGATTTTCCTTTACAATGCGGTCGGCAATCTCCAGCTGCATATTCTGATCTTCCAGGGAAAGAAGAGCCCTGGCATGGCCGCTGGAAATCACTCCCTCAGCCACCATATTCTGGATCTTTTCATGGAGCTTTAAAAGCCTCATGCTGTTAGTGATAGTCGTTCTGTTCTTGGACACACGGGCAGCGATCTCTTCCTGCTTCAAATGAAATTCTTCCATCAGGCGCTGGTATGCCATTGCTTCCTCAATGGGATTTAAATCTTCTCTCTGAATGTTCTCAATCAGAGCAATCTCCATCTTCTGCTGTCTGTCATATTCCCTTATCACCACAGGAACTTCCTTTAAACCGGCCATTTTCGCCGCCCGCCAGCGTCTCTCACCGGCTATAATCTCGTAAAAATTCCCGTTTTTCTGAACAAGAAGCGGCTGGAGGACCCCATACTGTTTAATAGAATCCGCCAGCTCCCTCAACTGATCTTCATCAAAATTTTTTCTCGGCTGCGTCTGATTCGGCTCAATGGATGATATTTTTAAAAATATCTCTTTGACCGGCTCTTCTTTCTGCTTTTCCGCTGCAGCCGGTTTTGACCGCTCTACAGGTGCTTCCTTTTCCGGCTTCGCATCACCAATCAGTGCGCCCAGTCCCTTTCCCAATCCCGTTCGTTTTGCCATTATAACTCTTCTCCTCTTTTTATCACTTCCGCCGCCAGCATCCGGTAATCCTCCGCTCCGGCAGAACGGGTATCGTACACGGTAATGGGCATCCCGTAGCTGGGTGCCTCCGCCAGCCTGACATTTCTGTGAATCATCGTGTTGTAAATATTTTCATTCAAATTTTCTCTTACGCTTTCCACTACCTCCGAGGAAAGATTGGTTCTGGAATCAAACATGGTAAATACCACGCCTTCCATCTCCAATTTGGGATTCAGGCCCTTTTTAACCAGCTGAATGGTTTTCATCACCTGATTTAATCCCTCCAGAGCATAATACTCACACTGCAGGGGAACCAGAACCGTATCTGCCGCCACCAGTGCATTCACCGTCAGAAGGCTCAGTGAAGGCGGACAGTCAATAATGATAAAATCATAATTTTTTCTTAATCTGCGGAGAAAACCCCGAAGAATTTTTTCCTTATTTTCCATTTCCAGCAGTTCGATTTCTGCCCCTGCCAGATTTACATTGGAAGGAATTAAATCCAGATTCGGCTGAACTTCTTTTATCAAGCAGTCCGACACTTTACATTCCCCAATGAGCAGTTCGTAAACCGTTTGCTCCAGCTGATTTTTTTCCACACCAAATCCACTGGTCTCATTTCCCTGGGGATCAAAATCTACAGCTAATACCTTCTGTCCCGCTTCCGCTAACGTCGCCGACAGATTAATTGCCGTTGTTGTTTTTCCAACCCCGCCCTTCTGATTGGCTATCGCAATTATTCTTCCCATATTCCAATCCCTTTCTTTCGTTCAGGGAAAAGTATACCACATTTTTTTTTATTTTCCTACCCTCAAATCCCATGTTTCACGTGAAACTTTTATAAATTTCCTTAAACAATTTTTTATTGATCCTCGTATTGTAATCTGTTTCTTCTTATTTTATAATATATCCATACTCAAAACAGGAGGTATTACCATGAAAAACAGAAATAAATTTCTCACATTTCTTCTCCTGGCATCGGGTGCTGCCGCAGGCACAGCTCTGGTGAATAAGGCGATAAAGATCATGGCCACTTCCAAGCATCTTCTGGAAGTATCCCACTCTCTCTGCTATCAATGGCGTTTTGGGAAGATTCACTATACCAGGACTGGTTCTGGATCTTCTCTTCTTTTGATCCATGATTTTCAATGTTCCTCCAGCAGCTACGAATGGCACCGTCTCATTCACGCTTTAAAAGAGAAACATACAGTATATACGCTGGATCTTATTGGCTGCGGGCGCTCAGAAAAGCCCAACCTTACCTACACCAACTATTTCTATGTACAGCTTCTCCGAGATTTCATCAAATCAGAGATCGGGCATCGCACCGACGTCATGGTTACAGGAGAATCCTCTTCTTTTGTAATCATGGCCTGCAACAACGATCCTTCTCTGTTCAACCGGATCATGCTGATCAATCCCAGCAGTGTTCAGTCCTGCGCCCAGACACCGAACAAAAATACGAAGCTTTACAAATTTATCCTTGATCTTCCCATTTTGGGCACGCTGCTTTACAATATTGCCAACAGCCGTACCATTATGGAAAAGACTTTCACCGAGCAATATTTCTGCAATCCCTACTCCGCCCGTTCTGCCTATGTGGATCACTATTTTGAGGCGGCACACCTGGGCGAATGTCCGAAAGCTGTATTTGCCAGTCTGACCTGCAACTATACAAAGTGCAACATCGTCAATGCTCTGAAAAAGATTGACAACAGCATCTATATTCTTGGAGGAAAAGAAGAACCTAATATGGAAGAAATTGCTCAGGAATATCAGCAGTATAACTCCGCCGTGGAATATTCTCTGATTCCCAAGACAAAACATCTTCCCCAGCTGGAAAGCCCAGAAAAAGTTCTGGATGCTGTGAAAATCTTCTTTTCTTAAGTTTCACGTGAAACATTGTTGTTTATAAAGAAAAAGTCCTGAGGTTCAGGACTTTTTCTTATCTAATCACTACAATATCCTCTCATGTAATAAACTTGCCATCCTTACCTGCCTGAGCAGTCGTCCCTTACATAATCACCTACACTTGCATAAGCAACTGCACTTATATAAGCAGCCACCCCTTTCATACGCAGCTGCCCATCCATACATAATCAATTACCTTTATATAACCAGCCATTTGCAAATCTGCAAGCAAAAATCACCTGCACTGTAAGCGCACACGGTATCCCCATAAATATAGGATAACATTTTCCCCACAAGTTTTTTCTCACAGGTTCCATACTTTTCGCCCTTCCATAGCAAAGATTTTTCCCTTTATTTGATTATTCCTCCCCTTCCCGAAATTGTCCGCACATACAGGTCAGTTTCCTCTTCCGCCTATGATTTTCCATTTTCCAGCCTCCAATCACCGCCGCAGGCACGAATCTTCTCCCTCAATCACAGAATTAACATTTCTCCCTGGATGCAGCACATCTCATTCCATCCAAAGTTCTCTTTTCCTGTCCCATTTTTCCCAATCCGCTGATTCTCTCCTAATATGATTATTTTTTAAATTTTTCCGAATAACAAAACTTTTCTGAAAAATAAAAAATCCCATGCAGTATTTCCACTGCACAGGATTTTCCATCACTCACAAGATAAATTTCACCCACACCATATTCGATTTTCAGTTATACTTTCCAATCTGTTTTACATGTTTCACGTGAAACATTTATCTTTCATTTTCATCACTTTAACGGATCCTTCCCGGGAAGTCCCGCTTTTCTGGGGTATCGTTTTTCCAAAACTTTATTTTTTCTGATAACCACAAGGGTTCTCTCATCTCCATTGGGAAGAAGAAAAACTTCTGTCCGCTCCACTTCGCTTCCCAATTTTTTAACTGCTCCGCCGGCTGCTGTCAGCTCCTCTTCCACCTTTCCAGACTTATAAGGGATAAAATAGCCCCCGGTCTTCACAAAGGGAAGGCAGTACTCTGACAGCGTAGACAGATTCGCCACAGCTCTGGACACGCAGAGATCATACTGTTCCCGGTATTTTCCATCTCTTCCATAGTCTTCCGCCCGGCCATGAACTGCTTTTATACATTTAAGTTCCAGTTTTTCAATCACAGCATCCAGAAAACGGATTCTTTTATTGAGAGAATCCAGAAGAGTAATTTCCAGCTGAGGAAAGGCAATTTTCAGCGGAATTCCAGGAAATCCGGCTCCCGTTCCCACATCCATAATCTTCCGAGGCTTGTCTCCCAGATCTGAAACCGCTTTTTTCAGGGAAAGACTGTCCACAAAATGTTTTGTAACCACTTCTGTCATTTCTGTGATAGCCGTCAGATTCATCACCTGATTCCACTCCACGAGCATTTCATAATACTGATAAAACTGCTCCATCTGCCGCTCCGAAAGGATTGCAATCCCTTCCAGCTCTCTCTCCATCTGTTCTGCAAACATTTTATCCATACAAATTCCCCTATTGTTTTTGATGTCTTAAATGTTCCAAATAAATTAATAATACCGAAATATCCGCCGGAGATACTCCGGAAATTCTGGAGGCCTGACCTATATTCATGGGCTTATACAGATTCAGCTTCTGTACCGCCTCCCGCCTCAGACTGGGAACCGTGGAATAGTCAAAATCCGGATCCAGCCGTTTAGACTCCAGCTTTTTAAACTGTGCCACCTGCTGCTTCTGCCGTTTAATATACCCGGCATATTTGATGTTAATATTGACCTGTTCCGCCACATCATAGGGCAGATCCGGCCGATTCTCATCCAGCTCCGCCAGCACAAAATAGTTCAGCTCCGGCCGCCTCACCAGTTCTGCCAGTGTACTTCCCGACTTCAGGGGAGTACTGCCATGGGCTTCCAGAAAAGACTGTACTTTCTCATTGGCTCCCACAACTGCCTTTTCCAGTCTTTTCATCTCCTCCTCGACGGCCTTCTCTTTCCACAGCAGTCTCTCGTAGGCTCTGTCATCCACCAGTCCAATTTCATGGCCGATTTTCATCAGCCGCAGATCCGCATTGTCCTGCCTCAAAAGCAGCCGGTACTCCGCCCTGGACGTCATCATCCGGTAAGGCTCATGGTTTTCTTTCGTCACCAGATCGTCAATCAGCACTCCGATATAAGCCTGGGAACGATCCAGCACATAAGGCTCTCTTCCCAGCACCTCCATGGCGGCATTGACGCCGGCCATAAATCCCTGGACTGCCGCCTCCTCATATCCGGAGCTTCCGTTGAACTGTCCGCCGCTGAACAGTCCCTTGATCTTTTTAAACTCCAGCGTGGCGTTCAGCTGCCGGGAATTGATGCAGTCGTATTCAATGGCGTAGGCATTTCTCACAATCTTCACATGTTCCAGGCCGGGAACAGTTCTGTACATTGCATACTGTACATCTTCCGGCAGAGAACTGGACATGCCCCCCAGATACATTTCATTGGTATAAAGTCCCTCCGGCTCCACAAACACCTGATGCCGGTTTTTATCGGGAAATTTTACCACCTTATCCTCAATAGACGGACAATATCTGGGACCTGTTCCCTCGATGGCCCCGGAGAACAGAGGGGAACGGTCCAGGTTATCCCGGATGATTCGATGGGTCTCCTCGTTGGTGTAGGTCAGCCAGCAGGATACCTGCTCCTTCTGCACCGATTCCGGATCTGTGGAAAAGGAAAAAGGCACCACTCTCTCATCGCCGAACTGCTCTTCCATTTTAGAGAAATCTATGCTTCTCTTATCCACCCGGGCCGGAGTTCCCGTCTTAAACCGGTACATCTCAATCCCGTTGGCTTTCAGAGAATCGGTGAGATGATTGGCCGCCTGAAGACCGTTGGGGCCGGTGTAGGTGCTCACATCCCCGTAAATACATCTCGCCTTCAGATAGGTTCCCGTGGCCAGCACCGCCGCCTTACAGTGGTAAACAGCTCCGGAAAAGGTCTTCACCCCGGTGAGCCTGCCGTCTTCCACTATGATCTCCGTCACTTCCGCCTGTCGGATGGTCAGATGATCCGTATTTTCCAGAGTTTTTCTCATCTCCCTGGTATAATTCTGCTTGTCCGCCTGAGCTCTCAGGGAGTGGACTGCCGGTCCCTTGGACTCGTTGAGCATTTTGGACTGGATAAAAGTCTTGTCAATGTTCTTTCCCATCTCTCCCCCGAGGGCGTCCAGCTCCCTCACCAGATGGCCCTTGGAGCTTCCCCCAATATTCGGGTTGCAGGGCATCAGGGCAATACTGTCCACGCTGACCGTAAACATGATGGTCTCCAGCCCCAGGCGGGCGCAGGCCAAAGCCGCCTCACAGCCGGCATGGCCCGCCCCAACCACTACAATATCATAGGTTTCTTCCACATTCGGCATATATTTATCTCTTCCTTCTACATTTATGTCAACTAATTTGACCCATTATTTTCCCATACAGAACTTGCTGAATATCTCGTTGACCAGATCATCCTCCACCGCTTCCCCGATGATGGTTCCCAGCTGCTCATAAGCGTTCATCAGATCAATGGAGTAAAAATCCTCCGGCATTCCGTCTTCGATGCTCTGCTTTACCATATTCAGGCTGGACAGCGTCTCCTCCAGGGCCGCCTTATGTCTCACATTGGTAATATAAACCTGGTCGTTGAAATTCAGCTCCCCGTGGTAAAACATAGCTTCTATCTCATTTTCCAGCCGGTCAATTCCCGTTTTTTCCTTCGCCGACACGGGAACCACCGTCATCTCTGAAGCCGCTTCCAGCTCGCTGGCTGTCACCTTCTGGGGAAGATCTGTTTTATTCAGCAAAACCACACATTTCTTTCCCCGGATCAGATCCATGATCTGCCGGTCATTTTCATCCAGAGGACAGGAGGCGTCCACCACATAGATGATGAGATCCGCGTCCTCCGCCATGTGTTTTGCCCGGTCCACGCCGATTTTTTCCACCACGTCCTCCGTGTCCCGGATTCCCGCCGTGTCCACAATATTCAGACTGATTCCCCTCAGCCGGATGTGCTCCTCCAGAATATCCCTGGTGGTTCCCGCGATATCCGTCACAATGGCCCTCTCCTGCCCTAAAAGCACATTCATGAGGGAAGATTTTCCCGCGTTTGGTTTGCCCAGAATCACCGTCTTCACGCCTTCTGTCATAACCTTTCCGTCGTCTGCCGACCGGATCAGCTTCTCCGTCTCCTCCGCCAGGGGCCGGATCACTCCCATGAGCCGCTCCCCGTATCCGTCCAGGGAAATATGTTCCGGATCATCCAGAGCCGATTCGATAAACGCGATCTCGTAGAGAATTTTCTCCCTCATCTCCCGGATCTTTTCAGAAACAGATCCGTTTAACTGGCTCACCGATGATTTCAGAGCATACTGGTTCTGAGCGTTGATCACGTCGATGACTGCCTCCGCCTGAGACAGATCAATTCTGCCGTTTAAAAAGGCCCGTTTGGTGAACTCCCCCGGCTCCGCCGCCCTGGCCCCGTATTTAAGCACCGTCTCCAGGATCCTTTTCATCACCAGAACTCCGCCGTGGCAGTCAATCTCCACCGTGTCCTCCGCCGTGTAACTGTGGGGACCTTTCATAATCAGCACCAGCACCTCATCGATCTTCTCGTCCCCGTCGCAGATAAAACCGTAATAAATTCGGTGGGACTCCATCTTTTCCAGTTTTTTTCCATTTTTTCTGCGGAAGATCCGCCCGATCACATCAAAGGCTTCCTCTCCGCTGATCCTTACAATTCCGATTCCGGAACTGCTCATGGCTGTGGCAATTGCCGCAATAGTATCTGTCTTTTTCATAATCATCTCTTTCCGTCGCCCGGCAGGTGGCAGACCGTGCGGACACACATCAGTCCCCTGACGGACCTGTCATACACAAAAAGCCAGGCTGAATGGGGCAGCCTGGCTTATCCGGCAGAATCAATCTGAACCAGCAGATCTTCCGCCGCCGTTATGTTCTTACTGCTGAGAAGCGGCAGCCTCGTTGTATCTTCCGCCTCTTCTGGTACCTTCTCTCTTTAAGAAGATCACCACGTGGCGGAACGGTTCCTCTCCTTCGCTCTTGGTGGTCACATACTTGTCATTCTGAAGAGAGGAATGAATAATCCGTCTCTCATAGG
>ULXG01022683.1_pt1 | contig 13864 bp, 8 predicted proteins | sample 1961141 | NCBI WGS metagenome assembly ULXG01 (sample SAMEA4835834, study PRJEB28245) | human gut metagenome | biome: gut microbiome; material: fecal sample | place: Denmark | collected 2008 | reverse complement strand
GGGAGTTCCTTGCGAGGGGCCATTATCAGATAGGTTCCATCACGGTGCGGATACTGACTTTCGTGCAGGAGGAGATTGACGCCCGGTGGTGGCTGGAGCGGTTGCGTGCCGCTGTCGGGGTGCGTCGGGCCGTCGGGCTTGTCGGGAATCCGATGACGGACTGTTATCGTCTCGTGCACGGCGAAGGCGACGGATTGCCCGGACTCGTCGTGGATATTTACGGCGATACGGCGGTGGTACAGGCCCACAGCGTCGGCATGTACCGTTCGCGCGATGCGGTATGCGATGCCCTACGGAGGGTTTACGGCGGTGCCTTGGCGGCTGTCTACGACAAGAGTGCGCAGACACTTCCCTATAAGGCCGATACGGGGGCCTGCGACGGCTATCTGTATGGCGGAGACGGTACGACGGAGCGGATTGTCACCGAAAACGGCAACCGGTTCCATGTCGATTGGGGCGCCGGCCAAAAGACGGGCTTCTTCCTTGACCAGCGGGAAAACCGGGAACTCGTCCGGCGTTACAGCAGCGGGCGTGCCGTACTCAATACGTTCAGTTATACCGGCGGTTTCTCCGTATACGCTCTGGCGGGCGGGGCGGAACGGGTCGTATCGGTGGACAGCTCGGCCGGTGCCGTCCGCCTCGCGGAGCGGAATGTCGCGCTCAATTTCGGCGACGGCGCACCGCACGAGGGGGTGGCGGTCGATGCGTTCGATTACCTGAAAGGGATGGACGGCAGTTTCGACCTCGTCATTCTCGACCCTCCGGCCTTCGCGAAGCACCACAAGGTGCTGGGCAACGCCATGAAAGGTTATATGCGCCTGAACGCAAGGGCGCTCTCGCAGATAGCTCCCGGAGGTATTCTCTTTACTTTCAGTTGTTCGCAGGCGGTGAGCCGCGAACTTTTCCGAACGGCGGTCTTCACGGCGGCTGCCGTTGCGGGGCGCAATGTCAGGATACTCCATCAACTGACGCAGCCTGCTGACCATCCCGTAAATATCTACCATCCGGAGGGGGAGTACCTGAAGGGGTTGGTGCTGTACGTGGAGTGACCGTCCGCCGTGCAGCGGATGCATCGGCACATAACCTCCCTTGCTTCCGGTCTGGAACGGCAATGGCGGCGGACAGGGGAAGCGCTGACGGTTTTGTTCGTGCGGATGCGTGGAGCGGACGGACTATTTGACTGTTTCGCTGAGTTCGGTGCCGGGGCGAAATTTGACGACGTTTTTGGCCGCTATCCGGATAGGGGCTCCGTTGCGCGGGTCCCGTCCGGTTCGTGCATGTTTTCTCTCTATTGCAAAGGTGCCGAATCCGGCCAGGGTGACTTTTTCGCCGCTGATGAGCGCGGCGGTTGTTATTTTCATGAAAGCCTCCAGGCTCCTTTTCGCTTCGCCTCTGGATATTCCCGCTTCCGAGGAGATGGATTCGATTAACTGCGTCTTGTTCATTTTAAGTCGGTCTTGCGATGGTGATACGGATGGTTCGGCGGGCAGGGGGCACGTTGCCGCCCGTTCCACAAAATAACTAAAAATAATCTCCAAATCCAAACCTTGTCGTTTCGTCTCGCGGTATTAAGCGAGGGGCTGTGCCTGCGGCGCCGTCCGCAGATACAGACCGTTGACATGCCGTAGGACGGGGCCGGGCTGTGCGGCGGGCGGAGCGGCATCGTGGGGAGATAACCCGTCGGTATGGCTGCGGAACGGTGCCGTCCCGTCCGGCCGCCGGTTTGGATAAGTCGAAAAGAGGTTATACTTTTGTGTCCGGAAAGATGGCAGAGTGGTCGATTGCGGCGGTCTTGAAAACCGTTGAGCTGCAAGGCTCCGGGGGTTCGAATCCCTCTCTTTCCGCAGAAGACGGCCGGGAAGATGTAAGACGCGGTGCCGGAATACGAGAGGCGACAGCAGGAAGATTTGCTGGTCGCCTTTCGTGTTTTATGTTTTATGCCGTTCCCTGTTTGCCGGGGCAATGAGCAGCGCACATTGTTGCATGCTTGCCGGAGGGTCGTTTGGCGGAAAGACAGTGAAATGATTGGAACGGACGCATCCATGTTTTCTTGAGATATTTGACCGTTGCGGGAAGCAGGGTCGGTCGGCCCGTGTTGTGGGTGCAGGCCCGGACGGGGCCTGGCTTGTGGCCTTGCGGCCCGTTTTCGTTGCGGACTGTGTTTTTTCGGGTGTTGGGAACCAACCGTATGGCGGGTGTGGATTGCCGGACCGGTATGGAAGAGCGTTGCTGTTTTCGGTGAAATTAAAATTCTATCGCCTTTTTAAATCTTTTACCGGTTTTCTGCCGTCATATGAGTGAACGGCCGTAAGTAGAATTTATGATTGGAAAAAGATTGGATGAACTGGAGCGTGTGATTGAGCTCTATCAGGATGCGTTGTTCCGTTTCGCTTTTTTCCGTACCGGTTCCCTGGCGGATTCGCAGGATATCGTACAGAATGTGTTTCTCAAAATGGTTGACAGCAGTCGCGACCTTGCGCATGTCGGGGATTTGAAAAACTATCTGTTTCGGTGTGTCTCGAATGCCTGCTGCGATTGGACGGAAAAAAGGCGGCACACCGGGACTCTTCCGCTGGAAAGCGTGGGTGTTGCAGACGAAACCGGTACGGAGGAGGAGTGGATGCATGAATACGTGCGTATCGGCAGCATGCTGGAGGGTCTGCCTGCAAGGCAGGCGGAGGTCGTGCGAATGAGATGTGTGGATGGACTTCGGTTTGCGGAGATAGCTGATATGCTTGGTGTTTCGCTACCGACTGTCAAATCGAGGTTCAGGTATGGTATTGAAAAAATGCGAACGATTGAAAAAAAGGGAAAGCTATGAAATGCGATGATTTCAAAGATAAGTGCGGAGACCTGTCCGATGGAGAAGTCTCTGCGGAGATGCGGATGCATATGGCTCATTGTGAGGAGTGCGCAGCGTATTATCGGTTAATGCGTTCGTTGGAGCCCAAGGCGGTTCCTGTGGCGCCGGGAACGCTGAAGCGGGAAGTGCTGGCCCGTGCCGCCGCGAAGCACAGAAAACGCCCGGCGGTCGCAGTCCGGCGGATTGGTTATGCCGCCGCAGCCGTGGTATTGGTTGCCGCGGCAGTGTGGATGGCCGTATTGGCCGGTCCTTCGGAAGCAATGGCTTCAGCGGCACAGTTGAACAGTTCGCTGCGCGGGATGGATAGGGTGGAAAATATGGTGATGGAGGTGAAGGTTCGTACGATGCCGGCAGAGGGGTTCGGCAGTATCGACCTTGAAGCGGACTTTACGGACCATATCCTGACGGTATTGTTCGGGGATACCTGCCGGTGGCGGCTTGAAAAGGCAGGCCGTACGGCAGTGTGCGATGGCCGGAGGAAATACATGTGGTTGGCCGACAGTCGGTCGGGAGTAACGGGGCCGGTCGGGAGTAACTTCGAAGAGTGGTTTGCGGTGCTCCTCGACCCTCGTTTGGTGCTCATGAAAGAGAAGGAAGCTGCCGAAGCGCACGAAGGTGTCCGGTATTCTGTGCGCGACGAAGGCGATGAGGTGTTGTTGACTGTGAGGGCGAAGGCGCGTGGTGATTTTAGAAACGACTATCTGTTCAATGGCTCGATTGACGAATCCGATACCCGTCGTGAATATCGTTTCGATAGTGCGACCAATTTGTTGAAGGGATTGAAGGTCTACGTGCTTGACGGTCGCCGTGAGGTATTGGTTTTGGAGGTCGCTGCCGTCGGTTACAATGTCCTTGTCGATGAGAAGGCTGTCGTTTCCCTGCCGGAGGGGTATGTGTGGCGGGATGTAGATGGACGGTATGCTGCGGCTATGTATCCGTCCGATTCGGCGGAGGAGACCGTTGTTCGGCTGTTTCAGGCATTCCGCGACCTCCGGCTCGATGTGGCGGACGGTATGTTGGCCGTTCTTTATGACCGGGAGGGGTTGTTGGAACGTTACGGCGGGGCGGAGCTGATGCACGTCGGGAGTGCCTTCCGTTCCGGACTCTATCCGGGGCTCTTTGTCCCGGTGGAGGTCGTTCTGAAGGACGGTTCGCGTGAATCTCTGTGTCTGGCGCTGAGGAACGACAATCCCCGTCGGGTATGGATAGTGGATGGCGGTTTCTGACGGGGCTTGCGTCCGGATAATGTGTAGTGGTTTGTGTTGGCCGCCGCGGGTACTTCGGTATCTGCGGCGGTTTTGCGGCGGATTGGGCGGCGGCTTTTGGCGTGGCGTATGGAACAGGATATAACCGAAAAAGCAGGTATATTATAATAAAAGGTCTGTTGTTGCAACCGGTGCGTCGACGGTTACGGATGCCCGTTTGGAACGGAACTTTGCTGTTCGCACAATGCTCGGTGCCGACCGGCAAAGCATGAGAATAAGACACCTGCACATGAATGGACATGTGCAGGTGTCGGTGTTAATCGGTTATCGAATCGTTGATAACGATTGTCAGGGTACATGCCGCATCAGGGCATGGGATATGCACCCGAATCCCATGTTATTTGCCAGTTGTAGGTATTCATTCTGTTATTGATGGAGTTGACGATGCTGCTTTTGATATATATCGGCGTGTAGTCGCTTAACGAAGTATTTATACCACGTAGGATTATCGTACCTTTGGACTCCGTATTCGTGCATGGGGGCAACGTAAATAACGTTTCCTGCAAATATCTTCCTTGTGTCGAGGAGGTTCCTCCGCATACGATGCCGTTCAGTTGCGAAGACAGATAGAGGTAATTGAGGTTTTTCAGGACATGCAGGTCCAGGCTGGTCAAACGGGTATTTTCCAGGCTGAGCGTAGTGATGTTTGGACAATTTTCAATTGTCAGACCGCTGCCGGCATTATTGCTGAGCGAATAGCGGTACTCGGGTAGTTCCGGCCAGTCCGTGACGGGGTCTTCTTCCGGCCCGACGATTCGTGCCGCTCCGTCCTGCGCAGCCTCTTCATCGACTTCCGTCGGTTCTAAATCGACATTTATCGGCGACAGGGACGACGGAGTGTAGATGTGCGTGCTCGTAGCTATGGTAGAGAGTTTCAGGCAATTCTTGACGACGATTCTGGAATCGCCGATTTGGTTGAGATAAAGCGACTTTAACTCTTCCCAGCCATCGAATTCAAGTGTCTGGGCCGGGAACCCAGACCCTCCGACTATGCGTATGTACTCCAATTTGGTGTTCTTCGATTCTTCGAAATTGAAATTGGAGGCATTATTGCCGCTGCGCAGGTCGAATTTGCTTAGCGCGGCGCTTGTATCAGGTCTGGGAGCCTCTGGGCTCCGCCATACGATTTCGCACACGACCACCCTCTTTTTCGTGTAATCGTTGAAATTGCGGATGATTGTATGGGTATAGTCGCCGGTCGCATCCGTCGGATAATAGAACGCCCCGTTTTCCTGGTCTACCAACTGCTCCCCTTTGTCGTCGTCCCAGTTCCATACGACGGCGAAATCCTTGTCGCCTGTCAGCCGCATGTCTAATTTCTTGCCTGTAAAATCGAATGAAATCAAAGGCTGAAGCGTGGCAATCTCGTTGCCGCCTTGTACGTCGTAAAGCTCTATGATGAAACTCTTGTCGAGTTCGGACAGCTCGTTTACCGGATAGTCGTCGTAGTCCAGGACGGGGATATTCTCAGCGATCATTTCGTAGAAGGGCCATGTCATTACCGAATTGGGGTCGTACTCGTCGGTGCTGCGGATGAGCAGCGAATGGTCTTCGAGCGGGTCTATTACATATTTTTTGAGCTCTTCCCAGGAGAGGAAGCTGTTGAGCTGTTCTTCCCAATATGTCCGTATCTTTGCCTCGTCGATGTTTCCGTTCGCATCCGTAATCCATGTGGGATGGAATTTCGGATGGCGGAACTCCAGGTCGAGGCCGAGGACCTGTCCGAAGGCACGCAGCACTTCGTTGCGCTTGAAACGGTCGTCGAGCCGGAACCAGTTGCCGAACTGTACGGTGGCCTGCGTCTGGTCGGTCACCCGTGCATGGTCGGTACCGGTCAATGCCCAGCTCGTTAACGAGGCGTTGTCGAATGTTATGCGCACCAATGCGGGTTGCGTGTTGTCCTCCAGGAAATTGAATTTGACGTTAGCGTACTTTGCCCATTCATTTGCTGCGTCCTTGACGAAAGCCTGCGAAGCCGCCGAGCCGTCGAGGAACTTGACGGTGAGGCCGTTTTTTACGACCTCTTTCGGCCAAATTTTCGTACCGTCTGCGACACCGCGCGTTGCCGGCGCCGAATCGTCCGGCAGTGCGTAGCCGTAAAAGTGGGGCACGCTTTGTGTCGGCTGAGCGTTCGGGCCGTCGGCCGGAACATCGTTCTGCGAGCAACCGGACAGTACGAGTCCGATGGCTGCCAATAGAAATAGTTTTCTCATAATAGTTTGTTGTTTAGGTTGATAAAATGATTATGACTGCCTTCCGGCAGTTTGTCGGTTGTCAATAATCTATTTTGTCGTTTTCCAGAAATTTTTCGAAAGTGTACTCTTCTCCCGCCAAGGTCAGAATACGCCTCACGAGCAGTTCCCTGCATACCGTATCGAAATACGGCCAGTTTGGGGATGAGTTCATTATACATCTCGGCGATGCGTGCCACACGCCATACAGGTAATTGCTGCCCCCCCGATAGATTCCCACATCCGGAAACCGTGAATCTCCGATAAGATGCGCCCAGGGGACGCTGGCCGGGTCGTCGGTCAGGGAGAGATTGAGATGTGTACCGACACGATGCCCGTAGTGGATGGTTTCTATTGCTCCTGATGTAGGGGTGGTCTGATTGTGGCCATATTCGTCTCCCAACAATCCGAGGGCATGACCGGCCACTTCATGTACCACTGTAAAGTAAAAAGTGCCATCCAGATATCCTATTGTGCCGAAACTCGGCTGGTACGGTGGATTGATATATCCGGCGCCTGCTCCCGGGCAGTTGTTCACTACAAACCCCCACACTTTGGCCGTTTGCAGCCTCTCGTGGTCTTGTGTGTAATCCGATAAATTGGTCGGGCCCCCATGGCTCATCTGCAGCCCCCAGTTAGTGATGAAGCCGATGTCCAATGCCGTTTCATAATCGGCCGGCCAATCCTTTGTTCGCGGTTGCGCATGCTTTGATACGGCATAAACCATATGGATGTTGAGGTAGTCCTTATACGTTTTCAGGGGTTCTACGGAGAGAAGCGCGTCTTTTGCGGCTTCCATTATCTGCCGGTAACGGCCGACTTCGATATCGATGTCCGTGAAGGCGTCGCCCATCAGCACGATATCCACGCCGTCGCCCCGTGTGGCTGCATGCAGCAGTTCGTACTGTTTGTCCATCGAATAATCCGTGCTTTCGTATTTGCATGCCCCGACGTGCTCGTAAAAACAAAGCGACACGTAATAGTCGAATCCGAGAGAAAGGATATCTTCCAAAGGCTGCCATGGTCCCATACTGAAAGAGGGGGGGATGTTTTTCCCTTCGTATATCTCGTCTACGATGATTCCCTCTGCGTCGAAGAGCATGTAACTCGGATAGGGGGCGCCGGGTAGGACAAGCTCTTCGCCGCTGAGCGTCCGATAGTCCGAACAGATGTACCATTCCGTTTCATGGGTCCGCAGGTATTCCTCCGCCGCCCTGCGGTACTCCTCTCCCTTCGGAATTACGGCTATTACGTCGAACCCCTGGCCGTGGTAGAGCTTATGCAGTCGTTGCACCGTGGTTTCGGCGAAACGGACGGATTTCTCCTGCAGGGGGTCCCACGACAGCAGCATGGTCATGCAGTTGTCCTTGCAAATATCCTGTACCCGGAGTGTCTGGCCCGTTGTCAGGTCGTCGAAGAGGAAATCGGGCAGTTGTGCACCGTCCATAAACCCCGTGTCTTTGTCGGCCCGCTGCCGCGCTATCGCCATGCTCATCTGAGGCCAACTGTGGTAATTCAGGTAAATATCGGGTACATAGCCGGTCGGTATTTTGTTGTAATTCAGTCTTAGGTCGAGGTTGCGCCCGTCGAAAAGCGCCGTCCACTCCCGCAGATTGCTGTCCAGTTCATTGTACGAGAAATCAATGTAATCCAGGAATTTGTGGCTTTTACTCGTCCACTCCGACCAAAACGGCAGGCCGCCCTCGATGCGGTTGTGACTGAGGTCGATGGCTATCAATTCATGCATGGTATCCATAAAACTGTAAGTGCCATTTTTCGGTGGGCGTCCCTGCTTGTTTATCGTACCTCCGATATCGTTGTGGCTGAGGTCGAGATGGCGTAGGACGGTCAGGCCCGACAGTTCGTCCGGCAATTCGCCCGTGAGGTTGTTGTTGCTTAGGCGGAGGGCGATGACGCGTCCCGAGAGGTCGGTCTCCACACCGTACCACTCGTTCAGAGGCTTGTCGCTGCACCAGTTGTCGTTGTGCGTCCAGCCGTCGCCGCCCGTGGATTCGTACAGCGCCGTGAGCGCGGTCAGCTCCGGAGTCGGGTCTGTCCATGCCGCCTGTACGATGGTCAGCGTATCGCAGAGCTTCGTCTCCGTGTTGCGGAACAGCACCACGCCCTTGCGTTCCCGTTCTTCGGTATTGGCGGCAATGCGGAAGGCGTGCGCCGTCGTTTCGAGCGCTTTCGTGTCGGTCGGCGCTTCCGCCTCTTTTATCCATTGCTGCCCGCTCTCTACGACCGTTTCGTATGCGACGTTGGCCTGCACCTCCACGGTCAGTGTCTGCTCCTCGCAGGAGACTGCATAATCGTTTTGTCCGGACAGAATCGCATTTTTCTGACGCTGACGGACTGCGATGCGCTCCTCGCGCGTCCCGGCACGCAGCACGAGGAACACTCCCCGTTCGGAATAGGTGTCGTTCTCTCCGACGGTCACCTGCAGCCGCAGGTTCTCGCCCGCCGGGCCGGAGGAGGGGGTGATGCTGTACCATGCTTTCCGCTGTGCAGCGAATGCGGACCCTGTCGTGGTCAGCGGTTCCGTCTCCACGCTCCACGGTGAATCCGTGGAGAAGATGAGCAGATTCTCTCCGCCCGAAGCATCGAACGTATAAAGTTCGGACTGTAGCTGAAGGTAGCTGTCCGGCCCTTTCGTACAGCCCGTGAACATTACGGCTGCCAGTAAGAACGTGGGCCAAAATGTCAATTTGATGATTGATTTCATCGTTTGTATGTTTTATTTAATCGTAATGTGTGTCCTGTCTGTGGCCGGGAATACGTCATGCAGACGAGTAGTCAACCGATTTTAAATCATATGGTTTATCTGTATGCAAATTAATGATTATTTATTGAACAACCAAACTAATATGTAGGAAAATAAAGACAATGTGTTTTTATTACGTACGGTGCGTCGGCGCATGCGAATGATTCATGGCTATGAGCGGGTGCTCCGGTGCCTGCGGCGGTTCTGCGGCGGATTGGGCGGAGGCTTTTGGCGTGAAATGTGCATGGAACAGGATATAACCGAAAAAACAGGCATAGTATGAAAGGCGGATTTTTGTGTGCCGCGCTCCTCGCAGGGGCGTTGGCCGTCGCTTTCCCGGAGAGGGCGGAAGCGTGTACGAGAGTGGTTTATGTGGGGCCCGACGGAACCGTACTGACGGCCCGTTCCATGGACTGGAAGGAGGACAGCCGGAGCAATTTGTGGATATTCCCGCGCGGTATGGAGCGCAGCGGCGAAGTGGGGGGCAACCCCCTGACGTGGACCTCCCGGTACGGCAGCGTGGTGACTTCGGCATACGATATATGCAGTACCGACGGCATGAATGAGGCGGGACTCGTGGCGAATCTGCTGTGGCTCGCCGAATCGGCCTATCCGGAGTGGGACGGTTCCACGCCCGGCCTTTCCATCGCAGCATGGGTACAGTACATACTCGATACCTGTGCGACCGTGGACGAGGCGGTGGCGGAGATGGAGAGCGGACGGTTCGAGGTGGTCTCCGGCATGATGCCGGACGGTTCGAGAATGGCTACCCTGCACCTCTCCGTATCGGATGCCGCGGGCGACAGTGCCATATTCGAATATGTGGACGGGGCTCTGTCCGTTCATCACAGTCCGGCATACAGGGTGATGACTAACTCGCCGCTGTTCGACCGGCAGCTGGCTCTGGACGATTATTGGCAGAACATCGGCGGACTGACCTTCCTGCCCGGAACGAACAGGGCGGCCGACCGCTTCGTGCGGGCCTCCTTCTATGTGGATGCGCTTCCGCAGACAGCCGATACCCGGCAGGCGGTTGCCGGCATATTCAGCGTCATACGCAATGTCTCGGTTCCGCTCGGCATCAGCGTTCCCGACCAGCCCAATATCTCCTCCACCCGCTGGCGGACGGTGTCCGACCAGAAGAACAGGGTGTATTATTTCGAATCCACGCTTTATCCCAATATTTTCTGGGTGGATATGAAGGATGTGGATTTTTCGGAGGGGGCGCCGGTCAGGATGCTCGACCTGGTGGGCGGCCGGACTTATGCCGGTAATACGGCTTCTCTCTTCGTGGAGGCAGAGCCTTTCGAGTTCGAGCGCGTGGATTAGGCCGCAGAGTTTCTCTGTAGGAAGCAACCCGGAAAAGGGTTGCTTTTTTTGTCTTCCGCCAGACCGTGTGTGCTCAAACAGCTACGATATCCAAAAATAAGCAACAATTAATAAAAATTTTTAATAGTGTTTATGTGTTTGTATTCCAGTGATGTGTGTCGATGGTTTCGGCGTCTTTCCGGAATGTGAAATATGATGCGTAAAATATGAGGGTGGGATGTCTCGTTATTTATTTGACAATTAACAAGGATTTATCATGAAACTCAAACAGACAAAAGCACTCGAAAACGCCCTCGCACGCGGCCTGCTGGCTTCGCAGAGGGCCGGCGGCGGTAATCCCGTTGACCGAGCGTTTCTTTTCCTGCTTGAAGAGGGTAATTGTCACGCAGCCCACATCCTGGGCAAATTCATCAAAAGTTGGGAGTCGTACCAAATAAAGGTGAGGATTGAGAAGGATTTGGAAAGCGCGACGCAGGAGAACATCGCGGCCGACAGAAAACTATACGACAATCTGATGGCGGCGCTCCGAAAGGTATGCGCCGAATTCGGGCAGGAAGGGGGCGAGCCGCTCGTCAATACGGGCCATTTCCTGCTTTATCTGCTCCGGAGCAGGAAATTCGCCAGCTCCCGGGTTTTGAGTACGTTCAATATTCCCCGGAATCTGGTGGCGGAGATGATTTCCGACCTGCCGTTCGACGAGGACTACTATATGGAGATGAATGCGCTGCGCAACATCCGTATTCTCCGGATTGATCCCAAGGATACGGGATACGGCGGTACGGCAGGTGACGGCCGGGAGCGGCCGGATGAAGAGGATACGGAACGGAACGACGTCAAGCCCCATGGAAAATCCGTGCTGAAGGAGCTTGAAAAATACGGAACCGACTTGACCGCCGCTGCGGCTGCGGGCGGGGTGGACCCGGTGATTGGGCGGGAGACGGAGATTGACCGGCTCATCCAGATACTCGGCAGGCGCAAGAAAAACAACCCGATACTCATAGGCGAGGCGGGTGTGGGCAAGAGTGCGATAGTGGAGGGGCTCGCCCTGCGCATCGTTTCGCACGACGTACCGCCGTCACTTTACGGCAAGCGTGTCTTTTCGCTCGATGTGGCGTCGCTGGTGGCAGGCACCAAATACAGGGGACAGTTCGAGGAGCGTGTCAAGGAGTTCATGGAGGGCCTGAAAAGAGAGAGGGATGTCATTCTCTTCATTGACGAGATACATACCATCGTGGGAGCAGGTGCCACGCAGGGCGGACTCGATACGGCAAACATCCTCAAACCGGCGCTCGCCCGAGGCGAACTGCAATGTATCGGGGCTACCACGCTCGACGAATACCGGGAGAGCATCGAGCACGACGGGGCGCTTGAGCGGCGTTTCCAGAAGATAGTGGTGGAACCTACTTCCAGGGAGGATACCCTGCGGATTCTCCACAGGCTCCGGGAACGGTACGAGCAGCACCATCACGTCCGGTATTCGGACGAGGCCCTCGCCGCATGTGTGGAGTTGACCGACCGGTATGTGACGGACCGGTATTTCCCCGACAAGGCCATTGACGTGCTCGATGAGGCGGGCTCCAAGGCGCGTCTTTTCGCCCGTCACGAACCCGAGGCCATTTCGGAGCTCGAGGAAGCGCTTCAGGCTGCGGGGGAGGAGAAGCGGTCGGCGGCCAAGGGGATGAATTACGAAGCCGCGGCCAAGGCCCGTATCAGGGAGATTGCGCTTGCAGACAAGATAAAGGAAATCAGGGCTGACTGGCAGCGCGAAGTACGTCTCAGTCCCGGTCTGGTCACGCCCGAAAATATCCGCGAAGCGGTAAGCGCCATGACGGGGATACCGGTACAGGAGGTCTCCGGCGACGAACGGGCCCGACTCAGGGATATGTACGGCCATCTGGCATCCCGCGTGGTAGGGCAGGACGCAGCTATCGGCAAGGTTACGAAGGCGATACAGCGTTCGCGGGCCGGACTCAAGGACCCGGGCAAGCCCATCGGCGTGTTCATGTTCGTGGGGCCTACGGGCGTAGGGAAGACGCTGCTGGCCAAGGAACTTTCGCAGTGGATGTTCGGCAGGCGCGATGCGCTGGTGCGGATAGATATGAGCGAGTATTCCGAGAAACACAACGTGAGCCGCCTCATCGGTTCTCCGCCCGGATACGTCGGATACGGCGAAGGTGGACAACTGACCGAAACGGTACGCCGCCAACCCTATGCGGTGGTGCTGTTCGATGAGATAGAGAAGGCTCATCCCGACGTGTTCAACATCATGCTCCAGCTCTTCGACGAGGGACAGCTTACCGACGGGCTCGGCCGAAAGGTGGATTTCCGGAATACGGTGATAATCATGACCTCCAATGTGGGCTCGCGCCGTGCAGCCTCCCGTCCGCCCGTTATAGGCTACGATGCGCCCGGACTTTGCACCCTGGAGGAACAGAACGGCGACGGTGACTATCGGAGTGCGTTGGAGGATACCTTCGCTCCGGAGTTCATCAATCGCATAGACGATATCGTGGTATTCAATACGCTTTCGCTCGACGACGTGAAGCGCATAGTCGATATCGAGTTCGGGCGGATTGCGAAACGGGCTGCTGCGATGGGCTATACGCTGGAGTTCTCCGAAGATGCCCGCGAGGAGCTTGCGGCGCTCGGCTTCCAGCCGCGTTACGGAGCCCGTTCGCTCCGGCGGATGTTGCTCGAATATGTCGAGGAGCCTCTCGCCGGGATGATAGTGGGCGAGGAGGTCTGCGGAGGGGATACGGTATCGGTCGAGTTTGTCGGCGGACGTGTTGCGCTCGTGCGCCGGGCACCGGCGGGTCATCCCCACATAGCATAGGTGAAAGTATAGGGTGCGCTCTGCGTACCGGATGGAATGACTTCCGGCATTCGGACAGGGCCGGTACCGGCGGCTTGCGTGCCGTACCGGCGGGTATTGAGATGGTTTGTGACATGCCGGGAGGAGAGGCGGAAGTCCCGTGGGCTTCCGCCTGATGAAAAGCGAATCCGAGACGGACCGCTTATTCCGGGAAACCGGAACGGGAAATGTTTTTCTCTTCAATATTAGTTTTTGTGTTTGTGGTGCGCCCCCTTGCGCGACGAGGGGGCGCATTTTCAGAGAGGGGCGGTTGCTCCCGATGCAGGGCCGGCTGCGTAAGACACATTGCCGGTATCGTGTCCACGCAGGTGGAGATTGTTAACGTTTAGAAGAAAGGGATTGGAAAATGAGAAACAGACAGATTCAGGAAGAGAGGATAAAGACCTATTTTCTGGATGCGGCCAAGAATCTGCTCAGGGCGGAGGGGCTGAAAGGCGTGAGCGTACGCAATGTGGCATACCGCGCCGGCTATTCCTATGCGACGCTGTATAACTATTTCAAGGGGACTTCTATAAATTAAATCCCTGATTATAAGTTGCA
>ULXG01044421.1_pt1 | contig 14098 bp, 26 predicted proteins | sample 1961141 | NCBI WGS metagenome assembly ULXG01 (sample SAMEA4835834, study PRJEB28245) | human gut metagenome | biome: gut microbiome; material: fecal sample | place: Denmark | collected 2008 | reverse complement strand
CTGCTACCTCTTCCAGATCATCCAGTAGGGATAAAGACTTTCTTCTGTCCATCCTCTGCTTCTGCTCCGTAATTGCAGATTCTCCTAAATTTTTGATGTACTCTATCGGATAAGACAGTCCAGACAGGCAAGCAATGTTGACCGAACCGTTATATCCAACAAAGATATTCTCTGGAGTTCCAACTGCATTTACGATCTCATGCTCATCCATTTTATTTCTGCCCTGATTGATGATTCCAATATTGCTGACTACACCATCGTTATTAATAGGAAGGAATATATTCTTTGCTGTGAGCGACTGGATCATATCTTCTGTACTTACTGATTGATTCTCTGTATTCTTGTCTGACAGCATAGCGATCACAAAAGCACCTTTATCCTTCAGCATCTTTTCCTTTTCGGAATCATCAAAATTTGCGCCGAGAGAATGGGAGTTATCGGTAAAGAACGCATCAAGCATACTGATCAGGCGAGAATTAATCTGCTGTAAGCTGTCATAAGATTCGTTATTTACGAAAATCGTTGCACCGATTCCCTCTGTCTCCGATATTTCCTTTGCTACATTATAAGCATTTAACCTTTTCTGTATTGGTTCGTTTCTGCGTGGCATTAATAAGACAGGTACAATCACCTTTTCTGGATCTGCTGCCAGAATATCACAGATTAATGGGATACTTCCTGAACCAGTAGACCCACCGCCTGAAGCAATACATACCACAATTTTCTGTTCGATCTGGGAAATCTTTTGAAGAATTGTCTTGTTATTTTTTAACGCTTCGTATGCGAACTCCCTCTGTCCTGCAAGTCCATCATACCCGTCAAGTACCAGTACATTTTTTGCACCGGATAAAGTGCTGTTGTCCTGAGCTGACCCGTTTATTAAATATGTAGGATAATTCTTTTTCTGAAATCCATAAGCTACCGTCTGACCTGCAAGACCTAATCCTATAATTGCAATTTCTTTTTTTAACATTCTTCAATTCCTCCATTTTTTACTGTTTTTATTCCTTTTTCTGTCAAGTAATATGTTTCTGCTTTCTCTGACAGACATCCTTTTTTTATCATGTCCTGTTTTAACAGTTTTAGAAAACTGCGGTATACGGTTGATTTAGATGTTCCTACTCTTTCCGCAACCTCACGCATAGTCATTGACATAAAAAAACTAAAGCATTCCTCCTTGTAAAGTACCTTCATGAAAAGGTAATCCTTCCTATTCAGCATATAATATCCTCTCCTATCTTTATTTTTGCTTTATTGTTTCATATCCTATTGCCTTTAATATTCTACCATTTCAGAATATATGTTCGGTTTAATGGTATCGTATCACCCCATGGACAAAAAAATAGGCTGAAATTTACTTATTAAATTATCAAGGTACATCTTTCTATTCATAACTCATAAAATATAAAATGGGATATCGACAGATCCGGAGAACGAAAGAATGTTCTCCCTTGTCATAAAATGAATTTTAAGATATACTTATCTTGTTGAGGGATAAGTATAGTTTGTCATTTCAATTATGATGAACTGTACAATATCATTTAGAAGCCTTTGATACTATTGCAGTAGTATCGAGGGCTTTTATTTTTGTGAAACTATAGTATCATATCCCCCTAGAAAATTCAAGCATTATTTTCGGTAATTTTTTACCTTTTAAATTTATATAGGTTTTTATTTTGAAATATTGATTTTTTCTATATTTTACGGTATAATAACTATATTCTAATTTAAAAAAGGAGATTGTATAAAATTATGAGTGATATGTTTACATTGAAATCAGTCTCTATAACTTCAGATATTGGTATGGCATTAAAAAACTTTAGGATAGAACATGATGTTACTGCCAAAAGTATTATTTCTGTATTCAAAAAATCTTCTTCTTATATTTCTAAATTAGAAAAAGGAGATATACGAAAAATAGATGGACATTTATTAATTGAAATATGCAATTTTATAACTAATACTGATACGGGGCTTAAAAGTTTTCTAAAGACTCTCTCTTTACGTTATACAGATTTATCTGATGAATCAAAGGTTATTGTTGCCAATATTGATAATTTATTAGTGGAACATATTATTCCATCTGAATTAATTACTGAAATTATTTCATATATGAAAGAATACGATATAAGCATTTCTCAATTAGCAAACAAAATAAATGATAATACTGATATTAAAGATAATGATGGATATTCCGACATACCAGTAAATATGTTCATGTTGTATCCTAATAGTAACTGCATCTCAATAAAATTATCTGTTTCGGAACAATATCTTTCTGATTTACTTTTTTATAAAAAATATAAAACTGTTCACAGGGTCATTATTGAAGCAATTTTGTATTCGTTATACCGTGTTGGAAATAATAAAAACAACGATATAGAAGCACGTTCTAACGCTATTACCAAATTAAATTTTTATCATATAACTCCTTATATTTCATCTCCCAAAATAGAACATTTGGATTTATCAGATTTCTTAGAATCATTAAATCCTGATTCATTAGGTGCTTATAAAAAGGTTTGTTCCAGATTAGAAACTATGCTTTTACTCACAAAAGATTATGGTACTAAAAAAGTAAATCAAATTGAAAGAAATATGTATTATGATCTACCCTTTTCTTTTGCTTTTATGTCCATAGATTTAACTTCGCTAAAGGAACAACCTAAAGAATCAAAACAAGATTTTCTGGACGATGTAAAAAAATTAGTTGACAAATATTCTAAAGCAAAACAAACCATGGATTTATATGAATAATCCCCTGCCCCCTCTGGATACCTAATCCGGAAGGGGGCATTTTCATTTGAGTTTATTCCATCGTTACTTTATTGATATATTACTGATATGTTGTCATTCTACTACTGTTACCTTGTTGATATGCTATTGTTATGCTTGCGTTTCATATATGGACAAAAAAATATGTTGTGACAAAAGGAATCTGTGCTATAATGGGGGAGATTGCAGGAAAATATGGTATCTTACACTCTCCACGCAGCTTTTCCGAAAAACCGAGTGATTCCTAAAATCACAAAAGTTAACAATTTGTTAACAATTTGTAAGAGATATTCAACTGCTGCCATTTCCAAAAACCCTAGAAAACAAGGGAAAAAGGAAATTATAAAAGCACAGAACTATCATAAATTTGTTAACTAAAAATCAGAAAAATATCACAAAAGATAGTACATACCGCTTTTTCTTACTTCATATTTCTGTAACATTTTTGTAATATTTATATAATAATTTGTACATATTATATCCAAGGATATAAACGCTTACGCCACAAATATTTACAGCACCATTCTGTTAATAATCTTATTCGCCATCTTCCAGGAAAGCTTACTATGATACCTCTTATCCATCTGCCACATAAATATACTGATCGTCTTAGTATTAAATTCTTCTGGAGGTAAATTGCCTTTCATTCGATTGCACGATACACAACAACACTGTAGATTGCTTTGGCTGCTATTACCACCCAATGATACAGGATTAATATGATCTAATTCCATTTCATTAAAGTCAATCTGTTTGCCACAAATCGCACATCTGCCTCCAGACTGCTTATAAATGATTTTACGGGTTTCTACCGGTATACTTTTACGCTTCTCCTTGCCCTTTGACCTGTATGCGATTTCCCCTGTTTCACGGTTAATTACATAATAATTATTAAGTTTTACAGCACATTTTTTCAGTGTATAAATCGCAGAGTCACGATTTGGAAATACACTTGCTTCTTCTCTGTTCTCTGTTTTATACAATGCATCCGTACTTGAAAACCTTGCATAATGGCCATGCTCACTTGCTATAATGTACATTTCTGTAACCTCCATTTTATTCTGGAATGGGGTATGCATCTGATACCCCATCCTTATGTACTTACTTTACTGCTGACTTCTTCAGCAGCTTGCTATCATCAAACCATTTAATCCCTTTACCATTAAAACAGGTTTCTGGCTGAAAGATTGCGCTTTTATGGATCTTATCTATCTGTCCATGCGGAGCAGATACTACAAACTGATTTACTGTTTTATTCATTCTGGACACACCCCTCTTATCTTAATAGCCAACTGCTACCCAGTGAATAATCATACTCAGTGGCATCCCTGTAAACAGCAAGGTAATTACAACCCACTGGACACAGGTTGATATGGCATCCATAAATGACTTCCTGATTCTTTTTTTGTATTCAGCTTTCCACTGATCGTAAGTCATAACCGTTTGTACTCTCTTAATCTGCATTGATGTAATCCTCCATTTCCGATAACTTACCAGTCAACAGATCAACTGCTGCCTGAAATCCCTCCTTAAATGCTACAGTCTCAGTTATAAGCGTTGCCTCTGTAATGGCATCCCAGAGGAAATCACCTGGCTCCATTGGGGTACATTCCAGTTTGAAATGCTTGTCCAGTTTTTCAGCTGCGCTAACGATTGCATTTTCAATAATATGTCTGCTCTCGTTAGTGATATCATTTTTTTCTTTAAAGGTGTTGAAAATTCCTTCCATCAGTTCTGCTTTTGTTAATTTGCTCATCGTTCTTGTCCTCCTTGATTTTTAGTAATTTATATAGTCCTGTAATCCAAGGAACTTGAAAGCCCATGAATCAGGATTACATTCTGCTACCAATTCTGCTCTTATATTCGCCCACTCGCTAGGTGTATTGATAACATCCTCAAAGATGTAAAGTAACTCATCAACAAAATCTATGATAGTGTGATCTTCTTTTTCTTCTGCATACCGAATCATATTTTTAATAAGTTCTTCCATCTGTCATACCTCTGTATTATCTTGTGTCAGTAACCTTCCTGTAAATAAATCAATGCACATCTGGAACCCGGACTTAAAAGCAACCTCTTCACAGATACAGGCAATCTTCATAATATTTTCTTCCAGTAAAAGCTGATCTTTGACTGCTGCCAGATGAAGCTGATCTGTAAGAAGCTGTATCACTGTATCAATGGTTTCTCTGGATACTTTATTGAAATCGTGATTTGTCCATTCTGCAAAGATTGCATTTATAATTTCATTTTTCATGCTGTGATCGTTCCTTTCTGCCCGTATAGCCGAATAGCACAGCTTATGGATTATATTGCTAACATCAGCTTTAAATACTGATATGCCAGTTTTCGTACCTCAAAATCTACCTTTTTTATTCTTTCCACAATTTCAGAAGAAGTACACTCGATAATGGACAACTTATCATTTACGGAAAGATTATTAATAACCTTTTCTACTACAGGATCAACCAACTGCTCAAAGGTATCATGTAGAATATTGATAAATTCCTGCTTTGTTGGAATCTCACAGGCTACATAAATAGGTTCAATAAATGTGGTATACTCCGCAAAAGAAATATACTTTTCTGTGAAGTTGCTTAATTCAATAAATTCACTGTACATCATAATAGTTTGTCCTCCTTAGAATTATATATTATTAAATGTATTTCGTTTACTCGTTGAAATCAATATAAATGTTATTCATTTATTTGTCAAGCATTTTATAAGTATTTTATATTTATTTTTATATTTTTTTCGTTTATTGACATGTATGGCAATTCCATTTATACTTATATTAAATATGTTTATAAGGATGTATAAAATTATGGCATTTATTTATCAGAACAATAAACAAGTAAAAGATGAATTTAGAAAAATGCTTATTGATAAAGATGTTACCATGTCACAGGTTGCGGAAAGATTAGATATTATTCCGCAGCAGTTGAATAATCGTTTTAATAATAAACGTATCTCTTTATCTGATTTACAAGCATGGCTTAATACTGTAAACTGCGATCTCAAAATAACATTCATTGACCGTGAATCTGGGAAAGAATTTTAAATTTAACCTATGTATCTATTGAGCCGGAGCTTTATCCGGCTTATTATTTTATCCTTATCCTCCTGTACCCTCGTTACCTCCGGGGCGGGTTATTATTTATAATCTCATAAGCACTGGTTTACCGTTCTCCCAATACATGATTGAACAGGAACGCTTCAGCGGATGATTAAAGTTAAAAAATTCAAGCTCTATCCTGTTTTCGCCACCTGCATCAAATACAAGTGAATCATCATCTGTCTCATAAACTGACTGGAATGTATAGCAGTTCAGGAAATGAGGTAAACAATCATTTGCGATTGAAGCGTTATCAAAAGATTTTTTAAGTAACTGGATATCAAACAATGTGAATGGATTTATCATTTTCATTTCCTCCTGTTCTATGCTTGTGCTGTGTTTATGTTGTGCCTGTGTTATACTTGCATTATGCTTGCGTTTCATTTGATGATTGTATTATAGCACTCAATACGAGTGTTATCTATTGATAAAATACACGAATATTGAGTGCTTTTATATTGCTGTTTTTGTACAATTTGCACTTGATATACGTGTAACAGTATGATATGATAAAATATATTATGAAACGGAGAGTGTTAATCAAGTGCCAATTAAATATAAAATGAATCTTGTTACTGCTTTAAAAGAAGCAGGTTATAATTCAACAGTAATCAGACAAGAGAAAATTATGGGACAAAGAGAATTACAGAAATTAAGACATAATGAACTTGTTTCCTGGGCTACAATAGAAACCATTTGCAAACTTTTGCAATGTCAGCCCGGAGATATTCTGGAATATACCGAGGAAAATAAAGAAGCTTAAACCCAGAGTGCTTATTAGTATCTTCAACAGATACCAAACACGGAGAAAAATATAATGTACTTACCCGGGCAGTCGGGGGACGTGCTATCACCCATTCCGAGATCCTTACGGAAGGCGGTGATTATTATGAGTACATACGAAGAATTAAGCTTAATCGTAAGCATTGCTTTACTGATCGTAGCAATTCTGAATCTTACACATAAGAAATAGCCGTCCTGCTCCTGAGAAAAGTAGACGGCTATTTCTTAATAGTTTAACACTTATTCGCCGGGACGGGTGAATTGCGCTCACCTTCCGACTGTCCTGTTAAGTATATTATAACCGCTTCTTATATTTTTTTCAATCCCAATTTTCAATATGCTGTATTACATAGGCCGGATAAGTTCCGGCTTATTATTTTTGTCTCTCTTTATCCTGTTCTTTCTCCCCGTCATGCCGATAGGTCAGCTTATTTCCTTTTAAATAAAATCCAAATCAAATGCCGGATACCAAGCATCTTTATAAAAGAATTGCTTCCCTTCAATGGAATCATACCTTGTAGGAACTTCTTTCAAAAAATCCTCAACTGTTTTTGCATTTGTTTTTACCAGTATTGAGCAACCGTCAAATAATTCTAATTCTTTCATTTTTATTTCCTCCCTGTGTGTTGTGCTGTGTTTCATTTGATGATTGTATTATACATCTATTTACACCAATAGTCTACCGGCATAATCGCTATATTTACATCAATATATTTGTTGGTATTTTATATTTACATCAATAGACTTTTCATGTATAATTAAGGCATAATAGAAGAGGTATCTGCATTTTTACGCCCCCCTTATGAAAGGAAGTGAAATAGTGCCAGAGGAAACCAAAGTAAGCAAGGCGCAACAGAAAGCTGTCAACAAATATGTGAAAAACAACTATGATAGAGTTAACGTTACTTTTCCTAAAGGTCGCAAGGACATAATAAAAGCCCATGCAGCAGATCAGGGCGAAAGCGTCAATGCCTTTATCAATCGTGCCATTAATGAAACTATGGAACGTGACAATGAATAACTCTCACTGTTCTGTGAATAATTTACTATGAAAGGATGTGTTACTATGCCATTACCACAGGAACGGGTTTATACCACCGAAGATATTTACAACCTCCCAGAAGGCACTAGAGCAGAATTAATTGACGGTCAGATTTATTACATGGCTCCGCCAAGTCGAAAGCATCAAAGAGTTGTAGGAAAACTATTTACAGCCATCTCCCAATATATCGAGAGTAAAGGTGGTTCCTGTGAACCATATATCGCTCCATTTGCTGTATTTCTTAATGAAAACAATAAAAACTATGTTGAACCAGATATTTCTGTGATCTGCGATAAAAACAAGCTGAATGACAAGGGATGTACCGGAGCACCAGACTGGATCATTGAAATTGTTTCTCCAAGCAGCAGACGTATGGATTATTACATTAAACTTTTTAAATATAGGGCTGCCGGGGTTCGAGAATACTGGATTGTAGACCCAGACAAAAACCGGATTATGGTATATAATTTTGATAATGAAGATACCGCAGATTATACCTTTTCTGATATTGTAAAAGTAGGCATCTATGAGGATTTCTCTATTGATTTCTCTCAATTCGTTTTTTGAATTGAATATTGATTCTTTTTATAGGACGAAAAAATTCTAGTCATCGGTTCTCTTGTTAAGTGCATTATAGTATCTGTTCATTATTATTTCAGTTAAAGAAAGGGCAATCAATGGCAGTAACAGAAGCGCAAAAAAGGGCGAGTAAAAAATATTTTGATAAAAACTATAAACAGGTAAAACTTTCTATGCCTGTAATAGAAGCTGAAGCATTAGAACATCATTGTATGAAATTTAATTATAGTAAAGCTGGTTTTATTCGTGAAGCAATACAGGAAAAAATACAAAATGATTTACAAAAAAAAGTTAAATAATATTTTCAAAACCAATAAAAATGGCCGTCCACTACTCCCAATAGTGAACGGCTAATCTTGTAAAAAAGGTAATGCTTTATTCTAGTTAAAATTAAATCATGTGTTTCTGACGTTTCTCTATATAAATCATATCATACTAATTTCTATAGTTCAATAATCTTTTAGCTCACAATATATTAGTACCATTATATAATTTGTACAATTTTTCTTTATAATATCTAGCAAATATGTCAATGGATATATTGGTACTAATATATTATAATTATCCCATACTCAAAAGAAACAGCAATACAAAAGCAACAGAAAAGCGGAGGTTATAGGATATGAAAGCAAATGTCTATGATATGGTAACAGACAGAATTATAGAAGAATTAAGCAAAGGTATCATCCCATGGGAAAAGCCATGGACAGGAACAAGAGCAGGAGCATACAACAGAATAAGCAAAAAGCCGTATTCTATTATTAATCAGATGCTTCTGAAGCACACCGGAGAATATGCAACCTTTAAGCAGTGGCAGGATTTAGGCGGTCATATTAAAAAAGGCGAAAAGTCAGAGATCGTTGTTTTCTGGAAGATCATGGAGAAAGAAGAGACTACAGAGGACGGCGAGAAAGAAGTACATAAAATCCCATTGCTGAGATACTACAATGTTTTTCATATCTCACAGGTCGAAGGTGTCGAACCATTGACAGAACCTTTTACAGAAGTACGACCCATTGAAGCAGGTGATAAGCTTATAACAGACTACATCACCAGAGAACATATAGACTTTAGCGAACAGGCAAGTAACAACGCATATTACAAACCCTCAACAGACAGTATCGTAGTTCCAATGAAACAACAGTTTCAAGTAGTCAATGAATACTACAGTACAACGTTTCATGAGATCACACACAGCACAGGACACAAGACAAGACTTGATAGATTGCAGACAGGACAGATTGCAGCTTTTGGTTCAGAGGAATATAGCAAAGAGGAACTTGTAGCAGAGATCGGAAGTGCTACACTCATGAACCTGTTAGGAATTGAAACAGTAAAAACCTTTAGGAACACAACAGCATATATACAGAGTTGGTTAAACGTCCTGAAGAATGATAACAAGTTTATTGTATCAGCATCGAGCAAGGCAGAAAAAGCAGTGAATTTTATTTTAGGTGAATAGGCAGCAGTCCAGGAAAGAGGTTGAACAGACCTCTTTTTCATTTGGATATGCATAATAGATGAATCCCTGTTTTATGAAGTCATACTATTTATTTTAGCACTGTTATCAGTGTTCTCTTTTTGTGCTGTCATTGACTTTTTTTCGTGTATATTGTACAATAAAATAAACCATAGAAAAAGGAATGATAAAATCCATGTTTACTTATAAGATTGATATTCTAAAAGCAATGGCAGAACACGGCTATACACCTAGCAGGATGAGAAAAGAACGTATATTAAGTGAAGCAACCATGCAGAACTTGAGAAAAGGTAAAGGTATTACAACCGATACAATCAATACAATATGTATCATATTAAGATGTCAACCATCAGATATAATTGAGATTGTGCCAACAGATGAAGAAAAGATAAAATACTTTTAACACTAATATCAGTGTTGACATATGTTGATGATTATGATATTATAATAATGTCAATAGGGCAAGCGATTGACAAAAAAGGGAGGTTTAGGAAATGGAGGTTAAACAGGATATGGGAATGACTGATAAACAGTTTAATGGTTTTGTAAGATTTTTATTGGATGCATTAAAAGAAGCTCAAGAGGAAAAAGAACCAGAGAAGAAAGAAAAGAAGCTTGAAAAGGTTATTGAAAACCTTCAACAGACCTTAGAGGATTAATATGTATAATAAGAAAACAGGAGGCTTGTCACTCCTGTTTTTTGTATTCTGATATTTATTACTTCATAGAATCTTTCAATAAAATCTATCGGTTTCTATCGTTTTTTTCACGGAAACGGACGAATATAGGCGGATTATAACGGAAAGATTTGGAACTTGTCCCTTGCGGAAAACGATGCTTATAACGGTAAAATGATCACAGGGCAGGAATAGTATTCACACCCTATGGTTTCGATATAACAACTGCTGCCCTCTCTTCTATTTTGGCTGTGGAATTATCTCTGGTGTGATTCTATTTTGTATCGGAATCTTTTTCTGTTCTGCTGTGAGATCCAGAATCCTTACGGGAAGTTATCCTGATTTATGGCTGCTGTATAAGATTGAGCAGTAATAATTATATAGGTATAGGCATAGTAGGGGGTATTTTACATTTCTGAAAAATCCGCTTTTGTCACATCCACCCTGATGTCTTACATTTAAGCTACAGGCATTTTTCAGAATCCTATATAGTCTCCTGTTCCTCTGCAAGGGTATCAATTCTGTTTATACCCTTTGAGCCTATTCTATACCAGAAAATAATATGTCAAAATCAATTTTAATATGCGGAAAGTGGATTAAATTCAAGTCATCTTTATTCTTTTCTGTTATGGTATCCACAAGAAAATATTGTGGTTTATCATCTACATAATCCAAATCATAGACTTCTATCACACGTTTTTTCGGGTCTATAATCCAATATTCTGGAATTTCTTCATTGCAATATATATCTTTTTTACCTGTTCTATCATATTTCTCTGTAGATGGTGAGAGGACTTCCAGAACAAACTGAGGTGCATTAATAAAGCTATTCCCACGTTTACCCCTTATCTGGCAATTAATAGAAGCGTCTGGTATAACTGTTTTCTCTGTACCATCAGACAGAATCCATTTATATTGCACATTATCCGGGAACACCCTGCAAGTGCTGTCTTTTAACTGGTTATATACCATATTTACAAAGTTTGTAATAATTATAGAATGTTCAATAGTAGCTCCTGCCATATCTGTAATGGTCAAATTTAGATTCATAAACTAGTCCTCCTTTACCGTTATTATATATAAAGTGTGTTCATGATACAAGCTGTTTTCTGCATTTTTCATCTACATAGCCGCCAGTCTTCCGAATGGAAGGGAGAACCTCGGATGTTACCCATCTTTTAAATTTCTTCGCATTCGGCATCTTGCTGGAAAGAATAAGACTGTAAAGCCCTGACTCATTGATGATGATTGTTTCCTTATCCTGATTACCATCAAAGAGCATAACCTTGTGTCTGTCCTCTTCATCTACATGGCGGTTGATATCTCGACTACCGTTCTGGTACCCGAGAATGTCTGCAACATCTTTTCCAACAAACCACGACTCTTCATCCTGCATAATAACTCTTACATCTCCGAACTCTGAATTACTGAATGTCTGGAGAGATGATGTTGTTGTAGAAGTAGTAGTGTTTATTGTCTTAGAGCGTGTTTCACGACCTTTGCTCATTATTATTGATTTCAGAGGTAGTAAATGTACACCCTCTGAATATACGCTTATAATTTAACCCATGCCCTGAAACGGGGCATAGGGGTAAATATAAAAATACCCAAACGGTACTTTTGAGGAAACTACATTCCCATTTTTGGCATCTGCTTCTAAAGTCTTTAAAATTCTCTCTTCTTCCGATACGTGTACAGAAACCGCTTTACTGGCATTTGAATATCCAAGAGCTTCTGCCACATCTTTTCCAACAAACCACGGCTTTCTATCTGAATTGAAAAAATCTTACGGACTGCCGTAAAACGCAGCATCCCTTTTTTACTACCCTACTTCTACCGATATATAATTATGAGTATTATTAATTTTCTTATAATCATACACTGACAAATTATATAACTTGAGTTATACTATATAGTACAAAAGAGAAAGGGGAATTTTTATGAAACGGAAATTTACATTAAAGCTAATAGCTACTGTAATGGCATCTACACTTTTATTTAGCGTTCCTGTCTATGCAGAAAAAAAGAAAGAAACAAAGGCAGCTACACAGGAAGCATTCCTTCAAGATCTAAAAACTGCTCTGGAAAAACGTTGGGAAATAAGCGATTCTAAAGATCCAGAAAGTTTATCCAGCGAGGAATTCGTTCAATATGACACAGATGTTGTAAAGGCTGAATACAATATTTTAAAGGAATATAAAGATTGTACATTTGATAATGAAAAATTTGACGCAATGGCAAAAGCATATTTAGAAGCACTCGAATGTCAATCTTCGGCTATCAAATATTATACCACTATGAATAATGTGTATACTCAATATTGGAATGCCGGTTTTAACGTAAGGTCAATCCTTCTTCCCGATTTTGTAGATTATTATGGATTAAATGTTGATGAATCAAAAATGAAGGACTTTAGAGACACAAAAGCTTCCTTGGAAGCTGCTGGATATACTTATACGGTTACAACCACTGTTGATGGAAACTCCACCACGACTACCGGTTCAACTATAGATACCAGTGGTGTTAATATGGGAGGAGAAACAGCAGCACAACAGCCTATTGAAGTCTATAATGATGATGGAATTAAGGTCACAATCACTAAATACGAGAAAACGCAATATGGCAGTGCTAAATTGACAATGGATGTTGTAAATCTCAATCACAAAGATATTTCCATTTCATCTTCCGATGCTTCTATAGTTATTAATGGTACATCAGTAAATCTTTCACCTTTTGGGGAAGTTCAATCCGGAAAAACTGGAACAGCAGTATTAGAATTTTATCCAGATCAAATAGGAGGAATTGCCATAGAGGATATTAAATCCATAGATTTTAAATTGGCTATTTATAATACTACAAATAATCAGTATAGCCTAAAAGCAGAAAGTGGGGACATATATCTGAATGTAAATGGAAATATTGTTACACAGCGAGTAGTCTATACCGACAAAGAAAATATCCAAAAAGTTCAGCAATTATTGACTTCTTTAGGATACAATTCAGGAAGCACCGATGGCGTACCCGGAAAATTAACTAATAGTGCAATCTTACAATTCCAGAAAGATCACGGATTAGCTGAAAACACCGATATCACACCTGAATTAATAGCAGAATTAGAAAAAGCTTCACAGCAGCAGTAAAAAATAGGGACATTGCAATACATCTATTTTGCAGTGTCCCTTTTTGTATGCCTTTAAAACTCTGGTATATCAAATAATTTATGCCCTGTGCTGATACAAGATAATTTGTAAGAGCAGCTCCAATCGCCCCACTTGCCAAAGGATTTGCCTTAATCACATTCCACACACCTTTAATGGCAGAACCAAAACCATCAACTTTAGAATTGGCTCGTGACGCAATATCTGTCAGGTCAGATGCAGCATCGGCAACGTCTGTAATTCCAAGAGCAGTTTTAGCAGACTCCTTGGTAACGCCAGATAATCCATCGGTTAATGCTTTGATTTTCGTATCATTATCCAATTTTTCTATTTTATTTAAAGATTCTGCAGCCTTATCAATATCTCCAATATTAGATACTGCTTTCTTTAATTTTTCCGAATCGGTTCCTGCACTTAGTATATTTCCGATATTCTTTAGTGACTTTAGTGTAAGTGCAAAATAATTCGACGGATTGTGTTACCCTAAAA
>ULXG01045586.1_pt1 | contig 14114 bp, 10 predicted proteins | sample 1961141 | NCBI WGS metagenome assembly ULXG01 (sample SAMEA4835834, study PRJEB28245) | human gut metagenome | biome: gut microbiome; material: fecal sample | place: Denmark | collected 2008 | reverse complement strand
ATATCTTCTTTACGTTTGAAAGCACCGCCTTGTTCATTGAATGCATCCATGATTTCAGCAGCCAATTTATCAGCCATAGATTTACCGCCTCTCTTGCGAGCGAACAGAATCAGGTTCTTCATTGAGATTGATTCTTTACGATCCGGGCGAATTTCGGTAGGAACCTGGAAAGTTGCACCACCCACACGGCGTGATTTTACTTCAACTTGAGGAGTTACGTTATCTAACGCTTTCTTCCAGATTTCAAGAGCAGTTTTTTCTTCGTTAGGAAGTTTTGCTTTTACTGTTTCCAGTGCAGCGTAAAAGATTTCATAAGAAGTGTTCTTCTTTCCATCATACATCAGATGGTTTACAAATTTAGAAACCTTCTGGTCATTGAACACGGGATCCGGAAGGATAACGCGTTTTTTTGGTTTTGCTTTTCTCATTTGTTCGAAAAATAATGTTTTTGTTCTTGGTTGTCTATTTCTTGACGTCTTCAACTCCCCCTCCGGGGAATTTACTCAACCTTTATAGCTTATTCCAACAAACTAAAACGAAAGTTATTACTTTTAATTAAAATAAATCGAATTCGGAATCACTCCGGATTATTTCTTCTTAGCCGGTGCTGCTTGTCCCGGTTTCGGACGCTTAGCTCCGTATTTAGAACGTCTCTGAGTACGTCCGGCTACACCTGCTGTATCAAGAGTACCGCGAACGATGTGGTAACGTACACCCGGAAGGTCTTTCACACGACCACCGCGAACCAGTACGATTGAGTGCTCCTGCAAGTTGTGTCCTTCTCCCGGAATGTAAGAGTTCACCTCTTTCTGGTTAGTCAAACGCACACGAGCTACTTTACGCATTGCAGAGTTCGGCTTTTTCGGAGTAGTAGTATATACTCTCACGCAAACGCCACGTCTTTGAGGACAAGAATCCAAGGCCGGAGACTTTGATTTCTCGACCAGCACTTCGCGTCCTTTTCTTACTAATTGCTGAATTGTAGGCATTTTAAATTGTTTTTTAATTTATATTATTGTTATATTAATTTCGTAACTATACATTTTGGGCTGCAAAAATACGAATAATATTTGAATAATCAATGCACTACATCTTTTTTTTAATTTTTAAGAGCTTATTTCCGGAAAATCATTTCATCAGAAAGATTTTTAGGTGTAGCCATCCGTACATTAAGGCTACACCCTCCCTCTCGAATGGCTACACCCATCGCACCGGATGGCTACACCCTTTTTATTTTCAGGCTTCTCCTTTTATATCTAATCTAGGAGGAGTATCCACTCCGTCTTCCTGCAATCGGATAGGACCGAATGCACGTTCATATTTAGCTATATTTTCTTCAAGCGCCCTTTGCAAACGTTTGGCATGTTCGGGAGCAAGAATCACACGCGACTGTACCCCTGCTTTTGGCAACCCGGGCAATACACGCACAAAGTCGAGTACAAACTCCGAACTTGAATGTGTAATGATAGCCAGATTCGCATAGGTTCCTTGAGCCACTTCCTCTTTTAATTCTATTTGTAATTGATTATCGGGATTTTGATTTTCCATATCTTTTATTATTGATTGATTCTAATTCTTCTGCTACAAAGATACAGATTATGTTTTATAGTAAAGACAAATGCCTTGCACTCTTTTCCATAGAATGCAAGGCATACGAAAACAATTTTTTATTTGAATCCAAAGCATTTTTTAATCAATATCTGGAAAAAGCAGATATTTGAAGAAAAAACAGGAATGGATTTTAAATTATCTCAGGCTATATTAAAAGCGGTAATCAACAATAAGCAGCGAACGATAAACTCAATACATTAATTAGTGTATTCCAATTTACCGTTCACCGTTCATTATCTACCGCTCACTATCAAGAGTTAGGTGTCAATTTTTCTTTCACCTCAGTCGCTTTATCAGCTACTTTTCCGGCTACTTTGGCACCAGCCTTCACGGCTTTGTCTTTTGCTTCGACTACTGCCAGTTCGGCATCAGCCTCTATTTCATGAAGAGCATTGAACACATCATTTTTCAGTTTTTTAGCTTTCGCCGTGCGCGAAAAATGATAAACCAGCGCACCGATGGCAGAACCGATTCCAAGTCCTACCAGGAATTTTGCATTTCCACTTCCCATAAACTATTAATTTTTATATAACCACAATAAACGATACTGTCTCATTGCGAGAAATACTCCCCTCACCGGGAGCGGCTGAAGAAGGAGGCTATCCAGAGAAATAAGATCGCGCCGACAACCGAAGTAATCAGACTACCGATAATTCCGGTTGCTGCCAGTCCCAGAAGGGCAAACACCCAACCGCCCAGCACACCGCCTATAATCCCTAATAAGAGATTGACCAAAAGGCCGAATCCTCCTCCACGCATTATCTTACCGGCAAAATAACCGGCAAGGATACCTATCAAAATGTACCAGATAAAATTCATAATGCTTGATTTATATTGTTTTGATATAGGAACGCTGCAGGCACAGGAATGTTCGGTAAATAAAGAGGGAATTAACGACTATTGATAAACCGGACGCTGAAAACAGTAAAATCTGATCTGTTTTTCGAATAGACACATTGTAACACTTGGTAAAAGAGATTATCTTTGTCCAAAAGAAAATCTTAAGGCCTATGAAAAATATTAATTACAGTATAAAAAAGCAATTTAAAATATCGGACGAAGGAATCTGTTTGTTGCCCATGCTCCTTAGAGCGCTCTGTCGGCTTACTAAAAAACAGCTGTTACTACTGGAAGAAATCTATTCCAATTACTCCTCGTCCACAGAAGGGGAAATCATCACACAATCTCACCGGACGGTGAATGCAAAAAGGATCCCGACTTCTTTTTCGTATGAAGGAGGCATCACACTCGACACGGAAACATTACACTATAGCAGCCCAAGTGAGAAGTTTGCAACAACTTGGAAAAATATATTATTTCACACCATTTCTATCAGAATAATTATCGGACTCCATAAAAGTAATATGGAACCGTCCGAGTGGAGAGAAATCATTCACCAGAACACATATCAGAAATTTCACCGCAAACATAGAAGACGATTGCCATTATCATTCCGTGACGGTATACATAATACAAAAACAAGGCTTCCGACGCATTCAACCAAGACGCTCCAAAGTAAACCGGCTTCTATCGGGGGGAACACATTACCCAACCTGAACAAAGTAAAGGCAATAGAATGAATTTAATAATAATGACAGCAGCACAGATTGTACATTTTTCACATTAACACATTTAAATCAATTATATCATGGAATTAAAAAAGAAAGAGAATATAGGTTGGATTGACCTGTTAAGGGTACTCGCCTGTTTCTTTGTTGTTTTCTCGCATAGTTGCGATGCATTTATCGGCCAATTTGATGCCAATCGGGAATCGTTCTTAACAGGAGTGTTTTTGGGAAGCCTGATGCGCCCGTGTGTTCCCATTTTTGTTATGATGACCGGGGTATTGCTATTACCCGTACAAACCGACATGGCAGCGTTCTATAAGAAAAGGATAGGACGCCTGATCCCTCCAATGATTTTCTGGTCACTGGTCTTGCCTGTTTTGTATTTCATATATCTGAACTATATCAATCCCGATACTCAAAATCCACTGATCTCGATGCCAGATCACAGTCTTGAAGCTTTATGGTTCAAACTATATACATTTATATTTAATTTCAATTTTGACACAGTCCCGTTGTGGTATCTTTATATGTTGATTGGGTTATATTTGATAATGCCTATTATCAGCGGTTGGTTGGAAAAAGTTTCAAAGAAGGAACTAAAATTATTCTTAGGCATTTGGGGAATCAGCCTGATTGCTCCATATGTAAAAATGTTCGCTCCAGCACTAGGCTATCAGGGCAATTACGGGAATATGGGTCTATGGGGAGTATGTGACTGGAATGACTATGGTACCTTTTATTATTTCTCCGGTTTTATCGGATATCTTCTGCTAGCTTATTATCTCACAAAATATCCACTGAAATGGAGTTGGAAGAAACTATTGAGTATTACCATCCCAATGTTTCTGACAGGATACCTGATCACATCTTATGGGTACGTCATCACACAAAATTACTTCCCGGGAAATTATGCTTATCTGGAAATTGTATGGTACTTTGCAGGTATCAACGTATTTATGATGACCTTCCCGGTTTTTGTAATCGTACAGAAGATAAAGGTACCTTCAAACCACAGGTTATCACACATGGCATCACTCGCATTCGGCATTTATCTGAGCCATTATGTATTTGTATTCATTGCTTACGATTTACTGGATACAGAGTTGCTGCCATATACTGTACGAATTATTTGTATGGCCTGTATTGTATTCCTGACATGTTACGCCATCGTTTGGCTAATGTCAAAAAGCAAATTGACCAATCGCTTCATCCGGTAACGTAACATAAACTAAAAAAAGAGCAATCACCTTTACGGCAATTGCTCTTTTTCAGCTATAGTCAATTGAATGTATTATTCTACTTCATTATAGTCAAGCACTGTCTTCTTATTAGCCAGAATACGATCGTATTCTTCTTTAGAACCTACAATGATCTTGTCAAACTCGCGAAGACCTGTACCGGCCGGAATCAGATGACCGCAAATTACATTCTCCTTCATACCTTCCAACTTATCTATCTTACCATTGATAGCAGCCTCATTCAGCACTTTAGTTGTCTCCTGGAAAGAAGCGGCAGACATGAAGCTTGAAGTTTGCAATGCGGCACGAGTAATACCCTGAAGAATCTGGGTAGAAGTTGCAGCAACAGCATCACGCACCTCAACCGGTTTAAGGTCACGGCGTTTCAGCATACTGTTTTCGTCACGCAACTTGCGGGCTGTGACAATCTGACCGGCTTTCAGGTTTTCAGAATCTCCGGCATCTACAACCACTTTCTTACCCCAAATGCGGTCGTTCTCTTCCATGAACTCGAGTTTGTCCACTACCTGCTGTTCAAGGAAGCGTGTATCACCCGGTTCGTCGATAGTCACTTTACGCATCATCTGGCGAACAATAATCTCAAAATGCTTATCATTGATCTTCACACCCTGTAAACGATATACGTCCTGAACTTCATTCACGATGTATTCCTGTACAGCCGTAGGACCTTTAATAGCCAAAATATCAGCCGGAGTCGTAGCACCATCGGACAATGGAGTACCTGCACGAACGTAGTCATTCTCCTGTACCAGAATCTGCTTAGACAGCGGAACAAGGTATTTCTTCACTTCACCGGTCTTAGATGTAACGATGATTTCGCGATTACCGCGTTTCACTTTACCCATAGTAACCTCTCCATCGATTTCGGATACGACGGCAGGATTCGACGGGTTACGTGCTTCAAACAACTCAGTAACACGGGGAAGACCACCGGTAATATCACCGGCTTTACCCACAGCACGCGGAATCTTAACGATTACCTCACCTGCTTTCACCTTTTGGCCGTTTTCGATCACTACGTGTCCACCTACAGGTAAATTATATGTACGGATAAGATCACCATCTTCGGTCAGGATGTGGGCCGAAGGAACTTTAGTCTTATCTTTAGACTCAATAATAATAATTTCTCGAAGTCCGGTCGCTTCATCCGATTCAATCTTATAAGTAACATTTTCAATGACACCCTCAAACTCAATCTTACCGGTAGCTTCGGTTATGATAACAGCGTTGAATGGATCCCATTTCGCAATCAGTTTACCTTTTTCTACCACTTCACCATCGGCTACATAAAGTGTAGAACCGTAAGGAACGTTATGGGTAGAAAGTACAATGCCTGTATTGACATCAATGAAACGAACCTCAGCCAAACGACCTACTACCACTTTGGCAGCCTCACCAGTTTCGTCCACAATATCTACCGTACGGAGTTCTTCAAATTCCAAACGGGCATTATTTTTAGCAACAATACTTGCATTGGCCGCAATGTTGGCAGCCGTACCACCAGCATGGAATGTACGCAATGTCAACTGTGTACCCGGTTCACCGATAGACTGGGCAGCGATTACACCGACAGCCTCACCTTTCTGAACCATATGGTTCGTAGCCAGGTTACGACCATAGCACTTCGCACAAACACCCTTCTTCGATTCGCAAGTCAATACCGAACGAATCTCAACGCTTTCAATCGGAGATTCCTGAATCTTCTTGGCGATATCTTCTGTAATTTCTTCACCACCGGCAACCAGTAATTCACCGGTCTGAGGATGAATAATATCGTGTACGGATACACGTCCGAGGATACGTTCGTACAGAGTAGCAATAACTTCGTCATTGTTCTTGAGGTCAGTACAAACCAGTCCGCGAAGCGTACCGCAGTCTTCTTCATTAATAATCACATCATGCGAAACGTCAACCAGACGACGAGTTAAGTATCCCGCATCGGCAGTCTTCAAAGCGGTATCGGCCAAACCTTTACGGGCACCGTGAGTAGAGATAAAGTACTCCAACACAGAAAGTCCCTCTTTAAAGTTAGACAAGATAGGGTTCTCGATGATCTGACCACCTTCAGCACCTGCCTTCTGCGGTTTTGCCATCAAACCACGCATACCGGAGAGCTGACGGATCTGCTCTTTAGAACCACGGGCACCGGAATCAAGCATCATGTACACAGAGTTGAAACCCTGATCATCTGAAGAAATAGTCTTCATCAAGATATTAGACAATTCAGAGTTTACATGTGTCCAGATATCAATTACCTGGTTGTAACGTTCATTATTGGTGATGAAACCCATATTATAGTTATTGATCACCTGCTCTACCTCTTCATAACCTCTCTGAACGAGTGTCTCTTTCTCTTTCGGGATAATGATATCACCCAAGTTGAATGACAGACCACCCTGAAAGGCCATCTTGTAGCCTAAATTTTTAATTCCATCAAGGAAGTCAGCAGTCCGAGCAACACCACAAGCTTTGATTACAGCACTAATAATGTCACGCAATGATTTCTTTGAAATAATAGTATTGATGTATCCGACTTCAGGCGGAACAATTTCGTTCACAATTACACGACCTACTGAAGTCTCACGCATTACATCAACGATATTTCCATTTTCGTCAAGGTCTTTTACGATAACCTTCACCGGAGCGTGAATATCTACTTTACCTTCATTGTAAGCTATCAACGCTTCTTCGGGTCCATAGAATGTGAGTCCCTCACCTTTGGCGCCTTTACGGAGTTTGGTGATATAGTACAAACCAAGCACCATATCCTGTGAAGGAACGGTAATAGGAGCACCATTTGCAGGATTCAGAATATTGTGAGAAGCCAGCATCAACATTTGTGCTTCAAGTACTGCCTCATTGCTCAAAGGCAAGTGAACAGCCATCTGGTCACCATCAAAGTCGGCATTGAACGCTGTACATGCCAACGGATGCAATTGGATAGCTTTACCTTCGATCATCTTAGGCTGGAAAGCCTGAATACCCAAACGGTGAAGTGTCGGAGCACGGTTCAACAATACTGGATGACCTTTCATTACGTGTTCAAGAATATCCCAGATCACCGGCTCCTTACGGTCCACGATCTTCTTAGCAGACTTCACAGTCTTTACGATACCTCGCTCGATCAACTTACGGATAATGAACGGCTTGTACAGTTCGGCAGCCATCAGCTTAGGAATACCACATTCATGCATTCTCAACTCCGGGCCAACAACAATTACCGAACGGGCCGAATAGTCAACGCGTTTACCCAGCAAGTTTTGACGGAAACGTCCTTGCTTACCTTTCAGGCTGTCAGACAAAGACTTCAACGGGCGGTTGGCATCAGTCTTAACTGCACTGGATTTACGTGAATTATCAAACAGTGAATCGACAGATTCCTGAAGCATACGTTTCTCGTTACGGAGAATCACCTCGGGAGCCTTAATCTCAATCAATCGTTTCAAACGATTGTTACGGATAATCACACGACGATAAAGATCGTTCAAATCGGATGTAGCGAAACGCCCTCCATCCAACGGAAGCAACGGACGAAGTTCGGGCGGAATTACCGGTACAATACGTACAATCATCCATTCAGGTTTATTCCGTCCACGTGATGCACGGAATGATTCTACCACCTGAAGACGCTTCAAAGCCTCATTCTTACGCTGTTGCGAAGCATCATTTCCGGCACGGTGACGCAACTCATAGGATAATGCATCAAGATCGAGACGGGCAAGCAGATCATAGATCGCTTCGGCTCCCATTTTAGCAATAAACTTGTTGGGGTCTGTATCTTCCAGATACTGATTATCTTTAGGAAGAGTATCAAGAATATCCAAGTATTCTTCTTCTGACAACAGATCAAATTCGGCGATACCGTCTTCAGCTTTCACACCCGGCTGAATGACAACATAGCGTTCGTAGTAAATGATAGAATCGAGTTTCTTGGTGGGGAGTCCCAACAAATAACCGATCTTATTAGGCAGCGAACGGAAATACCAGATGTGAGCTACAGGCACGACAAGCTGGATATGTCCCATACGTTCGCGACGTACTTTCTTTTCAGTAACTTCTACACCACAACGGTCGCAGACAATACCTTTATAACGGATGCGTTTATATTTACCGCAATGGCATTCGTAGTCTTTGATCGGGCCGAAGATACGCTCGCAGAACAAACCGTCACGCTCAGGTTTGTATGTACGATAGTTGATGGTTTCAGGCTTTAATACTTCACCACTCGAATTCTCAAGGATTTCTTCCGGAGAAGCCAAACCGATAGAGATTTTCGAGAAATTGCTCTTGATCTTATTTTCTTTTCTAAAAGCCATACTTTTATAATTATATAATATGCTAATTAACTAAATAATGTGCCGATTGGCTGATGCCAATGTGCCAATAAGAAAATATGCTAATTATGAAATGCCACAGCCAATGTACCTTGATCGATACATTGGCATATTGGCACATTAGTTCATTATTCCAAATTGATGCTCAGGCCCAATCCTCTTAATTCGTGCAACAACACGTTCAGAGATTCCGGAATACCCGGCTGTGGCATGGGTTCGCCCTTTACAATGGCTTCGTAAGCCTTAGAACGTCCAACAACGTCGTCCGACTTGATTGTCAGAATCTCCTGGAGAATATGCGATGCACCGAAACCTTCGAGTGCCCAAACCTCCATCTCTCCGAAACGCTGACCACCAAACTGAGCTTTACCACCAAGAGGTTGCTGAGTAATCAATGAGTATGGTCCGATAGAACGTGCGTGCATCTTGTCTTCAACCATGTGACCGAGTTTCAACATATAGGTAACACCTACGGTTGCTGGTTGGTCAAAGCGTTCGCCTGTACCACCATCACAAAGATAAGTTTTGCAATAGCGTGGTAGACCAGCTTTGTCTGTCCACTCGTTCAAGTCATCCAAAGTTGCACCGTCAAAAATCGGCGTAGCGAACTTCACACCCAAATTCTTTCCGGCACGTCCGAGAACAGCCTCAAAAATCTGACCGATATTCATACGAGAAGGCACACCCAACGGGTTCAATACAATGTCTACCGGAGTTCCATCTTCAAGGAACGGCATGTCTTCTTGACGAACAACACGTGACACAATACCTTTATTACCGTGACGTCCGGCCATCTTATCACCTACACCAATCTTACGTTTTTTAGCAATATATACTTTCGCCATCTGAATGATACCTGCAGGCAGTTCATCACCGATTGTGATAGCGAACTTTTTACGCTTCAGTTCAGCATCAAGTTCTTTGTACTTCTTGATAAAGTTCAGGATCAAGTCACGAATCATACCATTCGCATGATCATCATTGGTCCAGTCGCTCAGCTGAATCGCGGTGAAATCAAGTGAATCGAAGTCAGAAGCACTAAACTTAGAGCCTTTAGCTATGACTTCAGCTCCCAAGTAGTCTTTCACGCCCTGAGATACCTTTCCTTCTGTCAATACCATCAATTTCTTTACCAAGATACGTTTCAAGTCAGCTACCTTAGACTCAAATTCATCGTCAATTTTCGGAAGCAACGCCTTATCAGCCAACTTAGAACTACGATTCTTGATGACACGTGAGAACAATTTCTTATCAATAATTACCCCCTTCAGAGAAGGAGATGCTTTCAAAGAAGCATCTTTCACATCACCGGCTTTATCACCAAAGATAGCACGAAGCAATTTTTCTTCCGGAGAAGGATCAGATTCACCTTTCGGTGTAATCTTACCAATCAATATATCACCCGGCTGAATACGTGCACCGACACGTACGATACCATTCTCGTCCAAATCCTTAGTGGCTTCCTCACTCACGTTAGGAATATCAGAAGTCAACTCTTCCATTCCTCGCTTGGTTTCACGAACTTCGAGTGAATACTCTTCTACGTGTACTGAAGTCAGCAAGTCTTCACGAACCACACGTTCATTCAAAACGATAGCATCCTCGTAATTATAACCTTTCCAAGGCATGTAAGCAACCAACAGATTCTTACCCAAAGCGAGTTCTCCATTTTCAGTAGAATAACCTTCTGTCAGAATCTGACCTTTCGTCACACGATCACCTTTATTGCAAGTTGGCCGAAGGTCGATTGTCATATTCTGGTTCGTTTTACGGAACTTCGGTATTCTATATTCTTTTAATGCCGGCTCAAAACTTACAAACTCTTCATCTTCTGTACGATCGTATAGAATACGAATAGTAGTAGCATCTACAAAATCAATCACTCCATCACCTTCGGCAGCAATCTGAGTACGTGAATCACGTACCAGCTGGCGTTCAATACCTGTACCTACGATTGGAGCTTCGCTTCTCAGCAAAGGAACAGCCTGACGCATCATGTTCGATCCCATCAACGCACGGTTAGCGTCATCATGTTCAAGGAAGGGAATCAAAGATGCAGCGATAGAAGCAATCTGTTGAGGAGCAACGTCCATCAACTCTACTTCCGAAGGTTCTACAACCGGATAATCGGCATCCTGACGAGACTTAACCTTATTACGGATAAATGTACCGTCATCATTCAACGGAGCATTACCCTGTGCTATGATCTTAGCTTCTTCTTCCTCAGCCGTCAGGTAAACGAGTCCGTTCTCAGACAGATCTACCTTTCCGTTATCTACCTTACGGTAAGGAGTTTCAATAAAGCCGAGATCATTGATCTTGGCAAACACACAAAGTGACGAAATCAAACCGATATTCGGACCTTCCGGTGTTTCAATCGGACAAAGGCGTCCGTAGTGTGTATAGTGAACGTCACGAACCTCAAATCCGGCACGTTCACGAGACAAACCACCAGGACCAAGAGCAGACATACGACGTTTGTGAGTGATTTCAGCCAACGGGTTTGTCTGGTCCATAAACTGTGACAATGCGTTAGTTCCGAAGAATGAATTGATCACAGAAGAAATAGTCTTCGCATTGATCAGGTCAATCGGAGTAAACACCTCATTGTCACGAACGTTCATTCGTTCGCGGATGGTACGTGACATACGTGCCAAACCGACAGCGAACTGATTGGACAACTGTTCGCCTACAGTACGTACGCGACGGTTGCTCAAGTGGTCGATATCATCTACATCTGCTTTTGAGTTAATCAGCTCAATCAGATATTTGATGATCTCGATAATATCTTCTTTAGTGAGGACACGCACGTCCATGTCTGTCGTCAGGTTCAATTTCTTATTGATTCTATAACGACCTACATCACCAAGGTCATACCGTTTTTCAGAGAAGAACAGGTTATTAATAACTTCACGGGCACTGGCATCATCGGCAGGGTCTGCATTACGCAACTGACGGTAGATATAAAGCACAGCCTCCTTTTCCGAGTTACTCGGGTCCTTCTGAAGGGTATTATATATAATAGAGTAGTCGGACTGGTTCGGTTCTTCCTTGTGAATAAGGATGTTTTGAACGCCCGAGTCAATTATTTCATCTATATGTTCCGGTTCGATTACTGTTTCACGGTCGATAATGACTTCATTACGTTCAATAGAAACAACTTCACCGGTATCTTCATCAACGAAATCTTCAATCCAGGTTTTCAAGACACGCGCAGCCAGTTTACGACCTACTACCTTCTTGAGATTAGTCTTATTAACCTTCACATCTTCAGCCAGGTTAAAAATCTCAAGAATGTCCTTGTCGTTCTCAAAGCCGATAGCTCTTAACAGCGTAGTAACAGGCAATTTCTTCTTACGATCAATATAAGCGTACATTACGTTGTTAATATCGGTAGCGAACTCAATCCATGATCCCTTAAACGGGATGATACGGGCTGAGTACAACTTTGTACCATTAGCATGTACACTCTGACCGAAGAATACGCCCGGAGAACGGTGAAGCTGCGACACAACTACACGCTCAGCACCATTGATGACAAAAGTTGCCTTGTCAGTCATGTAAGGTATAGGACCAAGGAACACATCTTGAATCACTGTATCGAAATCCTCATGGTCGGGGTCTGTACAGTAAAGCTTGAGTTTCGCTTTCAATGGAACGCTATATGTAAGCCCACGCTCTATACAATCATCAATGGTATAGCGCGGCGGATCAATATAATAGTCCAGAAACTCAAGAACAAAATTGTTTCTTGTGTCGGCAATTGGGAAGTTTTCGGCAAATACTTTATACAATCCCTCTTTTTTACGCTTCTCAGGTGGGGTATCTAGTTGTAGAAAGTCTTGGAATGACTTCAATTGTACTTCCAGGAAATCCGGATATTCCAGCGGATTCTTAGTCGAAGCAAAATTAACTCTTTGATTTACAGTATTTGAAGACATCTGTCAATGAATTTGGAGAACTTAATTTTAAATATATACACAAAAAGGTTAAGAATCCTCTTGTGAAGGATTCTTAACCGAATTACCTGATAACCAGGCTAATGTTATTTAAGTTCAACTTCAGCTCCAGCTTCTTCCAATGTTTTCTTCAATGATTCTGCTTCGTCTTTAGCCAAACCTTCTTTTACTACACTAGGAGCACCGTCTACCATGTCCTTAGCTTCTTTCAAGCCAAGACCACAAGCTTCTTTAACGGCCTTAACAACCTGAAGTTTAGCTGCACCAGCGCTCTTCAATACTACGTCGAAAGAAGATTTTTCTTCTGCGGCAGCAGCACCAGCTGCAGGACCAGCAGCAACAGCTACAGCTGCAGCAGCAGGTTCAATACCATATTCTTCTTTAAGGATAGTTGCAAGTTCATTAACTTCTTTTACTGTCAAGTTAACTAATTGTTCTGCAAAAGCTTTCAAATCTGCCATTTTTTGTATGATTTTAATGTTTAATTTACTAAATAAAATGTGTTATAATTATCTTTCACCAAGAGTTTTGAGAACTCCGTGAAGGGTGTTGCCACCTGATTGAAGAGCAGAAATAACATTCTTGGCCGGTGATTGCAACAGGGCAACGATATCGGCAATAACTTCATTTTTACTCTTAATAGCTACGAGAGCATCCAACTGGTCAGCACCAACATAGAAGCTTTCTTCTGCGTATGCGGCTTTCAGTCCCGGAATACCATCTTTAGATTTATCCTTGATCAGTTTAGCAGGTGCGTTTGCAACATTGCAAAACATCACAGCTGTTGTACCTTTCAAAGAATCGTAAAGAGGAGAGAAATCACCTTCAATGCTTTCAAGTGCTTTATGAAGCAATGTATTCTTGACTACCATCAATTTGATGTCAGCCTTGAAACAAGCTCTTCTCAATTCACTTGTTGCAGCAGCATTCATAGCTGTTGTATCTACCAAATAGAAGTGACCATATTCCTGTACTGTAGCAGCAATCTGCTCAATAATCGTATTTTTATCTTCCTTTCTCATTGTTACTCTGTTTTATTAGATTTCCTCTACTGATTTCGGGTCAATTTTGATACCCGCACTCATTGTACTAGAAAGATAAATACTCTTAATATATGTACCCTTGGCTGCAGTCGGTTTCAACTTATTCAATGTAGAGATGAATTCTTTCGCATTGTCGCGAATCTGCTCTGCAGTGAATGAAACCTTACCAATTGAAGTATGAACAATACCGCTCTTATCAACTTTGAAGTCAATCTTGCCTTGTTTTACTTCTCTTACAGCTTTAGCAACATCCATAGTTACGGTACCACTCTTCGGGTTCGGCATCAATCCACGAGGACCGAGTACACGACCGAGTGCACCAATTTTACCCATGATAGAT
>ULXG01025056.1_pt1 | contig 14190 bp, 9 predicted proteins | sample 1961141 | NCBI WGS metagenome assembly ULXG01 (sample SAMEA4835834, study PRJEB28245) | human gut metagenome | biome: gut microbiome; material: fecal sample | place: Denmark | collected 2008 | reverse complement strand
CTCCCTCATATAAAGGAACTGGGATGTACGGCAATCTATATTGGGCCGCTGTTTGAATCAACATCCCATGGATACGATACAAAAGATTACCGTATGGTGGACAGGCGACTGGGAGACAACCAGGACTTTAAAGGCTTTGTGGAAAAAGCTCACGAAATGGACATCCGGGTTGTAGTGGACGGTGTATTTAACCATACGGGAAGAGAGTTCTTTGCCTTTCAGGATATTCAGAAAAACAGAGAACAGTCTCAGTACTGCGGTTGGTACAAGGGAATCAATTTTGGGTGGAATTCGCCTTATAATGATGGATTTGGCTATGAGGCATGGAGAAACTGTTTTGAACTGGTAAATCTCAATCTCCGGGAGCCGAAGGTGCGGGAATATCTTCTGGATGTAATCGGCTTCTGGATCCATGAGTTTGATATTGACGGAATCCGCCTTGACTGTGCGGACTGTCTGGAGTTTTCCTTTATGGAAGAAATGAGGCGGTTTACCAATGAAAAGAAAGCGGATTTCTGGCTGATGGGCGAGGTGATCCACGGAGATTACAGCCGCTATGTAAAACCGGAAATGCTGGATTCCGTGACAAATTATGAGCTTCACAAGGGGCTTTATTCCGGTCATAACGACCACAATTATTTTGAGATCGCTCATACTATCCGGAGAGAATTTGATGAAAACGGCGGAATATACAAAGGACTTCGGCTTTATTCCTTTGTGGACAATCATGATGTGGACAGGATCGCATCCAAGCTCAATGTTCCGGAGCATATTTTCACCGTATATACGCTTTTATTTACACTTCCGGGAATCCCTTCCATTTACTATGGATCTGAATGGGGTATACAGGGACGTAAAGAAGGCGGAAATGACGATCCTCTTCGTCCGGCAGTTGATATTGAGGAAGCGCTTCTGCATCCGGATAATCCGCAGCTTCTTAAGTGGGTGACGCTTCTTGGCAGGATCCACAGCCAGGAACCGGCTCTTGCGGACGGCAGATATCAGGAGCTTCTTCTGACTAACCGGCAGTATGCGTTTGCAAGAATACTGGGAGAAGAAGGGATCGTAGTGGCAGTGAACAATGATGACAGGCCTGCGGAGCTTTGCATCAGGGAACCTCTGAGCGGAAAGTCCTGGGCAAGCCTTATTGACGGCCGGGAGCCGGAACTTCAGGACGGCAGTCTCAGAGTGACACTGGCGCCGGGGGAAAGTCAGATTTATAAATTGAAATAGAAACAGGGATTAAGGGAGGTATTTCCGGATGGGAGAGAAAATGCATTTTTCAGAGTTAGACCAGTATTTGTTTGGTCAGGGAACACACTATGATATTTATAAAAAACTTGGTGCGCATCCCACAACGCAGGGAAGAAAAAAAGGAGTTTATTTTGCGGTGTGGGCGCCAAATGCTCAGTCTGTTTCTGTAGTTGGCGATTTTAACAGCTGGGATACAGAGGCAAACCCAATGGTAAAGGCAGGGCCTATCGGTGTGTTTGAGGTATTTGTGCCGGGGGCAAAGATCGGAGATCTTTATAAGTTTTTTATTGTGGGAATGCACGGCGAGGAGCTTTACAAGGCAGATCCTTATGGCAATGAAGCAGAGCTTCGTCCGGGAACCGCGTCAAAGGTTGCAGATATCGGGGACTATAAATGGAAAGATTCTACATGGATGAAAAAACGTGTGGAATTTGATGAAAACACAGATGCCATGTCCATTTATGAAGTGCATCCGGGTTCATGGAGAAAACATGCGGTGGAAAATGAGGACGAAAACGGATTTTACAATTACCGTGAGTTTGCTCATGAGCTGGCAAAGTATGTAAAGGATATGGGGTATACTCATGTGGAGCTGATGGGAATCGCAGAGCATCCCTTTGACGGCTCCTGGGGCTACCAGGTAACCGGCTATTATGCACCTACCTCCCGTTATGGAAGCGCCCAGGATTTTAAATATCTGGTAGATTATCTGCACAGAAACAAAATCGGCGTTATTCTTGACTGGGTTCCGGGACATTTCCCGAAAGATGCCCACGGTCTGGCGAACTTTGACGGAACAGCCGTATACGAACATCAGGATCCGCGCCAGGGTGAGCATCCCGACTGGGGTACAAAGATCTACAATTACGGCCGCCCGGAGGTTAAGAATTTCCTTATAGCAAATGCTCTTTTCTGGGTTGAGGAATGTCATGTGGACGGACTTCGTGTGGATGCAGTTGCTTCCATGCTGTATCTTGACTATGGCAAGCAGGACGGACAGTGGGTTGCCAACAAGTACGGGGACAATAAAAATCTGGAAGCTATTGAATTTTTTAAACACCTGAATACGGTTGTGCTGGGAAGAAATCACGGAACCGTGATGATCGCAGAGGAATCAACTGCATGGCCGAAAGTAACAGGCAAGGCAGAGGATGACGGACTTGGATTTTCCCTGAAATGGAACATGGGATGGATGAACGACTTTCTGGAGTACATGAAAACAGATCCGTACTTCCGTAAATTCAACCATAATAAAATGACGTTTTCCATGACCTATGCCTACAGTGAAAAGTACATTCTGGTTATTTCTCATGATGAGGTAGTTCATCTGAAGTGCTCCATGCTGAACAAGATGCCCGGGTATCCGGATGATAAGTTTAAGAACCTGAAGGCCGCCTATGCATTTATGTTTTTCCATCCGGGCAAAAAGCTTCTGTTTATGGGGCAGGAGTTTGGACAGCTTCGTGAGTGGAGCGAGGAAAGGGAACTTGACTGGTACCTTCTGGGAGAGGAGAACCACAAAGATCTTCAGTCCTTTGTAAAAACACTTCTTCATATGTACAAAAAATATCCGGCGCTGTATAAAGCGGACAATGATCCGGAAGGCTTTGAGTGGATCAATGCAGATGACGGAGACAGAAGTATTTTCAGCTTTGTGCGCAAATCTCCTACAAAGAGGAACAATCTTTTATTTGTGGTTAATTACACACCGGTAGAGAGAAGCGATTACAGAGTGGGCGTTCCGAAGAAAAAACAGTATAAGCTGATCATGGATGAGAACGGACTTCTGGAAAAACCACAGACTTTTAAGGCGGAATCCAAAGAGTGTGACAACCGGGAATTCTCTTTTGCATATCCCCTTGCGCCATACGGAGTAGCGGTATTTACATATTAAATATAAAAATGCTATCGTTTAAGGTGACTTGGAATATATTTTGACCGGTTTCCGGATATAAAAAACAAGTAATGTTTTGTCAGATTTTTTGGCAGAAAAACCATTGCATTTTATAAAAAGATGCGTTATACTGTACGCGTCTGAAGGAACAGACAATTACTTATGACGAAGAACCGATAATAGAAATTCTGAAAGGAGAATAAAAATGAAAGTATCCAATATTAAAGATGTAGACAAATTTTTTGAAGTAGTAGATAGCTGTAACGGTAAAGTTGAACTTGTAACAGGAGAGGGAGACAGACTGAACCTGAAATCCAAACTGTCCCAGTACGTATCTCTGGCAAACATTTTTTCCGGCGGAGAGATTCCGGAGCTGGAAATCGTTGCATATGAGAAAGAAGATATCGATAAGCTGTTAAACTTTATGATCAACGGCTGATATTATGAAGCAAAAAGCGGGGGCATGACAGGTTCATGTCCCCGTTGTGTGCATATATAAGTGGCTGCGACCAGGGGGTGTTTTTGCTTCCTGGTCAAATGTACGTTGAAAACAAAAACAGAAAAGAGGCAAAATCATGACAAAAATTGATATTATTTCAGGTTTTCTCGGAGCTGGAAAAACAACTCTTATTAAAAAACTTCTGAAAGAAGCTTTCCAGAACGAGCAGGTAGTTCTGATTGAAAATGAATTTGGAGAAATCGGTATTGACGGCGGATTTCTGAAAGAGGCAGGAATTGAGATCCGTGAAATGAATTCAGGCTGTATCTGTTGCTCTCTTGTAGGAGACTTCGGAGCATCTCTGAAAGAAGTGATCGACAAATATCATCCGGACAGAATCCTTATCGAGCCGTCAGGCGTAGGTAAGCTTTCTGACGTGATCCGCGCTGTGCAGGATGTCCAGGAAGAAACTGGTCTTGTGCTGAACAGCTATACAACAGTGGTAGATGCCAAAAAATGCAAAATGTATATGAGAAACTTTGGTGAGTTCTTTAACAACCAGGTAGAGTATGCAGGAGCCATTATCATGAGCAGAACAGACATTGTGGATGAAGAGAAGGCAATGCAGTCCATGGAGCTTCTCCGCAGTCTGAACAAAAAAGCGGCTATCATTACCACACCTATTGAAAATCTGGACGGAAAGAAGCTTCTTGAGGTAATGGAAAATCCGGTATCCCTGGAGCAGGAGATGATGGAAGAAGAGGTATGCCCGGAGTGCGGACATGTACATGAGCACGGTCATCATCACCATGAGGAGCATGAACATCACCACGATCACGAGTGCGGCTGCGGACACGATCACGAGGAGCATGAACATCACCATGATCACGAGTGCGGCTGCGGACATCATCATGAAGAGCATGAGCATCATCACGACCATGAGTGCGGCTGCGGACATCATCATGATCACCACCATCATCATGCAGACGAGGTATTTACAAGCTGGGGACGTGAGACGATTAAGAAGTATTCCAGAGAGAATCTGGAAAAGATCCTTGCTACCCTTTCTGAGTCAGGGGAGTATGGCGTGATCCTTCGCGCAAAGGGAATGCTTCCGGCTGAGGACGGAACCTGGATCTATTTCGATATGGTTCCGGAAGAAACAGAGATCCGTGAAGGTGCGCCGGAATATACAGGCCGTCTCTGCGTTATCGGTTCCAAATTAAAAGAGGAAAAACTGGCTGAGATCTTTGGATTATAAGGCAGATCAGGAGGAATAAATGAACGAGATTACAGTACCGATTTATCTGATAACGGGTTTTCTGGAAAGCGGCAAGACCTCTTTCCTGAATTTTACCCTGCAGCAGGATTATTTTTATACAGAAGGAACTACTCTTCTGATCCTCTGTGAAGAAGGGGAAGTGGAATACGATAAGGCTGTTCTGGAAATGAGCAATACCGTAGTGGAGGTCATTGAAAAAGAAGAAGACCTTACGACAGACCGCCTTGCTGCCATGAATATTCTGTACCAGCCGGAACGAGTGATCATTGAGTACAACGGCATGTGGCTTGTAAGCAACTTTGAAAAAATGCAGAAGCCGGAGGGCTGGGGCGTGGAGCAGCAGATTACCTGCGTAGATGCCAGCACCTTCCAGATGTATATGGCAAATATGAAATCCATTTTTATGGATATGGTAAGAAACAGCGATATGGTTGTGTTTAACCGCTGCAAAAAAGAGGATCCTCTTGCAACCTACAGAAGAGGGATCAAGGTGGCAAATCAGAGAGCGGAAGTTATTTTTGAGGACGAGGAAGGCGAGCTTGACGATATTTTCCAGGATGAGATGCCTTTTGATGTCAATGCTCCTGTGATCGATATTTTGCCGGAGGATTATGGAATCTGGTTTGTGGACGCTATGGATCATCCGGAAACCTATGTAAATAAAACTGTGAAGTTTAAGGCAAGAGTAATGAAGCCCAGAGGAATGGGAAGTAAATTCTTTGTTCCGGGCCGTACGGCAATGACCTGCTGTGCAGACGATACAACCTTCCTTGGTTATGTGTGCAAAAGCGCTTTTGCGCCGAAGCTTCAGCAGGGTCAGTGGGTAGAAGTCACTGCAAAAGTGGGAATTGAAAACCGTATGGAATATCAGGGAGAGGGAATCGTGCTTTACGCAGACTTTGTAGAGCCATGTGAACCTCTGGAAGAAGAAATGGTATATTTTAATTAAGGAGAGCGGCATGTATTTAGTAGTTGGTCTGGGAAATCCAGGAAGGCAGTATGAAGCCACCCGGCACAACATGGGCTTTGATGTGATCGACCGTCTGGTGGAGGAACACAGGATTCCCCAGGGCGGCGTCAAGTTCAATGCCATGTACGGAAAGGGAATCATCGGGGGAGAGCAGGTACTTCTGATGAAACCACTTTCTTATATGAATTTAAGCGGCGGCCCGGTGCGGGATATGGCAAATTATTTTAAAATTGATCCGGAAACAGAGATGATCGTTATTTATGACGATATTGATCTGGAGCCGGGACAGTTAAGAATCCGCAAGCAGGGAAGCGCAGGCGGACACAACGGGATCAAAGATCTGATCAGACAGCTTGGAACGCAGAAGTTTGTGCGTATCAAGGTGGGCGTAGGAGCCAAGCCTCAGGGCTGGGATCTGGCAGATCATGTACTGGGAAGGTTTTCCACACAGGAGCGCAAGCTTGTGGATGAGGCTCAGGAAAGAGCCTGCAAGGCTGTGGAAATGATCCTTTCCAGAGGAACAGATGCAGCAATGAATGAGTTCAACAAAAAGACGGGGGTCGTATGAAAACATTTTTGCAGCCTCTGCAGAATCTTGCAGAGATGGAACAGATACGGGAACAGGCAAAAGATAACCGTGGCGTCCTGGCTGTCAGCGGTTGTATGGAGTCCCAGAAGGCACATATGATATATGGGCTTTCCGGGCTTTTTCCATGTCATCTGATTATTTCCGAGGACGAGCGCAGCGCAAAGCAGATTTATGAGGACTATCGTTTTTATGACAAAAATGTTTATTATTATCCGGCAAGGGATCTTCTGTTTTTTCAGGCGGATATCCACGGAAATCTGCTGATACGGCAGAGGATGCAGGTGATCCGGGCTCTTCTTACTTCAGAAGAGATCACAGTGGTTACAAGTGTGGACGGATGTATGGACTTTCTCGCTCCTCTGGAGGAAATCCGGAAGCAGCTTCTCTATTTCCACAATGACAGCCAGCTTGATATTGATAAATTAAAGGCTGCTCTTGTAAGCATGGGCTATGAGCGCGTGGGGCAGGTGGAAATGCCCGGACAGTTTTCTGTGAGAGGCGGGATTATTGATATTTATTCTCTGACAGAAGAAAATCCCTGGCGAATCGAGCTGTGGGGAGATGAAATCGATTCTATCCGAAGCTTTGATACCCAGAGCCAGAGATCTCTGGAAAATCTGGAAGAGATCACCATTTATCCGGCGGCAGAGCAGCAGGCGGAAAAAAGCGGCCTGACCTTTCTGGATTATTTTGACCGGGAAAAAACAATGGTATTTCTGGATGAGCCCAACCGCCTTTCGGAAAATGCACAGGCTGTGGAGGAGGAATTCCGTCAGAGCTGCCGCAACCGTCAGGAAAAAGGCCAGCAGAATCTTTCCGAGGGATGGATGTGCTCCTGGGAGGAGGTCTGCCATAAGCTGAATAAACGCAACTGCGTTTCTCTTTCTGCGCTGGACCCAAAAAAATCAGGATGGAATATTACCGGAAATCACAATCTTACAGTGAAATCCATGAGCTCCTATCAGAGCAGCTTTGAGCTACTGGTAAAGGATCTTCAGCAGTACAAAAATAAGGGCTATCAGATCGTTCTTATGTCAGGCTCCCGGACAAGGGCGGAGCGTCTGGCAAAGGATCTTCAGGATCAGGGTCTGAATGCTTTTTACGGACAGGACAGCGAACGTATTCTGAATCCCGGAGAGATCATGGTGGTTTACGGCCATGCAAGAAAGGGCTTTGAGTATCCTCTTGTAAAGTTTGCGGTTATTACAGAAACGGATATTTTTGGCAAGGAGCAGAAGCCGCGCAAAAAAAAGAAAACCTATAACGGGCAGAGAATCCAGGATTTTTCCGAGCTGTCCATCGGAGATTTTGTTGTCCATGAAAAGCATGGACTTGGAATTTATAAAGGAATTGAAAAGGTTGAAGTAGACAGGATCGTAAAGGATTATATTAAGATTGAGTATAGGGGCGGAAGCAATCTTTATATTCTTGCTACTCAGCTGGATTCTCTTCAGAAATATTCCGGGGCAGAGGCTTCCCGAACACCCAGACTGAACAAGCTGGGAGGCCAGGAGTGGAAAAAGACAAAATCAAAAGTAAAGGGTGCTGTGCAGAACATAGCAAAGGAGCTGGTGGAGCTTTATGCGGTGCGCCAGGAAAAGGAAGGCTATGTGTGCGGTCCGGATACTGTGTGGCAAAGAGAATTTGAGGAAATGTTTCCCTATGAGGAAACAGAGGATCAGCTTGCCGCTATTGAGGACACAAAAAAAGATATGGAAAGTACCAAGATCATGGACCGTCTTGTGTGCGGCGACGTAGGCTACGGAAAAACCGAGGTGGCTCTGAGGGCAGCATTTAAGGCTGTTCAGGAAAGCCGTCAGGTGATTTATCTTGTGCCAACCACCATTCTTGCACAGCAGGTTTATAATACCTTTGTCCAGAGAATGAAAGAGTTTCCTGTACGAGTGGATCTTCTGTGCCGGTTCCGGACAGCCGCCCAGCAGCAGAAAACGATCAGTGATCTGAAAAAAGGCCAGGTTGATATTATTGTGGGAACTCACAGAGTGCTTTCAAAGGATGTGGAGTTTAAGAATCTGGGACTTCTGATCATTGACGAGGAGCAGCGCTTCGGCGTAGTCCACAAAGAAAAGATCAAACAGCTGAAAAAAGATATTGATGTTCTGACTCTGACTGCAACGCCTATTCCAAGAACACTTCACATGAGCCTCATCGGAATCCGTGACATGAGCGTTCTGGAAGAGCCCCCTATGGATCGTGTTCCCATTCAGACCTATGTTATGGAGTATGATGAGGAAACGGTAAGAGAAGCGGTAAACCGTGAGCTTCGCAGGGGCGGACAGGTATATTATGTATATAATCGTGTAAATGATATCGCAGAGGTTGCGCTGAGATTATCCAGACTTCTGCCTGATGCCAGGGTGGATTTTGCCCACGGACAGATGAGCGAGCGGGAACTGGAAAATGTTATGTTTGCATTTATCAACGGAGACATTGACGTACTGGTTTCCACAACCATTATTGAGACAGGCCTTGACATTTCCAATGTAAATACAATGATCATCCATGATTCAGACCGGTACGGACTTTCCCAGCTTTATCAGCTCAGGGGGCGGATTGGCAGATCAAACAGAACCGCCTATGCTTTTCTCATGTACCGGAAAAACACCATGCTGAAGGAAACGGCAGAAAAAAGACTTTCTGCTATCCGGGAATACACAGATCTGGGAAGCGGGTTTAAGATTGCCATGCGGGATCTGGAGCTTCGAGGGGCGGGAAATCTTCTGGGAGCAGAGCAGCACGGACACATGAATGCAGTTGGCTATGATCTTTACTGCAAAATGCTCAGTGAGGCTGTCAAGGAAGCAAAGGGTATTCATACAATGGAGGACTTTGAAACTACCATTGACCTGACTATAGACGCTTTTATTCCGGATACCTATATCAGCAACGAATATCAGAAGCTGGATATTTATAAGAGAATTGCAGGAATTGAAAGCCAGCAGGATTATGACGATATGCTGGAAGAGCTTCTGGACCGTTTCGGGGAAATGCCAAAGGCAGTGCTGAATCTTCTTGCCATTGCAAGAATGAAGGCTCTGGCTCACCGTTCCTATGTAACAGAGATCAAGCAGCTTGGAAGGGATATGAGAATCACTCTTTACGAAAAAGCGCATATAGATCCTGCAGGAATCCCGGTTCTTATGCAGAAGTACAGAAGAGGACTGCAGTTTAAGGCAGAGCAGGAACCGAAATTTATCTACACACCTCAGGGAAGGCCTCTGGAAGCTCTGACAGATTTCCTGACAGAGCTGAACAGCCTGGTAGAGGAGTAGGGAATCTGTGCAAAATGTGTGAAAAATCATGGAATTTTGTGATTCTCCTTGCTCTCAGGGTGAAAAAAGATTATACTTGTAGAAATGAAGTCAGGCTACAATGGAGGAAAATATGAGAGAAAGATCAAAAAGAGCAGCCGTTGCTGCGCTTGCAGGCGTAATGACTATGGGAATGCTTGCCGGCTGCGGTGAAAAGAAATTAGATGGAACTCAGACAGTTGCTACAGTAAACGGAACCGATATTCCAATGGGAGTATTAAGCATTATGGTTCGCCAGAGCCAGGCACAGGCAGAGGCAATGTATGCAAGCCTTATGGGAGGCGGACAGGCCGGATATCCCATCTGGGAATCCGAGGCAGAAGGCGGCGGAACCTATGGAGAACAGGCTGTAGAGGATTCTCTGAAGGATTTGGAGACCCTGTACATTCTGAAGGAAAAGGCAGCAGATTACAAGGTTGAGGTAACTGAGGAAGACCAGAAAGCCATTGCAGAGGCTGCATCACAGTTTATGAAAGCCAACAGCAAGGAGACGATAGAGACTCTTTCTGTAACAGAAGATCAGATAAAAACCTACCTGGAGCTGCGCACTTATCAGATGAGAATGCATGATGCCATCATAGCCGAGGTAGATACTGACATTCCGGATGAAGAGGCTCAGCAGTCCTCTTTCAGCTATGTAAGCATCAGTACAGCGGACCTGGAAGAAAAGGATGTTGAGGCCAAAAAGAAAGATGCGCAGAAAATCCTTGATGAAATGAAAAAAGATCCGGAAGCTGATTTTGACGAGACAGTAAAATCTGTCAGCGAGGATTACAACGCTTTGGAGGGAACCTTTGACACAAACGAAAAGAAAGAGGACAAAGAGGAAGGCGAAGAAGATCTGACATCCTCCGGTTATCCGGAAGAGGTTATTTCCGTGCTGAGAACTCTCAAAGACGGAGAATTTGCACCGGATGTAATTGAAACAGATACTGCTTTTTATGTTGTAAGACTGAACAAAGTAAACGATCCGGAAGCTACTGAGAACAAGAAGACATCAATTCTCAATGAGAAACAGAACGAGTTTTATGCAGATACAACCGGTAAATGGTTGGAGGAAGCAGAGGTCACTGTTGACAAAAAGGTGTTGAAAACTCTGGAACTGAAGGACAACCATAAATTTTTGATCGGTACAACTGCAGAACCTACAGAGACACCGGAAGCATCGGAAGAAGCTGCAGAGGAAACTACAGCAGAAGATGAAATTCTTGAGCCGGTAGAAGAAACAGAAGAGGAACCCACTGCAGCGCCGGAAAGTGATGCAGAGGAAACTGAAACAGAGAAAGCAGAAGAAGAGACTGCAGAGACAACAGTTACTCCTGAGCCAACAGAAGAAGCAGAAAAATAAGATGATTTCAGAAAGGGGATACCACAACAGGCTGACAGCCGTTTGTGATATCCCCTTTTTTATGAAGAGACTTAATGAGAAGAAGAGTCTTCTTTAAAAGACACATGGATTCCATTGATCTCCACATCGCCTTCCATGGGGATCACAAGACATTTTCTTCCGTCAATGATCTTTGTTTCCACAAGCTCTGCACGGTCCGGGTCCACATGGATCACCACATCAGGGGTTTTGATCTCCATCCGCCGGGTGTTGGTAATATTGGAAGCCATGAGAGATGCATTTTCTCCGGCAGTGGCCTCATAGCAGGAATCAAAGGTTTCCAGCTTTTCATCCTCCACACCGCATTCCTCAAAGAGCCGTTTTACTTCCGGCTTTGTCAGTACAGCCGGTTCCGGAGAATCTTTTTGCGTTTCTACCCATTCATTTAATTTTTCATGGATGTTCATGACCGTATCATAGGCACAGTCTTCGCCAAGAGTTTCCTCCACAAGGGCATTAAAGGAATCTCGCTGGCCTCCTGCAGACAAAGGAGTTACGCAGCCAAAAAGCTCGTCCACAAAGGTACTTCTCAGCTGCTCTGCGTTTTTGGAATAATAGAGAAGTCCGTGGATGTCTGTACTTCTGTCATTAAATACAGGAAACAGAAAGCCCAGATCCGGCATTTCCACGATCCAGTCCCGGATGCGGTCCTCGATATTGTTTGTTTCCGCATTGTAGCAAAGTCCTGCCTTGGAGAGCTTTACCGGACAGATGCTGCAGAGAATATGGTCGTAGATCTCGTCAGAGGCATCAAACATTTCCATGCCGTCAGAGGATTTGCCGGGAATATCGTAAACTGCATGGATCAGTATAATATAGTAGTTTTCACCATAATCGTAGAACTGGATGATCTTATCATAAAATTCCTCCAGAAGCGCAGGATCCTGAAGCTTGCTTCCCCGGAGCTTCAGAAGGAATTCCTGGGTTCCTCCTTCTTTTTCCTGTTCCAGGGGAAATTCCATATTGATCAGATTTTTTCCGATGGTGCCGGAAAGAGTTTTTTTGAAAATTTCAAAGTATTTAAAAGCTTCCTCTTCAGAAAGAGAAAGGAAAGCTTCTTTCAGCTCTGTTTTTTTGTTTTTTTCCCCGTCTACATAACAGCCGCAGATACGGGTGATACAGCAGCGGTCAGGGGTAAACTGTTTTTTTATTTCAGATATTTCTTTTTTGTTCATAGGCTGGGAATCTCCTTTGTATGTGCGTATTCAGGTTGTTATCTTGTCCCCGGTAACGTATCCAGAACTTTACACCAGGGCGTGTTTTGTGTTTGTTGACACCATCACAGTTCTGTATGATAAAAGTTTTTCAGAAAAATGTAAGCAGCCGCTACAGAAATAGAAACGGCTGCAAATACAGTATCATGATAAAGACAGATGTCTTCTGTTCTTTCTGTTTTAATATAACACACGGGTTTTTCTTCTGCAAGTAATTTACCGGGACAGGCAGCTTTTGTCCCCGTGTCCGGGAAGAGGCGGAATTTACTCTTGCAGTCCGGAATACCAAAATCCCGGGAACGCTAAAAAACATATGTATTTTTGACAGCAATACTGTTAAAATAAAGATACCGGGAAACAAAGTTCCGGGCGCTTTGAGGGAGGAAAATGAAATGAAACGTAAGATACTGGCAGCGGTGTTCTGGGCGGTGACGGCTACATCAGCATTTACAGGAACAGACCTGATTCTGGCTGCAGAGAAAACGGAAGAGACTGCTGTGCAAAAGCCGGATATGGAGGGCATAGATACAGAAAATACAAAGATCGGGATTTCCATTTATCAGTTTGAAGATACCTTTATGACGTTGTATCGGACAGAGCTTGTACGTTATCTGACAGAGGAACTGGGCTTTAAAGAAGAAAATATCCTGATTGAAGATGGAAAAAATGACCAGGACAGGCAGACGGAGCAGCTGGAAGGATTTATTGAAGATCAGGCAGATGTGATGATCCTGAATCTGGTGCACGCATCTGCGGCTCCGCAGATCACAGAGCTTTGCAGTGAAGAGGGAATTCCCGTTGTTTATATAAACCGTCAGCCGGATTCTCTGGAAATGGAAAGATGGGAGCAGGAAGGAATCCAGGCCGCTTATATTGGCGCAGATGCAAGGCAGTCCGGTATTTTTCAGGGAGAGGAAATTGCGGCAACAGAGAATCAGGGCGATATTAATGGCGATGGAGAAGTTTCCTATATTATGATACAGGGGGAGCCGGAAAATATAGATACTCAATACAGAACAGCGTATTCTGTTAAGGCTCTGGAAGAAGCAGGAGTGGAAACCAGGGAGCTTCTGGATCAGACAGGAGACTGGAGTCAGTCACAGGGACAGAAGATCATGGAGGAAGCCCTTGATGAGTTTGGAAATGATATAGAAGTGGTATTCTGCAATAACGACGCTATGGCTCTGGGAGCCTTAGAAGCAATCCGGGAGGCAGACAGAACAGTAGGAGAGGACATTTACCTGACAGGGGTGGATGCCCTGGAAGAAGCAGTTCAGAGTGTTGTTGACGGAGAATTTACAGGCACGGTTTTTAATGACTATTTCAGCCAGTCACACGGGGCGGCAGAGCTTGCTGTTAGGTTTCTGAAGGGTGAGGAAACAGAGCCCGTTACCCTGGTTGATTACGTAAAAGTGACACAGGACAATGCAGAAGAGATTCTGGAACTTGTTAATTCGAAAAAATAATGCAATTAGTCGAAAAAGAGGAGAATATGAAAAAAAATGATGTTTTATTGAAACCTGTTGAAAAGGACTCACTTTATCTGAAAATTTCTGATGCTGTTTACAGTTATATAAAAATGAACAATCTGCAGCCGGATGATAAGCTTCCATCTGAGAGGGACATGGCGGCAATGCTTCAGACAAGCCGTAATTCTGTCAGAGAAGGCCTTCGTATTCTGGAAGACAGAGGACTTATTTATGTCAAAACAGGAAGCGGGGTTTTTGTAAAAGATCCATATGGAGAACACAGCGCCATTTCTGTCCGCCTGACAGAATGTACAACAGAAGAGTTGCAGGAACTTCAGACGATCCTGGATCATCAGGCTG
>ULXG01003634.1_pt1 | contig 14255 bp, 9 predicted proteins | sample 1961141 | NCBI WGS metagenome assembly ULXG01 (sample SAMEA4835834, study PRJEB28245) | human gut metagenome | biome: gut microbiome; material: fecal sample | place: Denmark | collected 2008 | reverse complement strand
CACCCTGTCCATTTCCTACTATGATCTGGGCGTAGCAACCGGCGATATGGCAGTGCGGATCCTCACCGGCGAGGAGGACATTTCCCAGATGCCCATCGAGTATGCTCCGCAGTTTACCAAGAAGTACAACCCCACCATCTGCGAGGCTCTGGGTGTTGAGGTGCCGGATGATTATGTAGCCATCGAGGCAGAATAAGAACTGGGCGGAATTGAATTTTCCTGTCTTTTTGAGGGTATCCCAAAGGCGAGGTCCTTTGAGATGCCCTCAAACGTGCGTTTCCCGGAACAGCACCAGAACAAAAAGAACTGAGGTATGAAATATGAGTGAGATAATGTCGTTAGTAAACGCTCTGCCCGGGGCAGCCGCCCAGGGACTAATCTGGGGGATCATGGCCATCGGCGTATATATTACCTACCGGATTTTGGATTTTGCGGACCTGACCGTGGACGGCTCCATGTGTACCGGAGGAGCTGTGTGCATCATGATGATGCTGGCGGGATGCAATGTGTGGACTGCCCTGCTGGGGGCTTTGATCGCGGGAATGCTTACGGGCCTGGCCACCGGCCTATTCCATACCTTTATGGGGATTCCGGCCATTCTCTCCGGAATCCTGACCCAGCTGGGACTTTACTCCATCAACCTGAAGATCATGGGAAAGGCCAACCAGGCCATCAATGTGGATAAGTATGACCTTTTAGTATCCCTGCGTTTTATTAAAAATGTACCCGTATACCGGAATACGATTCTGGTAGTGGCCCTGATTACGGTGCTGCTGATCGTGGTTTTGTACTGGTTCTTCGGAACGGAGCTGGGCTGCTCCATCCGCGCTACAGGCTGCAATGACAAGATGGCAAGGGCCCAGGGGATCAATACGGATTTCAACCGGGTTCTGGGGCTGATGGTATCCAACGGTCTGGTAGCTTTTTCCGGAGCTCTTCTTGCCCAGTACCAGGGTTTTGCAGATGTGCAGATGGGCCGTGGCGCCATCGTCATCGGCCTGGCAGCGGTGATCATCGGGGAGGCTGTGTTCGGAAAAGTGTTCCATAACTTCGGATTCCGGCTTTTGGGCGTATCCCTGGGTTCCATCATCTACTACCTGGTGCTTCAGGTTGTAATCTGGAGAGGAATCGATACGGATCTGCTGAAGCTGCTTTCCGCTCTGGTCGTGGCGGTCTTTCTGGCAATCCCGGTGTGGAAAAGCCGTTATTTCTCAAAGCCCATTAAAAAGGGAGGTAAGGACTGATGCTGGAGATTAAACATATTTCAAAAACATTCAATCCTGGAACGGTCAATGAAAAGCAGGCTTTAAGGGATTTGAGCCTTACGCTGAAAAACGGAGATTTTGTGACGGTGATTGGCGGAAACGGCGCAGGAAAATCCACCCTGCTCAATGCGATCGCAGGTGTCTGGCTGGTGGATGAGGGGCAGATCCTCATTGACGGCAAGGATGTGACCAAGCTTCCGGAGTTTAAGCGGGCGGCTTTTCTGGGACGGGTATTCCAGGACCCCATGAACGGGACAGCTGCTACGATGGGGATTGAGGAGAATCTGGCACTGGCCTTCCGCAGAGGAGATAAGCGGGGGCTGAGACAGGGGATCAACAACAGCGAGCGCAAGCTGTACCGGGACCTTTTGGCCGGCCTGGGGCTGGGCCTGGAGGACCGGCTGACTTCCAAGGTGGGCCTTCTGTCCGGAGGCCAGAGACAGGCTCTGACCCTTCTGATGGCTACCCTGAAAAAACCCAAGCTGCTGCTCTTGGATGAGCACACTGCGGCTCTGGACCCCAAGACGGCGGCAAAGGTGCTGGAGACCACGGAGACCATCGTAAACCGGGACCACCTGACCACCCTGATGATCACCCACAATATGCGGGATGCCATCCACATCGGAAACCGGCTGATCATGATGAACAACGGCCGTATCATCTACGATGTGGAGGGAGAGGAGAAAAAGCGTCTGACGGTGGAGGACCTGTTAAAGAAGTTCGCTCAGGAGAGCGGCGAGGAGCTGGCCAACGACCGGATGATGCTGTCCAACTAGAAAAGAAATCCTGAAATACTTCCGTTTTCCAGGTACAGAGGCGAAATTTTAAGGAAAATTTCATACTTATCATATCGCATCTGTGTTATACTAAAATCTGTTATGCTTTGGTCGGATGCCCGTACTGCGCGGTGAGGAGCAGTCCGGTATCCGGTTGATGGATGTACAAACATACAGATTTGGAGGCGGAAGAATGTCGGATCATAAAGATTATTCGTCCATTTTAAATAAAGCCAGGCGGCGCAGAAGAAGAAGAGGGAGCTGGAACATCAAACTCCTTCTGATGATCGGAGGCGCTGTTCTGGCTTTGGCTTTGATCATCTTCGCCGGATTTCAGATCAGCCGGGCAGTTTCGGGAAGAGCGGAGAATGGCCAGGAAGCCCCTGCGGCGACTCCGGCGGACGCTGTCCCGGCTCAGGACGTGGAAATCGATGAGGAGGAACAGGCAGCCAGGGAACTGGAAGAGGCGGCCCAAAAGGTGATAGATTCCTATGAAAATCTGGGGATTGTTCAGGTGTCCGGCTATTTGAATATCCGCCGGGAACCCAGTCTGGACGGCGATATTATCGGAAAGCTTTCCGGGGACGGGGCCTGCGAGATCCTGGAAACCGACGGAGACTGGAGCCATATTACCTCCGGAGGAGTGGACGGCTATATCAGCAACCAGTATCTTCTGACCGGGGATGAGGCCAGGGAAAAGGCAAAGAGCCTGGTAAAACGGCGGGCTATTATTACGGCGGACAGCCTGAACATCCGCCAGGAGCCGGTGATGGACCCCTCCAATGTCATCGGACAGGCTCTGGAGAATGAGCGCTATGTAGTCCTGGGAGAAGAGGATGGCTGGATCCAGATCGAGGAAGGCTACATTTCGGCGGACTATGCGGATGTGGAATATGCCCTGGATGAAGGGCGCAAGATGGACTTAAAGGCCCAGGCCATCAACCAGTATGACAATCTGGTGATTTCCAAGGTAAACAATTATCTGAACGTCCGGCAGGAGCCCAGCCAGGACGGAAAGATCATCGGAAAGATGACCAGCAAGGCGGCAGGAGAGATCCTGGAGACCCTGGACGGCTGGTATAAGATCAAGTCGGGCCCCATTACGGGATATATTTCTGCTGACCCGCAGTACACGGCCACCGGACAGGAGGCCATTGACCTGGCCATGCAGTCGGCAGATCTGAAGGCTATCATCCGCACCGATGTGCTGAATGTGCGGACGGAGCCCAACACCGACGCCAAGATCTGGACTCAGATTGTAAAGGATGAGCGGTACTCCGTAGTGGCTCAGCTGGACGGCTGGGTGCAGATTGAGCTGGATTCAGTAGATGCGGAGGACGGCTCGGAGACGGACAAGGCCTACATTTCCACCAGAGACAACAACGTGGAAGTGCGCTATGCCTTAAACGAAGCCATCAAGTTCTCACCGGACGAGATCGCGGCCAGCAACGCGGCCTCCCTCCGGTCACGGATCGTCAACTACGCCCTTCAGTTTGTGGGAAATCCCTATGTATGGGGAGGAACCAGCCTGACAAACGGTGTGGACTGCTCCGGCTTTACCATGAAGGTGCTTCAGAACTTCGGCGTATCCCTGCCCCATTATTCCGGCTCCCAGGCTCAGATGGGAAAGGGCATCAAATCCAGCGAGATGCGTCCCGGCGATCTGATCTTCTATGCGGGCAGCAACGGAAGGGTTAATCACGTGGCCATGTATATCGGAAACGGCCAGGTGGTACACGCGGCCAGCAGAAAGAGCGGAATCAAGATCTCCACCTGGAATTACCGCTCCCCGGTGGCCATCCGCAACGTGCTGGGAGACTAAAAAAAGCGTGCTTTTACCGGCGCCCCGGATGTGCCTGCCTGAAACGGCGGGCATTTCCGGGGCGCATTGTTGTCCCAGACCCCGTCCGTGCGGATATTTCCTCCCCTTTGTGCACAGACTATGGAGGACGGGAAACAGCTCCCGGATGACATGGAAAGGAAGAAGAACGCTATGGGTAAGGGAAAAAACAGCCAGAAACGAAATGAACAGGATACTGGGAGAAAACGGGAGGAGACGGAGATCCAGGCCAAGGAGGATGCACATCTGGAGGAGTACGGGCAGCTGACGCTGGATAGGAATAAAGGGAGCAGGAGGATCCACCTGATCACCATTATCGGGGAGGTGGAAGGACATGAGAATCTCTCCGGAAGCAGCAAGACTACCAAGTATGACCACATTCTTCCCCAGCTGGCACAGATTGAGGACGATGAGAGCGTGGAAGGGCTGCTGGTCCTGCTGAATACTTCAGGGGGAGATGTGGACGCGGGGCTGGCGATCGCGGAGATGATCGCTTCCCTTTCCATTCCCACCGTTTCCCTGGTGCTGGGGGGAAGCCATTCCATCGGAGTCCCGCTTGCGGTGTGTACGGACTATTCCTTTATTGTTCCTTCCGGCACCATGATGGTACACCCGGTGCGGATGAACGGGATGGTGATCGGCACTGCTCAGACTTACGAATACTTTGAAATGATCCAGGACCGGATCCTGACTTTTGTGTCCGGACATGCGGATATTGCCTATGACCAGCTGAAGGGGCTGATGCACAACACCAGAATGCTGGCCAGGGACCTGGGAACCGTGCTGGTGGGAAAGGAAGCGGTGGACGCAGGTCTGATCAACGAGGTTGGAGGCATAAAGGAAGCCCTGGCCAGACTGTACCAGATGATCGACCGGAAGAGTTTGGGGGGCGGCAAAAATTAAAAGGACCGGCGTTGCAATTTCCGTGATTCTTTTGTATACTATTATACAGACCTGAGGGAAATGTATTCTCAGGGAAAGACTTGCTAAGATGGACAGGAGGCTGTTTGGGTGGCTGATTCAAAGAAACGGACAACGACCAGAAAGACAACCGGCGGAGCGAAAACCACCGGGAAGGGAAGAAAAGGCCAGAGCAAAGGAACTCAGAACAGACAGATGGAAGAACAGGATATGGGATTTATGAGAGCAGAAGTGATCATCATCTGCTCTTTTGCTGTTGCCCTTTTGCTGTTTCTCAGCAATTTCCGGCTCTGCGGGGCTGTGGGTGAGGTGCTCAGGAGCTTTCAGCTGGGAACCTTCGGCGCAGTTGGATTTCTTCTCCCCCTGATGATCTTCATCGGTACCTGTTTTCATATGTCCAACCTCGGAAATTTTCACGCGGCCCTGAAGCTGACGGCGGTGATCCTGGCGGCAGTGGCGGTCTGCGGGCTGCTGCAGCTGCTGTTCGGCACGGTTCCGGAGGATGCCGGCTGGATGGAATATTATCATCAGTCTTCCGCCTCCGGCAGGGGCGGAGGGCTTTTGGGCGGAATCCTCACTTCTCTTCTGATCCTGGCCCTGGGAAGGGCCGGAGCCTACATTGTGCTGCTGGTAATCTTGATTTTATCCATTGTGTGCATTACGGAAAGATCCCTTGTGTCCGCATTGAGAAACGGCGGCGGGAAGGCTTACCACTATGCCAGAGAGGATATGGACCGCAGAAGGGAGGAGCACCAGCGCAGAGCCCAGGAGCAGAGAAGAAATGCCCCGGAGCAGAAGGTAAGGGGAGTGAACCTGGATGCGATCCAGCTGACAAACCCGGCGGATCTGCCGGATATTATGGAGGAGCCGGAGCAGAAGAAGGAAGAGCCAGATAAGGAGAAGGGGCAGGAACACCAGGAGAAAGAGGACCAGGCTGAGGTTCCGCCCAATGTATTTTTAGGAAAGATTCAGCTTCCGCCGGATTACGGGGAGGAAGATGAAAACGGCGAAAAGCAGGAGGATGACCGGGAACCGGCGGATTCCTATATGCTCCACAATGAGGATGGGGATGCGTTTCAGATCCCAAAGACACACCGTACCCTCAGAGAGATGGATCTGCTGGAACAGGAAGGAGCGCCGGAAGGACCGGAGAGGGAGAAACAGGAGAAAACAGAAGATGCAGCTCCCTGGGATGAACAGCCGGAAGGGCAGAAGGCGGAAGAGCCTGAAAGCAGTCTGTACATAGAGCCGGAGGAGGAAGCTGTCCCGGAAACCGGAGTCAACTACGACAGCTTCTTTGTCCCTGAGGAGCCCAAGCGGGTGGTTACCGCTTCCGGAAAAGTGATGGAAACGGAGACGGAGCTGCTTCAGAAGAAAATCGAAAAGCGGAAGAAGGAGGCGGCCCAGACGGACGTCAATCTCCAGGTGGCTGCGGAAGTGCAGAAGAAGCAGGAGGAGGTCAAACGGGAATATGTATTTCCTCCTACCAGCCTGCTCAAAAAAGGCCACCGGAACGGAGGCACCTCCCAGGAAGAGTACAAGGCCATCGCCATCAAGCTCCAGCAGACTCTCCACAATTTCGGCGTAGGGGTGACGGTGACCAATATCAGCTGCGGACCTGCGGTGACCCGTTATGAGCTGCTGCCGGAGCAGGGGGTAAAGGTCAGCCGGATCGTAGGCCTGGCGGACGATATCAAACTGAGCCTGGCGGCGGCAGATATCCGGATCGAGGCTCCAATCCCCGGCAAATCTGCAGTGGGGATCGAGGTCCCCAACAAGGAAAACAATGTGGTTTACCTGAGGGAGCTGCTGGAGTCGGATGCATTTAAAAATCACAAGTCCCATCTGGCCTTTGCCGTTGGAAAGGACATCGGCGGTCAGGTGGTGGTGACGGATGTGGCCAAGATGCCCCATCTGCTGATCGCGGGTGCTACAGGCTCCGGAAAATCCGTGTGCATCAACACGCTGATCATGAGCCTGATCTATAAGTCCAGGCCGGAGGATGTGAAGCTGATCATGGTGGACCCAAAGGTAGTGGAGCTGAGTGTTTACAACGGGATCCCCCATCTGCTGATCCCGGTGGTAACGGACCCCAAGAAGGCATCCGGGGCCTTAAACTGGGCGGTAGCAGAGATGGAGGACCGCTACAAGAAATTTGCGGCCTGCAATGTCCGGGACTTAAAGGGCTACAACGAGCGGGTTGAAAAACTGGAAAAGATGGAAGATGAAAACAAACAGGAGAAGCTGCCGCAGATTGTGATCATCATTGATGAGCTGGCAGATCTGATGATGGTGGCCCCCGGAGAGGTGGAGAGCTCTATCTGCCGCCTGGCCCAGCTTGCCAGAGCGGCGGGCATCCATCTGGTGATCGCCACCCAGAGGCCTTCCGTAAACGTTATTACAGGACTGATCAAGGCCAATGTGCCTTCCAGGATCGCTTTTTCTGTTTCTTCCGGAGTAGATTCCAGGACGATCATCGATATGAACGGGGCGGAGAAGCTGCTGGGAAAAGGAGATATGCTCTTTTACCCGGCAGGATTCCCCAAACCCCAGCGGGTTCAGGGCGCCTTTGTCTCTGATGAGGAGGTCGGCAACGTGGTGGACTTTCTGAAAGAGCAGGGCATGACGGCCCAGTACAGCCCGGAAATTGAATCCACCATCGAATCTGGTCCGGCAGGAGAGGCAGGAGGAGGCTCTGGCCAGAACCGGGACGAGTATTTCGTCCAGGCGGGAAAGCTGATCACCGACAAGGAGAAGGCCTCCATCGGCATGCTCCAGCGTATGTTTAAAATCGGCTTTAACCGGGCGGCCCGGATCATGGACCAGCTGGCTGCGGCCGGCGTGGTGGGCGAGGAGGAAGGGACCAAGCCCAGAAAAGTGCTGATGACTCCGGAGGAGTTTGAAGAGTATTTAAAACAATAGCGTAAACCGTTCAGGATCCTGAACAGCATAGCAATGGAAAAAAGGAGGATACCCGGCATGAAATCAGATATTGAGATTGCCCAGGAGGCTGCGATGCTGCCGATTACGGAGGTGGCGAAAGGATGCGGAATTGAAGAAGAGGATTTGGAGCTTTACGGAAAGTATAAGGCCAAGCTGTCCGATTCCCTCTGGGAGAAAATTAAGAATCGTCCGGACGGAAAGCTGGTGCTGGTGACAGCCATCAATCCCACCCCTGCCGGAGAGGGAAAGACCACTACAACGGTAGGACTGGGGGAAGCGCTGGGCAGGATGGGAGTCAACGCTCTGATCGCCCTTAGGGAACCTTCCCTGGGACCCTGCTTTGGCATTAAAGGAGGAGCCGCAGGCGGCGGGTACGCCCAGGCAGTTCCCATGGAGGATCTGAACCTCCATTTTACCGGGGATTTCCATGCCATCACTTCGGCCAACAATCTGCTGGCAGCTATGCTGGACAACCACATCCAGCAGGGAAATGCTCTGGGGATCGATCCAAGACAGGTACTCTGGAAACGCTGTGTGGATATGAATGACCGTGTGCTGCGCAACGTGGTGGTGGGCCTCGGCGCAAAGGCGGACGGCATGGTTCGGGAGGACCATTTTGTGATCACGGTGGCCTCCGAGATTATGGCCATTCTCTGTCTGGCAGAAAATATGAAGGATTTAAAGGAGCGCCTGGGGCGCATCATCGTGGCCTACAATTTTGCCGGCGAGCCGGTGACGGCTGCGGACCTGAAAGCAGTGGGCGCTATGGCGGCTCTTTTAAAAGACGCCTTGAAGCCCAACCTGATCCAGACCCTGGAGAATACGGGGGTTCTGGTCCACGGCGGCCCCTTTGCCAATATTGCCCACGGCTGCAACAGCGTAAGAGCCACCAAGACGGCGCTGAAGCTGGCGGATCTGGTGGTAACAGAGGCGGGCTTCGGAGCGGACCTGGGAGCGGAGAAATTCCTGGACATCAAGTGCCGCATGGCAGGCTTAATGCCGGACGCGGTTGTGCTGGTGGCTACGGTCCGTGCCTTAAAGTACAACGGAGGCATGCCGAAGGATGAGCTGACAAAGGAAGATCTGGAAGCATTAAAGCGGGGGATCGTCAATCTGGAGAAACACATTGAAAATATTCAGAAATACGGAGTGCCTGTGATCGTGACCCTGAACTCCTTCACCACGGACACGGCGGAGGAATATGCTTATATTAAGCATTTCTGCCAGCAGATGGGCTGTGAGTTCGCCCTCTCAGAAGTTTGGGCCAAGGGCGGAGAAGGGGGGATCGCCCTGGCGCAGAAGGTATTAAAGACACTGGAGGAGAAGGAAAGCCATTTTGCACCCCTTTATCCGGATGAAATGGGGCTGGAGGAGAAAATCGAGACCGTTGCAAGAGAGATTTACGGTGCCGACGGAGTGACCTACTCGGCCTCCGCAAAGAAAGCGCTGAAGCGGATTACGGAGCTGGGATACGGAAATATGCCGGTATGCATGGCGAAAACGCAGTATTCCCTGTCCGATGACCCCGGCAGGCTGGGACGGCCTTCCGGATTCAGGATTAACGTCCGGGATGCCTATGTATCTGCGGGAGCAGGGTTCGTGGTGGCCCTTACCGGTTCCATCATGACGATGCCCGGGCTTCCTAAGCATCCGGCGGCAGAGGGAATTGACGTAGACGACAAGGGACGCATCACGGGGCTGTTCTGATCAAGGCCGGGAGCCTGAACGGGTTACAAGAAAATCCAAGAAGGAGTTAGCTGTATGAAATTAAAGGATTGGCTGGAAGGCCTGGACTATGAGCTTCTGCAGGGAAGTTTGGAGGAAGAGGTCCTGGATGTGACCTACGATTCCCGCAAGGCAAAGCCGGGGGATGTATTTGTATGTGTGACCGGAACACGGGTGGATTCCCACATGTTTATCCCCAAGGTGGAGGAGGCGGGCTGCCGCGTGGTGGTGACGGAACGTCCTTTGGAGGAGCTTTTAAAGCCGGTGCGCCCGGAGACCACCATCATCCGCGTGAAGGACGGACGTCATGCACTGGCGCTTCTGTCTGCGGCCCGCTTCGGTCATCCGGCCCGGAAGCTGACCATGATCGGTGTGACCGGGACCAAGGGAAAGACCACCACCGCCCATATGATCAAGGCTGTTCTGGAGGCCTGCAAAAAAAAGGTGGGGATGATCGGCACCAACGGAACTTTTATCGGGGATGAGGTGACGCCCAACCTGAATACCACCCCGGAATCCTATCAGCTCCACCAGGCTTTTGCGAAAATGGTGGAGGCGGGCTGTGAATATCTGGTGATGGAGGTGTCCTCCCAGGGAATCAAGATGCGGCGGACAGACGGACTGTTTTTCGACTACGGACTGTTTGCCAACATTTCCCCGGATCACATCGGCCCGGATGAGCATAAAGATTTTGAAGAATATCTGTATTATAAATCCCAGCTGTTGAATATGTGCAAAGTGGGAATTGTAAATCGAATGGACCCGCATTTTGAACAGATCGTGGAACATGCTTCTTGTGAACTCTATACTTATGGAGTAAATGTGGGAGATGAGATCAAAACGGATTTTTCCGCATCCAATATCCGCTATGTGGCGGAGCCGGGGTTTGTGGGGACGGAATTTGACGTAAAGGGCAGACTCTCCATGGAGGTGCGCTTAGGGATACCTGGAATTTTCAATGTGGACAATGCCCTGGCGGCGGTAAGCCTCTGCAGCTTTTTCGGGCTGGACCCGGAGGAGATGAACCGGGGGCTGGAGAACATCCGGGTTGCCGGACGGATGGAAATTGTTTACAGTTCTCCCCGCTGTACCGTTCTGGTGGACTATGCCCATAATGCCGTCAGCATGGAAAGCCTGCTGAGGACCCTCAGGGACTACCATCCTAAGCGCCTGGTGTGTGTCTTTGGCTGCGGAGGAAACCGCTCCAAGGAGCGCCGCTATTCCATGGGAGAAATCGGAGGCCGTCTGGCGGACCTGTGCATCTTGACGGCTGACAATTCCCGCTATGAAAAGACGGAGGATATCATTGCGGATATCCGCTCCAGCATCGAGAAGACGGGAGGTGCCTTCCTGGAGATTCCGGACCGGCGGGAGGCCATCCGCTACAGCATGTTTTCCGCCCAGCCGGGTGATATGATCGCGGTTATTGGAAAGGGCCATGAGGATTATCAGGAAATCTGCGGTGTCCGTCACCATTTCCTGGACCGGGAAGTGATCGAAGAGGCGGCAAAAGAGCTGGAAGAGAGAGGCTGAAGATGAAGATTTTGATCAAGGATATTGTAAAAGCCTGCGGCGGCCGGTTTTTATGGGGAAATGAGGACGGGGCCATAGAGGCGATCAGCCTGGATTCCCGGCATATGGAGGGAAAGGACCTCTTTGTGCCAATCGCAGGGGAAAAGGTGGATGCGCACCGGTTTATCTGTCAGGCCCTCTCCCTGGGAGCGGCTGCGGTGCTGACAAACGTCCACCGATCATCCGGGGATGTGAAAGAAGAGCTCGAGAAGTTTGAGCGCGGCGGAGGAGATGCCAGGGCCATTGAGGATCGGGTCTGGATTGGCGTAGAGGATACCCGCAGAGCCCTTCAGGACCTGGGTGCATGGAGGAGAAAACAGATTTCCATTCCCATCATCGGGGTTACCGGAAGCGTGGGGAAAACCACCACCAGGGAGATGATTGCCCAGGCCCTTTCAGCGGGACTTAGAGTGTTCCGCACTCCGGGCAATTTAAACAGCCAGGTAGGAGTTCCCATTACCATCTGTTCCATTCCGGAGGATGCCCAGGCAGCGGTAATCGAGCTGGGCATGAGCGAGCCGGGTGAGATGGAGCGCATCGCGAAAGTGGCCCAGGTGGACTGCGGGGTAGTGACCAATATCGGCGTAGCCCATATTGGTCAGCTGGGCTCCAGGGAGCGGATTATGGAGGAGAAGCTGAAAATCCAGGAGGGAATGAATCCTCAGGGAACCCTCTTTCTCAACGGGGACGATGACCTTCTCCAGAATGCTTCCGCCTCAGAAGGGCGCAGGACCGTCTATTTCGGCACAAGCCCCCGGTGCCGGTACCGGGCCGAGGATATAAGGCTTGAGGAAGGCCATCCGGTCTTTACGGCGGTATGCGGAGAGAAGCGGATTCCCATGAGGCTGAGCGTTCTGGGACTCCATATGATTTCCGGAGCCCTGGCAGCTATGGCCGTGGCAGACTTCTGCGGCGTGGATTTGGAAGGGGCGGCTTCAAGTCTGGAGCAGTTTTGCGGATACAAGGGAAGACAGCAGATCTATGAAGTTGGAAAGATGACGGTGGTGGACGACAGCTACAATGCAAGTCCGGCCTCCATGATCGCAGGGCTTCAGGTGCTGGAGTCCTTAAAGCCGGGGGCCAGGACGATCGCCATTCTGGCGGATATGAAGGAGCTTGGGCCGGAGGAGGTCCGCTTCCACCGGGAGATCGGCTACTATATTGCCGCCCATCCCGTAGACCGGGTGGTGCTGCTTGGAGAGCTGGCCCGGGAAATCGGAAGAGGCATTTTGGAAAAAGGGGGCAACACCTCGGTAGAGTTTATGGGAAATCTGGACCAGGTGAAGGATTTCCTGAGCCGTGAAACAAAAGAGGGGGACTGCATTCTTTTTAAAGGTTCCAACAGCATGAGGCTGGGAGATGCGGTGTCCTGGTTCAGGCAGAAGCTGGAAGAAGCATAAGCAGCCGGTATAGAAATCTCCTGTCTGGGGAAAATGAGGATATCCAAAACAGACAGGAGAGTCCATATGAATCGGAATACAGGTGAAAAGAAAATACTTTGGTACAGTTTGGCCTTTATGGCCTTCTCGGCGGTCTGGGGATTCGGAAACGTGATCAACGGATTTTCCGAGTATGGCGGATTAAAGGCCATTGTCAGCTGGATTCTTATTTTTGCCATTTATTTTATCCCCTATGCGCTGATGGTGGGGGAACTGGGTTCTGCCTTCCGGAATGCGGGGGGCGGTGTCAGCTCCTGGATCCATGAGACCATTGGACCAAAAATGGCATACTATGCAGGATGGACCTACTGGGTGGTCCATATGCCCTATATTTCCCAGAAGCCCTCCTCGGCGGTGATTGCCGCCAGCTGGGCCATTTTCCAGGATAATCGGGCCAGCGCCATGAATACCGCCCTCCTCCAGGCCATCTGCCTGGTGGTTTTTCTCTTTGCGCTCTATCTGTCAGGCAGGGGAGTCGGGGTGCTGAAGCGGCTGTCCACGGCGGCAGGCTCCGCCATGTTTTTTATGTCCATGCTGTTTGTGGTGATGATGATGGCTGCCCCCGGGGTGACCGATGGAAATTTCGTGGAAATCCGGTGGTCGGCAGAAACGTTCCTGCCTTCCTTTGACGCCGGTTTCCTGATGAGCCTGTCTATCCTGGTGTTTGCGGTAGGAGGGTGCGAGAAAATATCGCCCTATGTAAATAAGATGAAGGACCCGGCCAGAGACTTTTCAAGAGGAATGATCGCCCTTGCGGTGATGGTGGCGGTGACAGCGGTGCTGGGGACGATTTCGCTGGGCCTGATGTTTGATTCCGAGCACATTCCGGGGGATTTGATGACAAACGGGGCCTATTATGCATTTGAACGGCTGGGTGAATACTACCACGTGGGCAATTTCTTTGTCATCGCCTACGCCCTTACCAATCTGGTGGGACAGTTTTCCGTTATGGTGCTGTCCATCGATGCGCCTCTGCGGATGCTTTTGGAGAGTGCGGACCGCACCTATATCCCGGCGGGCTTGCTGAAGAAAAACGAAAAGGGTGTTTACGTCAACGGACAGAAGCTGATTGGACTGATCGCGGCGGTGCTGATCGTAGTGCCGGCCTTTGGAATCCGGAATGTGGACGCTCTGGTCCGGTGGCTGGTGAAGGTAAACTCAGTCTGCATGCCCCTGCGCTATCTGTGGGTGTTTGTGGCCTACATCGCCTTAAAAATGGGCGGGGAGAAGTTCCCGGCTCTGTACCGCTTTGTCCGCAGGAAGGAGACCGGCATTGCCTTTGGGGTGTGGTGCTTTGTATTTACGGCATTTGCCTGTCTGACCGGAATTTACTCGGAGGATCCCTTTCAGCTGATCCTGAATATTGTGACGCCTTTTGTGCTGGTGGGACTGGGATTTATTATGCCGATGATCGCCAATAAAGAGAGGAGACAGACCAATGAGAAACTATGAGAATGAACGGGAGCTGACCAGGGCTCTCATGGATTTTTTGGAAAAGAGTCCGACAAGCTTTCACGCCGTGGAGCAGATGGCGGCCAGACTGAAGGAGGAGGGCTATGAGGAGCTGAGGGAGGAGTGTCCCTGGCAGCTGGAGGAAGGCGGCAGATACTATGTGATCCGCAGCATGTCCTCCCTGATCGCTTTCCGGATCCCGGGAAAGAACTTCGGAGGCTATCAGATTATGGCAAGCCACAGCGATTCCCCTGCCTTTAAGCTGAAGGAGAATCCGGAGATGGCGGCAGAGCAGCACTATGTGAAGCTGAATGTGGAGAAA
>ULXG01003120.1_pt1 | contig 14511 bp, 14 predicted proteins | sample 1961141 | NCBI WGS metagenome assembly ULXG01 (sample SAMEA4835834, study PRJEB28245) | human gut metagenome | biome: gut microbiome; material: fecal sample | place: Denmark | collected 2008 | reverse complement strand
CCGCCGCATGGCGCAGAGCATGCCCCGGGTCAGTTTAAAGCCCGTGATCTGCGTCAGCACATCAAATTCCGCCGTATAGACAGGCACGCCCTTTATTCTGCCGCACCTTTCTACGACCGCCTTTGCCTCCCCTTCGATCTGCCTTTTCTCCACCAGACAGGACACCGGCTCATATCCTGCGTCCAGCGCCCGCTCGATGACCCGCGGGCTTTCCGCGATGAACAATCCTTTTTCCGGCTCATGCCGGTTCACCAGCTGATTCTCCGACAGGCGGGCATAGACGTCCAGTTCCGGCGTGTGGAAGTCTGTGATTTCGATAATATTGCTCTTATCCTGCATTTTCTCTGTTCTCTCAGCTGTGAAAAATCACTTCTCCCTGCAGCCAGACGATTCCCTTGAACCGGCGGCCGACCTCCGGCTCTCCCAGCAGATCTTTCTGGTTGATGCAGACCTCGAAAATCAGATCATGGCTCTCGATAGTCAGCACGTAAATCTTTTCCCGGGTCAGGCTGTTCTCCACCTGCTCGATGTTCAGAATCTCACCCAGCACATTGTAATGGTCACACTCCACGCCGTAGGGCATAAAGTATGTAGACACGATGGAAAATACGTCCTCATCCGCAATTCTTCGGGAAATCATGGAGTAGGTGTCCATATCCTCCAGAGTCAGATTTTCAATCGCCTCCTCGTCGCCCTCCCGGGCAGCCTTCAGAAGACGGGTTCTCTGCAGGATAGCCTCTGTGTTCTCTTCCTCCGTCATGCGCTTCGCCACCGGCAGCAGAATCCGCCCGTCGATGGAAAGGCCGGAAAAACGGATGGTAGCCGTCCCCGGCGGCAGAAGATTCCGGTTCATGCGCTGCTCGCTGAGATAATCCACAATATTCTGCAGATAGAAAATGATCGTCACGCCCATAGAGAGGTCCTCACAGACCCCGGCGTAGGATTCCTTTTCCGCGTGGCGCTCAATGCTGATGTTGTCATAAAATTTTTCCTGAGTTCCCATAAAATATGGGAAATAGTAATCTCTCTGATAATCACCCTTCTCGTCGTATTCTCCCCGGAGCATAATGCCCATCCGGGGCGCGAACTCCTTCTTTCTCTCAGAAAAATCATTACCGTTTGCCGAAACTGCCGTTCTTTCTGTCTGATAGCTCTCTTCCGTCATATTCAGCAACTGGTTCAGCTGCTCCTTGCTCTCTATACGGCTAAAGCCTACCGCTCGAAGATATTCATGCACAGATTTTCACCTCCTCAGGATCAAATGGTGTGAGTTATCCACATTTCCACGCACTTTTCCACAAATGTGGATAACCCGCCGGCTATTCCTCCTGTACGGTGGAATGTTGTTATTTGATAACGGTCTTGCCGCCCATGTACGGCTGCAGAACCTTCGGAATCCTTACGCTTCCGTCCGCCTGCAGATTATTCTCCAGGAACGCGATCAGCATTCTGGGCGGAGCGACTACCGTATTATTTAATGTATGCGCGAAATACTTGCCTTTCTCCCCATTGATGCGGATTTTCAGGCGGCGAGCCTGGGCGTCTCCCAGATTGGAGCAGCTTCCCACCTCGAAATATTTCTTCTGGCGCGGAGACCAGGCTTCCACGTCCACAGACTTCACCTTCAGATCCGCCAGATCGCCGGAGCAGCACTCCAGGGTCCGCACCGGGATATCCAGGGAGCGGAACAGATCCACCGTATTCTGCCACAGACGGTCAAACCACATAGGACTGTCCTCCGGCTCGCAGACCACGATCATTTCCTGCTTCTCGAACTGATGGATACGGTACACGCCGCGCTCCTCCAGGCCATGCGCGCCCTTCTCCTTGCGGAAGCAGGGGGAATAGCTGGTCAGGGTCTTGGGCAGCTCGTCCTTCTGGATGATCGTGTCGATGAATTTTCCGATCATGGAATGCTCGCTGGTTCCGATCAGATACAGGTCCTCGCCCTCGATCTTATACATCATGGCGTCCATCTCCGCGAAGCTCATGACGCCGGTCACCACGTTGCTGCGAATCATGAAGGGCGGCACACAGTAGGTGAAGCCCCGGTCAATCATGAAATCACGGGCGTAGGCCAGCACCGCGGAGTGAAGTCTCGCGATATCTCCCATCAGATAATAGAAACCGTTTCCGGCTACTCTTCTGGCGCTGTCCAGATCGATTCCGTTAAATTTCTCCATAATTTCCGTGTGATAGGGAATCTCGAAATCCGGAACCACCGGCTCTCCGAAGCGCTCCCGCTCCACGTTCTCGCTGTCGTCCTTTCCGATGGGGACGCTCGGATCGATGATATTGGGAATCACCATCATGATTTTCAGGATCCGCTCATCCAGCTCCTTCTCTTTTTCGGAAAGCTCGGCCAGACGATCCGCCTGCGCAGCCACCTGCTTCTTGACTTCCTCGGCCTCGTCTCTTTTTCCCTGTCCCATCAGAGCGCCGATCTGCTTGGAAAGTCTGTTCCTGTCTGCCCGGAGTCCGTCCGCCTCCTGCTGGGCGGCGCGCTTCTGCGCGTCAAGCTCGATGACCTCGTCCACCAGTCCCAGCTTCTGATCCTGGAATTTATTTCTGATATTCTGCTTTACAATCTCCGGATTTTCCCGTACAAACTTAATGTCTAACATCTCTATTCTCCTTTTCCCGTTTCTGTGCCGGCCTTTCATTTAAAAATACCTGTTTTCCGGCGTCAGTCCTGTTTTTTATCATATACCAGTCCTGTCCGTTTTTCAAGACTGGCTTTTTGCTTTCTCCAGCGCCGCCTTCTCCTCCTCCGAAAGAAGGATGGAGCTTTCTCCCTTTACGATTTCCTTAATATAGGAATAGCCGCCCTCCTTCGCGTACACCGAATTGATGATAAATCCGTTCTCCTCCTGATCGAGCAGAGCCAGGGCGTAGCTCAGATCGCCGCTCATCTCACGGAATGCGTTATACTTTACCATCCCCATTTTCTGATAAGTAATACGCTGGTTCTTCCGAAGACCGATGATATCCTCCCGCAGCAGCTGATTCATCTGATCGATCTGTTCATTTTTCTCAATGCAGGAAAGAATGGTATCCTCCAGGCTCTCCGCGTCTTTTCCTCTCATAAAGCGGTCGAATTTTCGGTTCAGTTTCTTTAGTTTACATAACGCGACTATTATCAGGATCAGAAGAATCAGAAGCACAGCCGCCATTCCGATCAGAATATACGCCGCGTCGATTCCTGTCGTCTGATATACATATTCTAACATTGGGCTCATCTTTGGTTTTCCTCCCGAAGCCTTTTATCTGTTTTCCGTGCTGGTGATGATATCGATAATCCGTTCCAGATCCTCTCTGGAATAGTATTCGATCTCGATTTTTCCTTTTCCCTTCGCATTCTGGTGAATGGACACCTTGGTTCCCATGGCGGCCTTCATCTTTTCCTCCAGGTCGGTATAAATGAAATCGTGGACCGGGTCTTCCTTTTTCTTTTCCGGTTTTCCCTGCTGGAGCTTTTTCACCAGCTTTTCTACCTCCCGGACGCTGAGTTTTTCGTCGAATACTCTGGTAGCCGCCGCGTATTGCTGCTCCGGATCCTCGATTCCCAGAAGGGCTCTCGCATGACCGGTGGAAAGCTTATCATCGATCACCATCTGCTGGACTCTCTCATCTAGCTTCAGAAGGCGCATGGAATTCGTCACCGCCGTCCGGCTCTTGGATACGCGCTCTGCCACCTCGTCCTGTTTGAGATGGAACTCATTCAAAAGCCGCTTGTAGGCCAGCGCTTCCTCTATGGGATTCAGGTTCTCTCTCTGAATATTTTCGATCAGGGAGATCTCCACAATCTCCAGATCAGAATAATCCTTGACGATCACAGGCACTTCTTTCAGGCCCGCCAGCTTGGCCGCCCGCCAGCGCCGCTCACCGGCAATGATCTCATAGAAGCCGTTCTTTTCCTGTACGATCAAAGGCTGGATAACTCCAAACTGTTTGATGGAATCCGCAAGCTCTACAAGAGCGTCCTCATCAAACTGCTTTCTCGGCTGTTCCGGGTTTGGTCCCACCATAGAAAGCTTCACCTTCATTTCCACTGGTTTTTCCACAACCTTCTCCACAACTTTTTCTACAACCTTTGTCTTCTCCGGCGTCGTTTTAATGGTCTCCGGAATCAGACTATCCAGTCCTTTTCCCAGACCTCCTCTCTTTACAGCCATCTTACTCTTCCTCCCTGTTGATCACTTCTTCCGCAAGTGCCCGGTAGCTTTCCGCTCCCGCCGATTTCGGATCATAAATCGTAATCGGATATCCATGGCTGGGAGCTTCCGCCAGACGCACATTTCTCGGAATGATGGTGCTGTAAACTCTCTGCTTCACATTGGCCCGTACATTTTCCACCACCTGAAGAGACAGGTTCGTCCGGGCGTCATACATGGTAAAGACAATTCCCTCCATATCGAGATACGGATTCAGTCTTTCCTTTACCAGATTGATCGTGTGAATCAGCTGACTCAATCCCTCCAGCGCATAATATTCACACTGAATCGGAACAAGCACGGTATCCGCAGTCGTCATGGCGTTGATGGTCAGAAGGTTCAGAGAAGGCGGACAATCGATCAGAATAAAATCATATTTGTCTTTGATCTTCTCCACTTCCTTCCGGATAATGAACTCCTTGTCCGGAATTCCGATCAATTCGATCTCCGCCGCAGCCAGATCCACATTTGACGGGATCAGATACAGATTTTCAAATTCGGTATACTCGATGCAATCCTGAATCGAAGCTTCTCCCAGAATCAGATCATAAACTGTATTTTCGACCTCATTCTTTTCTACGCCTACGCCGCTTGTAGCGTTGCCCTGGGGATCAATATCGATCAAAAGAACCTTTTTATTCTTTTCTGCCAGAGCAGCTGAAAGGTTGATGGCTGTAGTTGTCTTGCCGACTCCACCCTTCTGATTTGCTACTGCTATTACTCTTCCCATAATGATTCTCCTCAATGTTTCACGTGAAACATCTGTAAGTAAAAATTACTTTTGTGTTTTGCTGATTTTAGCGTGGTGTATAAGGGACAATGTTCCCCTTATTACACCACGCTAATATTATAGCACAGGTAATTAAAAAACCACAAGAGAACGAATGTTTCACGTGAAACATTCTATTCTACCTCTCTGTACAAATACATTCCCGGAACCAGGTTCATGTTGATTTTAGTTCCATCCTTCAGCCTTAAGGCTGCCATACAATCCGCCGCTTCCAAAACTTTTTTCTTATTTGTCAGTTCGATAGCAGACACGACCGTCACCGCATGTCCCTTCGACGGATCATTCTTATCAATGATATGTACCGCGTTTCCTTTTCTGATAAGCCCATGTACAAAACCCACGACTACAATATCATCGCTGTCCTGCAATCTGAAAATATCTTCGATTCCCATAGAAAAAGGAAGCTGACGGGAAGGCTTTGGCTCTGCAAGACTGCCGTTGACTATCTGTTCATATCCGTATTTTATAACCAATTCCGGATATCCTGCTTTCAGACATTTGGAAAACTGTCTGGGAACCCCGCATACAGCCACATAGGCAAGAACAAGTATCAGCACTTCCATGAGAATCACAATCAAAAAGGCAAAGATCATGGCGGCTCTGCTTCCAGCTGAAGCAGTCGGTGCAAGAACCGTCATGACGGCTAAAAGGATCGTAATGATTGCACAGAGTAACGCCGCCTTTTTCAACGCGCGCTTTTTCTGCAGATGCTTTTTACTGATTGACGCCGCCAGACTTTCTATCGTCTGTAATTCAAGCTTCCGCTCACGGAGCTTTCTCTGATATTCCTTTGATAAACTTTCAATGTAAATGCTGGCCATTGATAAATTTCCCCCTCACTTTTATTTTTTTATTTTCGCGGACAGTAAACCAGGCGGTTAAACGGATGCGCTCACCCGCCCGGCGAACGCCGTAAAAATCTTACTTTCTACCGGATCGGCTCCTTCGTCGGCGTTCCGGCCTTTCTCGGATATTTTTCCGGCGTCTGCCTTTCCTTTCTGATACAGAGCAGACACCGGTAAATATCAGACTCCGGCAGCATAAATTCTTCCTGTCTTTCTATCTTTCCTCCCAGTATCCGGACAGCCTTTTCCGCCCCCCTGACTTCTTCCTGAATCTTTTCCGATTTGTAGGGGACAAAACACCCGCCTGCGCGGACAAAGGGAAGGCAGTATTCCGAGAGTGAAGCCAGATTCGCCACCGCCCTTGAGACACAGCAGTCGAACTGTTCCCGGTACTCTGTCTTTCTCGCCAGCTCCTCCGCTCTGCCGTGGACTGCCGTAATCTCCTTTAGCTCCAGTTCCTCGATAACCTCTTGCAGAAACTTCACCCGCTTATTCAGAGAATCGAGAAGCACCAGCTTCAGCTCCGGGTACACAATTTTCAGAGGAATTCCCGGAAAGCCGGCCCCAGTCCCCAGGTCCAGCCACCGCTCTCCCGCCTTCGGCTCCATAAGACGTCGAATCATCAGGCTGTCCAGAAAATGCTTCTGCACCACCTCCTCAAATTCCGTGATGGCGGTCAGATTCATAACCTCATTTTTCTGAATCAATATTTCATAATACCGCTCAAACTGCCAGACCTGCCTTTCACTCAGAGCAATTCCGATTTTTTCAAAGGCATTTCTGATCGCATTCTGTCTTTCCTTTTCCATTAGCCCTTCCTTCCCTTTTTCTGTTCCAGCCACACCAGCAGTACGGAGATATCTGCCGGCGATACTCCCGAGATGCGGGAAGCCTGTCCCACCGAAACCGGCCTTACCGCTTTCAGCTTCTGCCTTGCCTCAAGCCGGAGACTGGGTACCTCATCATAATCCAGATCATCCGGAATTCTTTTGTTTTCAAGCTTCTGGAACTGCTCTACCTGCTTTTGCTGGCGGCGGATATAGCCGTCGTATTTAATATGAATATTGACCTGCTCCGCCACGCCTCGCAAAAGCTCCGGTCTCTCCGGATCTACCGGCGCGAGAGCGTCATAATTCAGCTCCGGTCTCCGTATCAGCTCCGCAAGTGAAATTCCGGAATGAAGCGGAGTGCTTCCATACTGCTCCAGCAGCCTCTTCACCTCTTCCGAGGTCCCCACATAGGCCTTCTCCACTCTGTGGATTTCCTCGTTGATCTGCCTCTCCTTTTCCAAAAGCTCCTGGTAACGCTCCTCCGGAATCAGACCAACCTCGTATCCGATTTTCGTCAGGCGCAGATCCGCGTTGTCCTGCCGGAGCAGCAGCCGGTATTCCGAACGAGAAGTCATCATGCGGTAAGGCTCTCTGTTTTCCTTTGTCACCAGATCATCGATCAAAACTCCGATATAGGCCTGGGACCTGTCCAGAACCAGCGGCTCCTTTTTAAGAATCATGCGGGCCGCGTTAATTCCCGCGATAAGACCCTGGGCCGCCGCCTCCTCATAGCCGGAGCTTCCATTGAACTGGCCGCCGCTGAAGAGACCGTGAATTTTCTTAAATTCCAGACTGGGATACAGCTGTCTGGCGTCGATGCAGTCATACTCAATGGCGTAGGCGTTTCTCACGATCCGCACATGCTCCAATCCCGCCACAGAAGAATACATGGCGTGCTGGACATCCTCCGGAAGGGAGCTGGACATCCCGCCCACATACATTTCATTGGTATAAAGTCCCTCCGGCTCAATAAAGACCTGGTGCCGGTTTTTATCCGCGAACCGCACCACCTTATCCTCTATGGAGGGGCAGTAACGGGGACCCGTTCCCTCGATCATACCGGAATACAGAGGCGACCGGTCAAGATTCTCCCGGATGATCTCATGCGTCCTCTCATTCGTATAAGTCAGCCAGCAGGACACCTGCGGAATCTGCACACTCTCCGGATCCGTGGTGAAGGAGAAGGGAACCACCCGTTCATCGCCGAACTGCTCCTCCATCTTGCTGAAATCAATGGACCGCTTATCGATGCGGGCCGGCGTTCCTGTCTTAAACCGAAGCATCTCCACTCCCAGGTTTTTCAGGGAATCCGTCAGATGATTGGCGGCCTGCAGTCCGTTTGGTCCCGTGTAGCTGCTCACATCACCGTAGATGCAGCGGGCTCTCAGGTAAGTCCCTGTACACAGGATCACAGCCTGGGCCTCATAGACCGCGCCGGATACTGTCCTGACGCCTCTGATAATTTTTCTGTCCCCATCCTCCTCGGTCAGAATCTCCGCCACCTCAGCCTGAACAATGGAGAGATGATCGGTATTTTCCAGCACTCTTCTCATGCTCCGGCTGTACTCAGACTTATCTGCCTGGGCCCGGAGAGAATGCACCGCCGGTCCCTTCGAGACATTCAGCATCTTCGACTGAATAAAGGTCTTGTCGATATTCTTTCCCATCTCTCCGCCCAGGGCGTCGATCTCCCGGACCAGATGGCCCTTGGAGGTTCCTCCAATATTGGGATTACAGGGCATCAGCGCGATGCTGTCCACACTGACCGTGAACATGACCGTCTCTATCCCCAGTCTCGCGCAAGCAAGGGCGGCTTCACAGCCTGCGTGGCCCGCCCCCACCACGACAGCCTGGCAGGTTTCCTTGTATACTGTATTCATAATTCTCCTTATTTTCCCATACAGAATTTTCCAAATATTTCATTAACCAGATCCTCACCCATCTCTTCTCCGAGAATTCTTCCCAGAACCTGATAGGCGTCTGTCAGGTCAATCGTATAAAAATCCTCCGGCATTCCGCCGCGGATGCTTTCCATCACCATCTGAAGACTGTTTTTCGCGTCCTGGAGAGCCCTCTTATGGCGCACATTTGTGATCAGCACCTCATCGTTAAAATCCAGCTGTCCCTGGAAAAACATGGAACGGATCTCCTGCTCCAGCTCCCGGATTCCCTGCTCCTCCTTCGCGGAAATCAGAAGCACCTTATGCTCTGTCCTCTCCTTCATCATTTCCGGAGTCAGGACCGGCGTCAGATCCGATTTATTCAATAATACAAGAGCATTTCTCCCCTTCAGAAGCTCCAGAATCTCTTCATCGCTTTCATCCAGGGGCCGGGAGCTGTCCGCTACGTACAGGATCAGATCCGCGTCTTCCGCCTGCTTTCTCGCCCGCTCCACGCCGATCTGCTCCACCAGATCCTCCGTAGAACGGATTCCGGCTGTATCCAGAAGCACAAGGGACAAGCCGCCAAGCTGCAGCTGCTCCTCCAGGACGTCCCGGGTCGTCCCTTCAATCTCCGTCACGATAGCCCGCTCTTCTCCCAGAAGCACATTCAGCAGAGAAGATTTTCCAGCGTTGGGCTTTCCCAAAATTACCGTCCGGATTCCCTCCTTCAGAAGGCGGCCGTTTTCCGAAGATTCCAGAAGCCTGTCCAGCTCTTCGCAAAGCTTTTCCACCTTTTTCAAAAGCTCCTGGGAATAACCCTCCAGACTGATATGCTCCGGATCGTCAAGCGCCGCCTCCAGATAGGCCGTCTCATAGAGAACCGCGGAACGAAGCCTTTCAATCTCCTGGCGCACCGAGCCCTGAAGCTGGGACACAGAAGAACGCAGGGCCATCTGATTTCTAGACTGAATCACATCCATAACGGCTTCCGCCTGGGAAAGATCGATTCGTCCATTCAAAAACGCTCTCTTTGTAAATTCGCCCGGCTCTGCGGGTCGGGCGCCGCTTTTCAGCACCAGCTCCAGAATCCGCTGCATGACGAACCGGCCGCCATGGCAGTCGATTTCTACCGTATCCTCCGCCGTATAGCTGTGGGGCGCCTTCATAAGGACCACCAACGCCTCATCCAGCACCTCGTCCCCGTCCACAATCGTCCCATAATGAACGGTATAGGGCGACTGTTCCTTCATTTTTTTATTCCGGTTATGCGGACGGAACACCCTTTCTATCACAGAAAAGGATTCGCTGCCGCTGATGCGGATAATTCCGATTCCGGAACTTGCCATGGCTGTCGCCGCAGCTGCTATGGTATCAAATTCTCTCATACTCTCCGCCTTTTCTTTCATTATACCAAAAAAGGAACGCTTTAGCGTTCCTTTTTCCTGTAATTACGATTATAACGATTTCTACCCCGTCCGTTGTAATTATCCAGGCGGACGCCTTCCTTCAGCGCCACAACCACATGGCGGTAGGGCTCCTCACCCTCACTGTGGGTGCAGACAAATTTATCATTCTGCAGAGCGGAATGAATCACTCTGCGCTCATACGGATTCATAGGCTCGAGCGCCACAGGCTTTCTCGTTCTCTTTACCTTCTGGGCGATATTTCTGGCCAGATTTTCCAGAGTCGCTCTCCTGCGCTCCCGGTAATTCTCCGTATCCACCTTGACCCGGATATAATCATCAGTTCCCTTATTTACCACCAGGCTGGTCAGATACTGAAGAGAATCCAGAGTCTGTCCGCGCTTTCCGATCAGCACTCCCATATCGTCGCCTTCCAGATTGATGGTCACCTCATGATCCTCCGGCTTCTGGGTAATCGTAATCTCGACCTTCATATCCATCGCCGCGAATACCTTGTCCAGGAAATCCTTTACCTCTTCGGTATCCACCGGCTTCGCGGGAGCCTTTTTCTCCTCGGCTTCCGGTTTCTTCGGAGCCTCTGCCTTCTGTTCCTTTACAAGAGCGGGCTTTTTCTCTGTCTGTTTCTTTTCCGCAGACTTTTCCGGAGCCTTCTGCTCCTTCACAGGAGCTTTTTTCGGCTTTTCAGCCTGGGGACGCTCCTTTTTCACCGGTTTTTCTTTCTTTTCTTCCTTCTTTTCTACAACAGCGGCAGCTTTTTCATTCTTCTCGTTGACTCGGTCCAGAATCTTCTCCAGCTCCTGATCCGCTCTCAGAGCAGCCTCAATCTCCTCATCCGTCTTCTGACGGGCCCGGATCACTGCCTTTTTGCTTCCAATTCCCAGAAATCCGGGGCTGCCTGCGGTAATAACCTCGTATTCTACCTTATCTCTCGTGGTTCCAAGCTGAATCGCCGCTTCGAGAACCGCGTCTTCTACTGTTTTTGCGGAAACCTCAATGCCTTCCATACTCACAAAACCCCCCGTCCCTTACTTTTTCTTCGTTCTCTCGTTATACTGCTCCACCATTCTCGCTTTCGCGGCAAGACTTCCGGGCTTTGCCTCGCCCTTCTGATAATACTCTGTGGAATCCTTAATCTGCTTCTGACGCTCCTCAGAAGTAATCTCACGCTTCTTCGTGCTCTTCGGCTCTACAGAGCGGGTGCTTGCTCTCGCAACATCATTGAGACGCTGCGGCGGGAGTCCGTCTTTTTCACGTTTCCTGTTATATTTTTCAATATTCTTCTTAATCTCTTCATCAATATCCATCTTTGCCAGATATTTATTGATGGCAAGCTGCTGGATCATACGGACCACAGCGCTCATCACCCAGTAAATACCCACGCCGACAGGAAGAATGAAGCAGAACCATACAGACATCAGAGGCATGAAATTGTTCATCATCTGCATGGACTTCATCATGTCCTCGCCGTTTCCTTCTCCTGTGGAGGCCGAAGCCGCCGCCATAGGCATCAGGCGCACGCTCACCCACTGGGTCAGACCTGCCAGAATCGGAATCAGCAGAGCTACAATCAGCAGAAGGTAAGCGCCCTCGGACCAGAACTGCTTCATACTGAACCAGGGAGAATTGGAAATATTCAGTCCCAGGAAGCTGTTGAAGCCTTCCAGAGCATTTCTGGTCTGATCGATGATTCCGCTCAGATCCGGAAAGCTGGAAGCGACGGTGTCCCACTCCGCAGTAGAGGCCTTATTCAGAATATCAATGATCGTATTCTCATTAAAAGCCTGCTTCTTGAACTGCGCGGCGCTGTTAAGCCCCATTAAAATTTCTTCTGCCTTCGTATTCGTTACCAGCTGCTCCACAAGCGGCATATAGACTGCTTTTACCTTGTCCACATAGGCCGGAATCGCGTATACCACCCGGTATACCGCCAGCAGGAACGGCAGCTGAATCAGAAGCGGCAGACAGCTTCCCGTCTGAGACGTGCCATACTTGGCGTACACGGCCTTCATCTCATCCTGCATCTTCAGCATGGAAGTCTGATCCTGCTTGCCCTTATATTTTTTCTGAATCGCCTGAAGCTCCGGATTCATCCTCACAGACATGCGGGAAAACTTCTGCTGCTTGTAGGTAAGCGGAAGCATCAGCGTATAGATAATAACCGTAAAAATAACAACGGTCAGTCCCACATTGGGAATGCCGGCGGAATCCAGAAAATTAAAAATACCGTTGATAATCCAGCCAAGAATCGCCGCGAACTGGCTTAAAATCGGCGTCGCGTTCCTGGTCAAAAACAAACCTGTCAATGAAAAAATCCTCCTTCAACTTTCCTTTATGGTACGGGATCATATCCACCACTGGAAAACGGATTGCATCTTAAAATCCTCCAGGCAGCCAGGACGCCGCCCTTCAAAGCCCCGTATTTCTGGATGGCCTCCAGACCATACTGAGAACAGCTGGGAAAATAAGGACATTTCGTACGTTTCATCGGCGATAGATATTTCTGATAAAATTGAATCAGTCTGATCAATACAATTTTCATTTTTTGAAAACTCCCTGAAGCTTTCCAAGGTGCAGCAGCGCGCTCTCAATCTCTGCCATGCTTCTTCCCTTCGCGCTGGCCCTTGCGATGACTGCCATGTCCAAACCACTATTGAACATGTCTTCATGCAGCCGGTAGCTCTCCCGAATCAGTCTGGTGATTCTGTGCCGCACGACGCTGTTGCCGACCTTTTTGCTGACAGAAACACCAAATCGATTCCTTCCCAATCCGTTCTCCCTCACGTAAAGCACCAGGTAACGGTTGGCGCAGGATTTTCCTTCCTTATATAAGAGCTGAAAATCCTGATTCTTTTTTAAAGACTCTGAATGCGGATATTTCATGTGTCCTCCATACTGCTCCGCAAAGCGGCATATTGGAAGAACATAGGAAAATAGGCCACATATATGCGGCCTACGCGGATAATTTCTTTCTTCCTTTTAATCTTCTGGCTGCTAATACTTTTCTGCCGCCTGCAGTACTCATTCTTGCGCGGAATCCGTGAACCTTAGATCTGGATCTCTTCTTCGGCTGAAATGTCATTTTCATAGTCTCTGGCACCTCCTATCTAAAAAACATCATTTCAATTATATTCATAAAATCCCGCAAAGTCAAGCAATTTGGCCGGATTTTTCTTTTTCTTCTTCCCTCCCTCATATCTTGTGGGGACAAAAAATTTATCCACAATATGTGGATAAGATGTGGATAAAAAGTGGACAACCTGGAGAATACCGTTCACACCGTATCTGTGGCGGGTATCAGTTTCCACTTGATCGCGCCTGAAATTTGGTATATTATTAATCATAGGATAAATTGCTCTTTTACGGGCATTGAGGAGATATAAGAATGAACCTGATAGAAAAGAACTGGAGTGAAATCCTGGAGCATGTCCGGAAAGAGCATGAGCTTTCTGACGTTTCTTTTGAGACCTGGCTCCTTCCCCTGAAGGTGCACAGCGCCGAAAATCATGTAGTCAAAATCATCGTTCCCATGGGCGAACAGATGATCACTTACCTGAATTCCAGATTTAAGACTCCGATTTACGTAGCCATCGCGGAATTTACCGGCGAGAAGTACGAGGTGGAGTTTATCACAGAAAAAGAAGCGGCTGAGGCAGACGCCCCCGCTGAAAAGCATCCAAAGGACAGCGCTTCCAGCCAGGCGCCGGCGAACATCGACTATGAAAAGTCTAATATCAACTCGAAATACACCTTCGACACCTTCGTAGTCGGCAGCAACAATAAGTTCGCCCACGCGGCTTCCCTGGCCGTGGCCGAGACGCCCGGCAATGTGTACAATCCGCTGTTCCTGCACGGAGGAGTGGGGCTGGGCAAGACCCACCTGATGCACGCCATCGCCAACTACATATTAAAGGAAAATCCATCCATGAAGGTGCTCTACGTGACCAGCGAGTATTTTACCAACGAGCTGATCGAGACCCTTCGAATCGGTGATCCCTCCGGTATGACCCGTTTCCGGGAAAAGTACCGGAATATTGACGTGCTTTTGATCGACGACGTGCAGTTCATCATCGGCAAAGAGAGTACCCAGGAGGAATTCTTCCACACCTTTAACGCTCTCCACAGCGCCAACAAGCAGATCATCATCTCCAGTGACCGTCCCCCCAAGGACATCGAGACCCTGGAAGAACGGCTGCGCACCCGCTTCGAGTGCGGCCTGATCGCGGACGTGTCCTCGCCGGATTTTGAGACCAGGATGGCGATCCTGCGCAAAAAGGAAGAGCTGGAGGGCTACCAGATCGACGACAATATCATCACCTACATCGCCACGAATATCAAGTCCAATATCCGTGAGCTGGAAGGCGCCTTCAACAGGCTCATCGCCCTTTCCACCCTGGAAAAGCGGCCCATCGACATGCTTCTGGCGGAAGAAGCCATCAAGGACATCATTTCCCCGGGAGAGAGCCGCAAGATCACGCCGGATCTGATTATCGAGGTGGTGGCGGAGCATTTCCACATCAGCCCCGAC
>ULXG01023343.1_pt1 | contig 14619 bp, 13 predicted proteins | sample 1961141 | NCBI WGS metagenome assembly ULXG01 (sample SAMEA4835834, study PRJEB28245) | human gut metagenome | biome: gut microbiome; material: fecal sample | place: Denmark | collected 2008 | reverse complement strand
TCTCAGGTTTCCAGTCTACAAGATAAGCATAACGCTTCTTCAAATTCTAAAATGTCCTGGAGAGAGAGTTTTCTCTCTTCAAATGCAAAAATATGAAAAAATGCAGGAAGCGCAATAACATTTCCTGCATTTTTTATATTGGTACATAAGTATTTATAATCAGATAAGATAAGGCATCCATACTTTACAGTTTGGAATTTCACACATCCGTTTTCAACGATAGTCATATCCGCCCTTTCCGTCACATCGTTATTGAAATTTCATGGAACGACCGGTTAAGACAGTCGCCGAACATCGTCAGATCCTTGTCGATTTTCTCGGTGGTGATCTTACAGTACTTCTGCGTAGTAACTATGTTCGTATGTCCCAGAACCCGGCTCACACTTTCGATGGGGCCCCCTTGCTTAAAGCCAGCGTTGCGAATCCATGACGACTCACATAGAACGATATGTTCTTGGTAATCCCGCACTCCCTTATCATCTGCTTCAACGACTTGCAGATTGACCAGTAATTCAGGTCGGGAAACACGACCCCGTTCTCCTGGAACCCCTCGTAACGCTTGATAATCTGCAAGGGAATATCCAGCAGTTTAACCTGGAAATTCACTTTCGTCTTGTGACGCTTGGACAGTATCCATTTCTCACCGTTCACTTCCGCAATGTCATCGGTGGTCAGTTCCTTTATATCCACAAAAGACAGGGCGGTGAAGCTGGCAAAGACAAACAAATCCCAGATATAAGCCAGCTTCCTGTTTGAAAACTCGTGAGCCATTACCGTCTTGATCTCATCCTCGGTCAGGTATTCCCGTTCCTTGACGTTCTGGTTGACGCAATATTGTGCAAACGGGTTTCTCGGTGTCAACCCGTTGTAATGGGCTTTCGCCACAATTGTTTTCAGCCACATGCAGTTTGACCATACACTGACGTTATGAAGCCCCGCATCAGTGGAAAGATAGATCTCGTACTCCTTGATGAAGTCAGGGGTAAGCTCAAGCATGGAAATGTCACTCCGCCTGTAGCATTTCTTTATGAATGCCGCCAGATGGTTTCTTGCCCTTACCCGCACCCGATACGAGCCTTCCGCCCGGTCTATACCGATACGCTTCCTGAAACTCTCGTTGTCCTTATCGAACGCACCGAGATGTGTTTCGTATTTCGTGCCGAGCCCCTGAAAGGCATTGCGTACCATTTCAGCCATAACGAACGCTTCCCTGTCTGAAAGACGCTGATAATGCTTGATGATTTGGGCCTTAATGTTGTCCAGGGCGAGATTAATGTCCCGCGCTTCCCTGCTCTTTCCTTTTGCCCGGTTGCCCTTGGCGTTCCAAAGCTCTTTGGCAATGGTCTGCTTGCAACTGAATTGGGCTACGGAACCGTTGATTGTCACCCGTCCCATAATCGGAACAAGACCGTTTTTCTCCTTACTGCCGTTCACGTAAAACAGCACTTTGAATGTACTTCGCATAATCCTATTTGTTTTTGTTACAAAATTAGTTATCAGCAAGTTATACATTGCTACGCAAAATGAGGCAGGTAGTAGAAACAATCTCCGACTCTCAATTAATTAACCTGATTACCGGGTAATGATTTGGCAACCGTTCGCCCTCGTTACCTTTCGTTTCTCTGCACTTTGGCATTGGAGAGGTCTTCGTCGGTTTTCCTCATAAGTCATTGAATGCCAATTACAATATCTTCATTTATTCGTTTCTAATTGATTTTTCCAGAAATATTCCATATTCTTTTGACTTAATGCAAAACATGATGAATATATATAGTTCACTCAATCCTTAAAATAAACCGATTGAAAACAGAACAGTTTCCCCTATAATCAAAGGTAAATCAAATCCTTGTTGTCACGGGTGTTCCGGCTTCGCTTTCCATAAGTATTTTCCTTGCGACTGGCGTCGTGGAAAATACTTATGGAAACAAACACCCGGACAACGGATTTGATTTGATGGAAGATTATAGGGGCTAACTGTGACCGATGTGACGCATGGACGTTGCATATTATACATATAAATACATGATGTGACAAGAAGCCTCTTTCTTTGCCGGAACCCCAACCATCCCCAGGGCATTTCAAGTTCCCTGACCTGCCTGCTTTCGAAATATCCGTATCTCATGAAAAAACAGGGGCTTCAGTTCCCTCTGTTCTGCATGGTTTTCGTCTTATTGTATATACTCTTTACCTTTGCCATGTCCGCTTTGTCTTTTTCTCCGGTTCCGCTTTATTTACCGTCGGGCAAGCTCTTGTCTTGCCCGGATTGCAATGGGAGGCAAACCTCCGTCATATGGCAGCTGACATCTGATGAAATTTGATGCCATCTGAGGACAAAGATTTGGAACGGAGCGGTCCCCCTTCATATTTTTGTTCCGAACCAAATGAATACGCTTATGGAAATCGTCACTATCGAAGCGCGTGTCTTTGAAAGGATGCTGAAAAGTCTGGAGGATGCGGCACAAATTACGGATGACCTCTGTGAAAAGCACCGTGAAAAGAGAATGGGGGAATGGATGGACAACCAGGAGGCCTGTATCCTGCTTGATGTAACTCCCCGGACCTTGCAGACCCTCCGAGACAACGGTACGCTGGCATACAGCCGGATCTGTCACAAAATCTACTACAGGCCGGAAGATATACAAGGCATACTTCCCGTAGTCCAAAGGAGAAAGGAGGCGCAGGCATGAATGAGCTGCTGACCGGGGAGGACAGGGACGTCCTCTCTTTTTTCCAAAGGATTGACCGCATGGTGGAAAAATCGGGAGTCTGTCCCGGAATTGCCGTCCGGTATTGAACGGAGAACGTTTCCTGACCGACAGTGAACTCTCCGTAATGCTGAAAATCAGCCGCAGAACCCTCCAAGAATACCGTAACGAAAGCAAGCTGCCCTATATCCGGCTCGGAGGCAAGGTGCTGTACAGGGAAAGTGACATCGAAAGGATGCTGCAGGACGGGTATAGAAAAGCCGGGCGGTTGTCATAGGAAACTGCTGTAAGACAATGGGGAGGAAGTCCGGACTTCCTCCCCATTGTCTTGTATATGCCGTACATTACGGCTATGAATCCGTACCGTCCTTTTGCCTTCCACATTCCTTCTTCCATCCGCTGTACTGTCCGCACCGGTAGACCCTAGACGGCATGTTGTCCTCCGGCAGGGAATACCGGTTCCTCGTCTTTTCCGACAGTATCCCGAAATCTTTCCGGACCTTTTGGTTGGTTATCTCCGCATATATCTGTGTGGTGCGGATGTTGGAGTGCCCCATCATCCTGCTGATGGTCTCAATGGGAACCCCGTTGGAAAGACAGATTTCGGTCGCATAGGTATGCCGGGCCATATAGTAGGTCAGATGGCAGTCCAGCCCGCAGATATCCCCGATTATTTTCAGGCTCCTGCACAAGCTGGAAGTGGCCGGCACATAAAACAGTCTGCCGTCCGTACCCTCCCCCTTGTACTTCTCCATGATTTTCAGCGGAATATCCAGCAATTTGATACGGCATTCCACTTTTGTCTTCAGACGATGGATGTATATCCATTTTGAACCGTTCTCATCCGTAACGATGTGGCTCTCGGACAGTTCGGCCATCTCCGCCCTTCCCAGGCCTGTGAAAGCCGAAAAGACAAAAAGATCCCTCGTGTGGCACAACCGGTAGGTGGGCAGGTTGGCGGCCATCAGTTTCGCAAGCTGTTCGCCCGTCAGATGCCTGTGAAGTTTCGGGGGAGTCTCCAGTTTGTAACCCGTAAACGGATAACGTCCCAGTATCCTGCGCTTGACGGCAAGCCGGACTATCTTGCACAGCAGGATCAGATAGTCGTTCAAAGACACGGTTTTCAGCCTCCGCACCGTGGAAAGATAAAAATGGAAATTCTCGATGAACCGCATGTCAACCGACCGCAATGCCATATCCTCCGCGCCGTACTTGTATTGCAGGAAGTCATATAAGTGCCTGCGGCCCGTCAGATACCGCACATAGGTATGGCGCGTGCGGTCTACACCCACACGTTTTGCATACTCCCCGTTATGCTCGTCAAAAAGAGCGAGCAGTGTCTCCTTCGGCCGGGTCTTTCCCGTCACGGCGTTCTTTATCAGTTCGGCCGAGACATATCCGGTCGAATCCACATTCTTTTTGTAGGCGGCCTTCGCCTTTTCCTCCAGCTCCTCCAGTTTCCGGTTGAGTTTCCTCAACTCCGCCGTCATTTCAGAATCCTTCCCATGAACGGCCGCACGTCCCTTGCCGGCATCCCAATATTCAGGTGACACTTCCTCTCCGGTAGAATACTGGCCCACTTTACCGTCAAGGGTGATGCGTCCCATTACCGGACACTTCCCTGTCTTTTTGATTTTTTGCCTGTTGATATAGAACAGCAGACGAAAGGTGCTTCTCATGCCTTGACCTCCTTCCCCCTGTTTAACCCGGTATTTTTCTCTTTTCTCCGCTGTTCCCTCAAGCCCATGTCTTTCAAGATGGTGGATGGCGGCAGGTCAATGCCCGACAAAGTGTATTTACCCGTGATTTCATGGCTCAAGGCCGTCACGTCACGGTCCACCTTCTCATTGGTCACTTTCGCATAGTGTTGCGTGGTACTGATGTTCCTGTGCCCCATGGCCTTGCTGACCGTCTCGATGGGCACTCCCTGCGAGAGGCAGATCTGGGAAGCAAAACTGTGCCTGGCCATATGGAAGGACAAATTACGGTCGATGCCGCACTGTACGGCCATCTTTTTCAGGTGGATGTTCATGCTTTCCTTGGTCAGCATGGGGAACAGTTTCCCCTCCGGTGCCATCCCCCTGTATTTTTCCATGATTTTTACAGCAATGTCAAGCAGGCGCACATTTTCCGGAGTGCCCGTCTTCTGGCGCCTGGTTTCTATCCAGAGGTTCCCCTCGTAGTCCCGTACCACATTTTTTTCAGTCAGGTTCCGCATGTCGCAGTAACAAATGCCGGTGAAGACGGAAAAAAGGAACATGTCCCTGGTAAAGTTACGGTTGGGGGTGTCGAATGTGGTGCCCATCAGTTTGTCCAGTTCCTCACGGGTCAGGTACATCTGTTTCTGTCCCGGCTTCATGGGGGAAAAGTCCTTGAACGGGCTGAAAGGCACGACAGCCCGGTTCACGGCAATCTGTGCGATATGCTTCAGCCGCTGGACATGCCCGATGGAGGTCCCGGTCTGGAACTTCCTGTCAATGCGGAGATACAGTTCGAACGCCTCTATGAACGATTCGTCCAGTGCCTTGAAAGGAATGTCCGACACCTTGTATCTCTCCTTGAGGAATCCCTCCACTAAGCGGTATGTGTTTTTATACAGGTAAAGGGTGTTCGGGGCGCGGTTCACCCCGACACGCAGGGCATACTCCTCATTGTTTTCGCGGAACAGTCCCATCAGTGTCACCTGCTTTTCGGCCATTCCCTGAAAAGCGTCACGTATCTGTGCGGCGGTAATGTCATCACTGATCTCCGCCAGTTCGTTGTATCTCCTTTGCAGAAGGAGCAGCATCCTGTCTATCTCCCTGTTGGTGGTGACAGCCATCCGGCTCTTTCCGGTGCACCTTTGCGAAGTGGCATTCCACAGTTTCGGGTCCACCTTTATCTTACACCCGAACTGTGTGACGGAATTAACCGTTCCCTTCACCATGATTCTTCCCATCAGCGGACAAAGCCCGTCTTTTCCCTGCCCGTTCCGTTTGAGGTAGAGCAGCACCTTGATTTCTGTTTTCATCCTTTTCCTTGTTTAAATTGCAATATTATAAATTGTTACAAGGATTCCAGACATGAAAAAACAAGCAAAACAGTGCAAAAGAATCCGACCGGTGGCTTTTCCCTTGCATGAATGAAGGGAAAACTTTAATATTGCATACGGTCGGGAAGGAAAATCCATGGTTCTCACCAATTTACCCGGTTGGAAACAGGTAACGACTTGGTAGCTGAACCGTCGCAATATTCTTCCGATTTCGGTCATTCCTTCAAAATGAAAATCAATGAAATATCACTATATTTCAACGGATTACGTTTTCATCTCAGTATTCTTCCTAAAAGTAATTACCTGCCACTTTGTTGCTTCACCGGACTTAGCTACATTGATATAAAGACACTCACCCATGACAAGATCCAGCGCATGGACTTCGACGGCGAGGAGTGGATCATAACCCGACGCACCAAGACCCGTGTGTCGAGCAACGTTCCCCTTATGGAAATAGCCAAGGAACTGATAGAAAGGTACAAGGGACTTGCCGGAGGCGATTTCGTATTTCCCATGCCCTCTAACGGTACATGCAACAAGCATCTCAAACAGATAGCCAAAGCCTGCGGCATCAGCAAGGAGATCGGATTCCACCTGAGCCGCCACACCTTCGCCACGACCGTCTATCTCTGCAACGGCGGCACGATAGAGGCGCTCTCCAAGATACTCGGTCACAAGCACATCAGCACCACGCAGATCTACGCTGAAGTAACCAACAAGATGGTAAGTTCAGATTTCCGGGCAATCTCTGGCAACCTCGCCGCCATGCAGCGGAGCGTACTGGAGAAAAGGGACAGGAAGCAAGGCAGGAAACAGGTGCACCGGTCCCTCCGGGAAACGGCTTGACACCTTTCTCCATGCGAAACACGGCAAAGGCAGGAACCCCGATACAGTGCTCCTGCCTTTGCTGCATTTTCCGATGTATATCCCCGTGCGTTTATGTTGGACTTTTCCCCCGTTTGCGCTTTTGTCTCATGTCCACGTAATTTTCTTCCAGCATACGCAGCAGATCCGACTGGCGGTAAAGCGTCTTGCCTGGCAGCGATATGTACGGGATCAACCGTTGTGTGCGGTAGCCCTGCAACGTCCTTGACGTGATATGTAACATTCTGCACACATCCTCACCCGTGAAATAGACCTCGCCGTTCATCGCCGGACGGAAATGCGCCGTCACCGTATCAATATACCTCATGCCCTCTTCCAGAGCCTCGAAGTACGCACGTACCTCTTCCGTGTCTTTTGTTATCACTTCCATGTCACTCGTCCTCCATTATTTCCCGGCTCATGGATTCCACGAATACCTCCACGTCCTCCGTCCGGTAGTAAATCTTATGGTTGATCTGGCTGTACGGCAGCAGTCCCCGGTCACGGTAGGTCTGCAACGTCCGTTTACTGATCCCCAGTTTCTCGCACACGTCCGCCCCGTCCATCCAGTTCATCTTCCCGGGCGGGCGGTAACGGGCGCAAAGTTCCTTCACGTGCCGTGAGAAGCAGCCGAACCGCTCCTTCATCTCCTCAAAGGTCTTCTTTTCAATACTTACTATTTCCATCGTTCTGATACATTTTTCATTATACTTCCCTGCAAATATATGGATTCATATAAAACTATGTATCAAAACCGTATAGCTTGTCAGCGTTTTGCTTCACGTTCGTAGCCTTGTCGTACCCCAAACGATGAAAGGCGGGGAAAAGTCCTACATAAACGTACCCAGTTCAAGGGTACGCACGAGAACGGAATCCATAGCACCAATTCCGGATGGTTCAAAGGAAAATGTGTACTACGCACCGACTTCACCCTCATCCAGCCACGATGCAAGTTGATGGGGCACGGGGCAAATTTCGTCACCGGCTTGCCCCTTGTCAAAGCCATCTCTTTCGAAAACGGACTGGAATAGTTATTTTACTTTTGCGGTAATTTCATCTATCAGGTTCGTGATCTTCTCAATGGAATACTTTTCTATCAATCTCCTGTTTGCCGCTTCTGCCTTTAGTCTTTCATTGATTAATTTTAGTTGTGGCAAATCTGATTGACAATATTTGCTCAAGTGTTCTATTTCACTGCCCCAAGAGGTATATTTATAACGGAACTGTAAAAAATGCAGAAAGGTGTTACGTGATTCGTTGGACAATCCCAAAATACTTTTTGAAACCTTATCCGCATCAGCCTCTTGGAATATTGAAGTATCCCTATAAAGACGCTGTTTGACCGGGACTACATCATTCAATGCCGGATTCAGGCGTTCGCAAGTTTCATCCGTCAGATTTTCCAGCATGACAGACACTTTATTAGGGCATTTCTTCAATCTTTGCCCGAATAGTTTTTGAAAATACGCAACCAGTCCATTCAAAATTCGATCTGAACCAATATTAGAATGATTCCTTCTTGTACCCGCATGTACCTTTGAGTTACAATTCAACAAACCCTCCATGTCGCTGATACCTTCCATCAGCCTGTCTATGGAGTGCTTGCCTTGGGCTATGATGTCTTCCTCGGATACGTGAACAAGGTTGTCGCTATATAAAACCGATAGTACAGATATAATGACAAACAATTCTTTTAGATCAACGCTTTCATCCGCAAAGTAATATCGTACCGTTTCCCCGTAGTGTTTCTCGTATTCCCCGTTATCCAGTCTCCAATAGTCGTACAGGTAATCCCAACTGTTCAAACTTGCGTCTTCGGCTGCAAAATATTGTTGCAGGTAGGTCGTGTCAAAATACCCGCTTTCCAGATAGCAGACAATTTCATTAACGATGAATCTATCAAAAATATCCAACTGTTTACCTATCTCTATAAAACGGTATTTGGAGAGGATTTTTTCACGCTCCTCATCTTTCTCTTTATCCGGGAACATGTCATACAGGCTGTTGAATAGGCTTCCGATCCGAGTATTCCCACCCTTATACTCGCAGTAAACGGCGACAAAATTTGCCAACAACGATGTTATGACAAGTTTGTACTTGGGAGATTTATGATAATGCTCCGGCAAAGCCATGGCTATCCTGTGATAATCGTTCAGACATTGCCGCAGGACTCTTAAATTATCGAATTTAGAGGCATGGAATATCTTGATGATAAGCTCTTTGTTCTCAGACAAGAGGTTCCTGTTGTTGGTGGATATCTCGCCAATGAAGAAATCGAGTGTCTCCCCTATATTTAATTTGATCTCAAAAGTGCGCCCGATAGTCTTTTCCTTGAAATCCTTGAATTTCAACTTGCACTTATCGTCCTCTTTTTCGGAAATCTTGTTCTCATCGCCAATGATGATGACCTTGCATTTACAATGTTCCGAAAAGTAATTGATGTATCCCAACAAGGTTTCCAGTTTTACATCACATCTTTCAAGGTCGTCAAAAATCAGAATCTTGTTTCCTTTTATTTCGGAATTTTCTTCTTTCAACAACAAAATGGAGTCCAAGTCACAGGTTACACTCCCTTCATCCTTTCCGTCACCGTCGATGTCATATTTCAAAGCGATTTTCGAGGCGGCTTTTAATATATTCTTGGCAAGTTTCATTCCCTTGCTGTACAGCCACGGGGATATTTCCTTGTTGACTTGTTCTGTGATTTGCTGGGTAGTGGTCAAACCATATAAAGACACATATATGGGCCGCCATTTTAACTTGTCCGCATCTTTATCGTTTTTCAGTTGCTTTATCCATTGGCGGATAAAAAACGTTTTGCCGCATCCCCAGGCACCTCGCAGCATGATGGCATATTGCGGATCGGATATTTCCGCATATTCATTTAAAAAGGTGAGTATGTTTCTATTCATAGCCATGTTCATTAGAGGTTTCAAAATTACGGAAAAGAGGCATAATTCTGATAACTTTTAAGAAATAAGTTATTACGGTCAATTCGTGTTTCCAGATGATTGTCGGAGCGTTCCCCTTCGGGTCGGGCTTTCCGCTGCAAGTCCTCGCTATGCTGTGGGCTTTCCCCTGCAATCCCTAACGTGGGTGAAAGGGTTTTCACTGTCTTGCGCTTACACCTTGGCGCACGGGCTGTCCCGTCCCGGCGTCCGCTGCCGACCACTCAGTGAGGCTGCATGGCCGAAACCGGACATCGGGGCGGAAGGACAAACGGAACACGGGGCTTCGGCTATCGCCGAAACTTCCTGTGCCCCGTCCCGCCCAAAAGAGTTCCCCGGTGTTTGTCCGGCAGCCGGAAGCTGACCGTCTTCCCATATACTTCTCCCGCACGTATGTCCTTGCCTCGGGAAACGGGCGTTCCCGGCTCTCCGGAAGGCTTCTTTTTCCCGCACCCGGCAAGTAACTGACCATTGACTGGAATGACTGACAGGGCATTTTTTCCCTAAGCTGATTGGGAAAACATTGACGAAGGTAGGCGGAGGTGAAAGCAAATCCGCAAAAAATGCCAAATCTCCACCCTGCGGGTAGTATTTACCATTTTTTCAGATGATTGCAATTCACCTTTTCCGCTATCAATGATTGTCAATGTTCTTCCCAATCAGCCAAGGGAAAAAAATTGGTTGGGGCGACAAGCGATGAAAACAGAGTAATAACGATTAAAATTTGTGAGTTATGGCAACAACGAACAGCACCATCGAAAAAATTGCACCGATGTTCACCGAGTTATTGATAAAGAAAATCGAGTGCCTGAAAACGGATTGGCAAAAACCGTGGATAACGAGCCTTGAACAAGGTTTGCCCCGCAACATCAGAGGGACGCTCTATAATGGCGGCAATGTCTTGATGTTATTGTTCTACACCGAGTTCATGAAATTCACTTTGCCCGTGTTCCTCACGTTCAACCAAGCGAAGGAAGAGGACTTGAGCGTCAGCAAGGGCGCACGATCGTTTCCCGTCTATTATTGGTTCAAGTTCGTGGTACACAAGGAGACGAAAAAGACAATCAAGTACGAGGAATACCGCAAGCTGCCCGCAACCGAGCAGGAAAATTACAAGGTCATCCCGCAGATGAAGTATTACAACGTCTTCAACATCGACCAGACCGATTTTGCAGGGAAATACCCCGAACGCTACGAGCGCATGAAAAAGGGAGAGCAGCCCGAAGACTATTCGGACAGAATGATTTACGAGGCGTTGGACGAGCTTGTCTATCTGCAAAATTGGTATTGCCCTATCAAGGTGCAGTATTCGGACAGTGCCTACTATTCGCCCTCTTCCGACCATATCGTTTGCCCGCAGCGTGAGCAGTTCCCGCAGGGAGCGGAGTTTTACGGCACGCTCCTGCACGAGATGGCGCACAGCACGGGAAGCCCCCAGCGACTGAACCGCACGTTCGGCTGCTTCTTCGGGGATGCGCTCTATGCCCGTGAGGAACTTGTCGCCGAACTTACCGCAGCCCTTTGCGGTGCGTTCTTCGGCTACGCAACCGCACCGCAGGAGAACAACGCCGCCTATCTGAAACACTGGCTCACCAAGCTAAGGGAGGAACCCGCCTTTTTGGTGGAGATATTGGGGGACGTGAACAAGGCGGCGAAGATGATTGCCGACAAGGTAACCGAACCGGTAACCGAACCCGCAGCAGCCTAAGCGGGACAACAAAGGAACAAGAGTATAAACCAACGGGCGGAGCAATCCGCCCCACTTAAAGACATAAGACGATGAAAACATTATCAGAAAAGGAATTTAACGGCTTTAACGTTAATGCGATGTTTACCGAAAGAGCGGAACGGGCGAAAAAAGAGCTGTCTCCACTCATGCAGGAGATAAGGAAGTACATACCCCAAGCGGAATACGGCTACCACGTGGAGAGCGGTGAATATCCCGCATTTTACGGCGTGCGCATAGAGTTCACGTATAACGGCATCCGTTTCCATGTGTGCAAGATATACAAAGAGAACAAATACAGGATAGCCGCCGACATGGAGCATTTTGAATATGTCAACCGCTACGACATCGAAAGGGCGGGCAACCAATACGAAAAGCCGTGCAATATCGGCGTGTTCACCGCCAAGAAAATAAACGATTGGATAAACTACTACACGCAGATATACAGGCAGGTGGAGCAAGAAAATGCGGAGAACGCCCGAAAGGTAGCCGACTTCTTGAAAAGTATCGAGAACGAACCCGTAAGATGGGAAGGGAACAACCATTCAAAAGGGACGATAATCCGCAACGGCTTGCGCTTCACGTTCTACATAGAGGAAGGACACCTCTCTTTTGAACTGTCCCTAAGTTATCGGGGAACGGCTGATTACGACACGTTCCGGCTGATAGCCGATAACCGCTATATCCCGAAAGGGAACTGTTAAAGAACCACGGGCGGAGCAATCCGCCCGACAAGACCCAAGAACATGAAAACGACACCCGTTTACAAACGGATATACCGCCTAATCCTTTGGGCTTCGGTGGTTTATTTCCTCACCACCACCGCAGGGCGGTTTTTCGCCTTGTCGCTTGTCGTGGCTCTGTTTTACTTCGTGGCACGGCTTGTTTTCGCCCTTGCGTAGCGTCTGTTTGTCGGCTTCGTGTTCGTACTGATAATCATTCTTTTAATACTCTAAAATTTACCGATATGGAAACAAGGACATGGACAGAAAACGGAACACCCGTTAGCAAGGAAAAGACGGTAGCCTTTTCGGGACACCGCACCAACCGTATAGCCAAGTTCACGGCAGACCGTGAGAAACTCTTCAGGGAGGTGGCGTTCGATACATTTGTAGCCATCGAGAGTTATTGCATCAAAAAAGGCTACGACACCTTTTTGTCGGGAATGTGCGAGGGCTTCGACCTTATCGCAGCAGAGGAAGTCTTGAACCTCAAAAAGGAATACCCGCATATCCGGCTGAAATGCGTTGTCCCCTTCAAGGGACAAGCCGAGCGGTACACCCAAGCCGACAAGCGGCGTTACGACACCATTTTGGCGCAAGCCGATGAAGTGGTAACCTTGCAGGACGGATATACCGAGGGCTGTTTCCTACGCCGTAACGACTACCTTTTGGAAAACTCCGCTTTTCTGATGGTCTATTACGATGCGGTAGCCGTGGGCGGTACGTTCTACACCCTCAAACGGGCGGTAGAGCAAAAGAAGAAGTTCGCGAACGTATGCTATAACCGCAGGTAGCCCGCTACTTTCTTTCGTGAGTCGGAGCGGGGAAAGAAAGATAGCAAAGAAACCGATTGCCCGAACGGGACGGTTTGTCAAAAATCAAAAAGAACAACTATAAACAATCAACTTAAAAATAACAGATTATGAAGACAAAAGCAAATCAATCAGCAGCAGAGAAAAACATCACGATGGTAGCATTGGCAGACATTCAGCCGAGCGGTTTCAACCCACGCAAGCGTTTCGATGAAACGAGCCTTTACGAGCTTGCCGAGAGCATCAAGCGGCAGGGCGTGTTGCAGCCCATCACCGTGCGCCCCGTTGACGGGACAGACCGTTACGGGATTGTTTTCGGGGAACGCCGTTACCGTGCGTCCGTCATTGCGGGCAGGAACGAAATTCCCGCAATCGTAACCGAGTTGTCGGACGAGGAAGCCGAGGAAATGGCGATTACCGAGAACTTGCAGCGCAAGGACGTGACACCCGTGGAGGAAGCCGCAGCCTATCAGCGGCTTATCGAGAGCGGACGCCACACCGTGCAGACCTTGGCGCAACTCTTCGGAAAGAACGAGAACTACATCTGCACACGGCTGAAATTCACCGCCCTTATCCCCGAAATCGCCGCCCTTTTGGATGCGGATGAAATTACCATCAGCGTGGCGGCTGAAATCTGCCGATACGGGGAGGACATTCAGCGTGAGGTGTACGAGAAACATTTGCAGGACGAGGGAACGTACAACAGTTGGCGGGGACTGAAAGCCGCCGATGTCGCAAGGCGCATCGAACAGAACTTCACCACCGACCTGCAATACTACCGCTTCGACAAGACCGAGTGCGCCACGTGCGCACACAACACCAATAACTTGCTGTTGTTCCATGACGGCGGGTGCGGACATTGCGCCAACCGCACATGCCTTGCCGAGATGAACGCATCCTACCTCATGGAGCGAGCCGTGCAAATCATGCGGAACCAGCCGGAGATGTCGCTCTGCCGTGACCGCTACACCGCCAACGAGACGGTTGTCGAACGGCTAACCGCTTCGGGCTACGAGGTGGAGACCCTTGACAGGTACACCGCCTTTCCAAGCTGCCCGAAAGAACCCAAAGCCGAAAATTTCAACGACCCCGAACGCTACGGGGAAGCCCGCACCCGCTACGAGCAGCAATGGGCGGACTACATGGAGCAGGAGGAGGAAATCACCCGCAGGAGCGGAGCGGGGGAAATCACCGTCTATGCCAAAATCGGGCAGAAGGAGATTACATTCTGTTACGTGGAGAACGTGACAGAGACCGGGACAGCGGACGGAACGCCCGCACCCGCACCGCTCTCACCCGTGGAGAAGTTGGAGAAGCAGGACGAGCGCAACAAGGAAATCGCACTCGAACGGACGGTGGAGGACACCAAGAAGCAAATCCTCGAAGCCGACATCACGGGCGGTAAGTTCAGTGCCGATGAAGATACCATGTTGTACTTCTTCCTTCTGTCCTCGCTCCGGAAGGAACACTTCGCAGCCGTGGGGATTGCGGAAGACAAGCCGTATATCACGGACGAGGACAAGATGGAGATTATCGGAAACCTCACCGTGAGGATGAAGACCATCATCCGCAGGGACTTCCTTGTAGCCAACTTCAAGGGAGCGTACGGGAACAACACCGTGGCGACCCTCTTACTCGACTTCGCACGCAGGCACATGCCGGAGGAACTCGCCAACATCGAAAGGGAGTACAACGGGGTGTACGAGAAGCGTCACCAGCGCATCGAGGAAAAGAAAGCCGTCCTCTTGGTGCAGGAACGGGCAAGGGAGCGCAAGGTAACGCAACCCGAGGAACAACCGCAAACCGAAGAG
>ULXG01043829.1_pt1 | contig 14698 bp, 15 predicted proteins | sample 1961141 | NCBI WGS metagenome assembly ULXG01 (sample SAMEA4835834, study PRJEB28245) | human gut metagenome | biome: gut microbiome; material: fecal sample | place: Denmark | collected 2008 | reverse complement strand
CCGATTCAAACACATTTTTTCTGAGCAGCTCTGTCTCCTGAGGGTCAGCCATGAAATGTCTGGCCACTCCAAGAGGATCATAGTCCAGCAGCACCTTTCCCATATCAAACACAATGTTTTTAATCTTTTTTCCTACCATAAGCTCTACCTCCTGCCAGAAGACCGATGCCTGATGATTCCGGTTTCGCTCTTCCATTTTTTCTTATTTTCTGCTTCGTTTCAGCTCTTTCTCTGTCTGGCTTTTCCTCAGCCGGATACTCCTTCTGCCGATTTCTCTTCCAGAGAATTTCCTATGACAGTCCCTGACCTTTTCCCACTGTGAAATACAAGATCACAAGAATAAAGGCCGGAGCCACAAACTTTACAATCGCGCCCCAAAGCCTTTTCAGGCCAAACCGGCAGCTTCCCTCCGCCTCAATCTCTGCTTCTGCTTTTCCGATTCCCCAGACCCATCCGGTAAAAATACAGAAGAAAAAGGCTCCCACAGGAATCATCAGATTATCGGTAAATTTCTCCATCACCGCATTCATGGGCAGCATCTGCAGTCCGTCTGCAAAGTCAAACCACGGCAGCCTTCAGCCTGGAGACCTTCCACTCTTCTGTGATAAAAGCGCAGCAGCTTTCCAGAATGCTGATGGCACTGGTGAGAGCGGCCAGAAACAGAAGGATGAAGAATGCCAGACCAAACAGAACGCCGCCGGGGAAGCCCGCAAACACCTCCGGAAGCGCCATGAAAGCGAAGCCTCCGCCCATTCCAAGTCCCTCTGCGCCCAGGGTCACAAATACCACTGGGATAATGGCAAAAGCTGACAGGATTGCCACCATGGTATCCAGAAAACAGATCCAGGCTGCACTCTTAACCAGATTTTCCTTCTTCGGCACATAGGAACCGTAAGTAACCATAATCCCCATTCCCACTGACAGTGAAAAAAAGGCCTGTCCGAGGGCTCCGACCAGAGTATCCCTGTTAAAATCCTCCGGGTTGACCGTCAGCATAAAGGCAACTCCATCCGCTGCGCCCGGAAGCGTCACAGCCCTCACAACGCAGGCAATTAAAATCAGAAACAATACCGGCATCAGGATTTTGCTCATCCTCTCTATTCCAGCCGACACACCTCTGACTACCACATAGATGCATATCACAAGAAACAGCAGTCCCCATATGAGCGGTTCCACCGGCTTCTCGATGAAATTGACAAAATACGTCTGATAGGCATCTGCCCCCTCTCCAAAGCCTGCTCCCATTAAATAAACAAAAATATACTTCATAACCCATCCGCCTACTACTGCATAGTAGGAAAGGATCACAAACAGCGTCACCATTCCGATTCCGCCTGCAAACGTCCATTTTCTGTTTAACTGGTGAAACGCTCCCACCACATTTTTCTGGGTCGCCCTTCCCATTGACAGCTCAGCCAGCATAACCGGAAACCCTATCAGGGCTACCATGGCAATATAGCACAGTATAAAGGCGCCGCCTCCGTAAGCTCCCACCTTTCCCGGAAACTTCCAGATATTTCCCAGCCCTATGGCCGAGCCGGCCGCTGCCAGGATAAAGCCCAGATTGCTGGCCCACTGGCTTCTGTTCTGATTCATACTGCTCTCCTCCTGATGTAAAACTTTTTCTCTTATGTCCTCCTGTCTTTCAGACACAAACAGCTCCATCATACCAGACTGACAGCAAAAAATCTATTCTCCCTCTGTATTTATCCATATCTGTTTGTTATCTCTCCTATAAAGAATAGTTATCAAATGTCTTTATGCAAAAGACATCATGCGGATTTCAGTCCTAAAATTCCTATTTTTGACTCCTTTTCAAAGACTTTTACAAAAAAATGAAATTTTTATTCGTTTTTTATATCAATATTCTTGATTTAATGGTAAAATAATAAAATGTAATGAACAGGAGGTGCTGCATATGAAAATGATTATTGCGATTATCGGAAGTGAAGATGCCGACGATTTGGTCTATGAGCTGAACCAGAACTCGTTCTTCGTTACAAAACTCTCCACCATGGGCGGTTTTTTGAAAAAGAAAAGTACCACTCTGATGCTGGGTGTGGACAACGCCAGAGTTGACGAGGCCATTTCCATTATCAAAAAAATGTCCGGTCAGAGAGAGCAGCTTGTATACACTCCACCAACCATGGCCGGAAACTGCTGCCCGACTGTCAATATGACAGTTCCCATGAACATGAAAGTCGGAGGCGCTACTGTATTCGTGCTGGACGTAGAAAACTTCCAGAAATTCTGATAACACTTACCAGATGCTTTACAAAAGCTCCGGTTTCTGCACCGGAGCTTTTCTGCTTCACAGGTCCCTATTTTTTCACGGGCTCCCTATTTTTTATCCTTATAGCCTGTTCTCTCCCAGATCTCCTTCAGCCGCTCCCATCCATCCATAGATACCAGGGCCACGATAAACGCTGCCAGAATACTGGCAAATATCATATACCACTGAATAGGCTGATCCAGCCAAGCCATGGCCGCCACCAGAACTGCCGGACAGAGAATCAGGCTCAGAACAAGCACCACCGCCGAGGTGGGCAGCTTGGAAAGTCCCGGCCAGCTCTTAATTACCTGGGTGATTGCCGATACTAAAAAGGCCATCACGCCAATCGCGATCAGTCCATAGGATATATACTGCATCAAGGTTGTAACATCCATCTGCTTTTCCTCTCTTTTTTCCTTAGTATATTGAGATGCCGGGCAGAGCGCTCCTGTGACAGTATCCTCAACGCTGCAGGAGGGACCGACAGCCTGCGGCGCGCTGCGAAACAGAGAGGTTTTCATACGATTTCGCCAGATACGCAAAAACCCTTGTAAATACAGGAAAAATCCAGTATTTACAAGGGCAAAAGAAAAAAGCTGCTGACGGGAATCGAACCCGTGACCTCCGCACTACCAATGCGACGCTCTACCTACTGAGCTACAACAGCACTTCCCGGCTCCCTGAGCCGAGATATATCATATCACAGGAGGACTCTTCTGTCAATCAAAATTTAACAAATCTTATCAAAAAATTGCCAAAATTTCATTTGAAGTCCAGACGCTGTTTCAAAAACTCTGTCCGCCTGTTCCGAAATGTTCTTGTATCTTCTTTAGACAGACTGTCCCTCAATCTCGTCGATGAGATCGCACAGGCAGCCCATATGGTCAATGACATAGTCTGCCCCTGCCTCCCGGTAGCTCTGGGTCAGCCTCTCCTTAGCCGCTTTTTTGCCAGCTTCAGAAAGGGCCTCGTACTCCTGTTCCGTCAGTCCCATCTCGGAACTTCCCTCCAAGACTCCCACAGAGATCACGCCTGCATTTACTCCCTCCTGAATATCTGAAATGGTATCTCCCACCTTCATAACGGTATGCACATTCCTAAGTCCAAGCTGTCTCATGTTTTCAAAGATCATATACGGATAAGGACGCCCCATATTGCCCACGCTGTTCGGGGAGATCCAGAAATCCGGCTCATATCCGTTTTCTGCTGCCTTTGGAACTACAATCTCCATCATCTGATCCGTATATCCCGTTGTGGATCCGATTTTTATTCCCCTGTCTCTCAGCTGTCGTACTGCTTCCAGAACATAAGGCTTTACTTCTGCATATCCGTGGAGAATCCCCAGCAGTTTCTCCGAAAATTTCTCGTGCATCTCGTCCACATCCCGGTCCGTCCACTCCCGTCCGTGAACCTTCACCCACTCACTGTGAATCCGGTTCATAGACAGCATGGTTTTAATGTGATCCCATTTCAGCATCCCCATGGGCTTCCTGGTCTCTTCCATGGTCGCATCAATCCCATATTCCCTGAAAATCTCCATAAATGCCCTGACCGGTGCAAAGCATCCATAGTCTACTGTCGTGCCGGCCCAGTCAAAAATAACACCCTCTATTTTCATTCCTGTCCTCCCGGCAGATATTATTTTCTCTGCCTTTTCTTCCTCAAATTTCCTGTTTATTTCCGTTCAGCCGCCCATCCTGCTGTCCTGGGACAGCCGGCAGACCTGCTGCCGTTTCCGTGGTAGCTTTTGTTTTCTTATGGTTTTACTGCTGTTCAGTCTTCTCCATGTACTCCTGCATGATCTCTGTCAGCTTCTGGATATCCTCCTCATAGATCTCCCCGATCACGCCAATCCGGAAGGTATCTGCATCCGTCAGTTTTCCGGGATAGATTGCATATCCCCTCTCCTTGATGTAGTGGTACATATCCTGGAAGTCGAATTTTCTTCCCTCCGGGTACAGGAAGGTGGCAATAATCGGCCCCTGCCATGCCTTGTCCACATAGAGCTTAAAGCCCAGCTTTTCAAAGTTTTCCACAAGGGTATCCATATTTTTCTGGTAGCGGGCATGCCTTGCCTCGATGCCTCCCTCGTTTTTAAGCTCCTTTATGGCCTGATCAAAGGCGAGAACTACGTGGGTCGGGGATGTGTAGCGCCATTTTCCGTCCTGTTCCATGCCTGCCCACTGATCGTAGAGGTCAAGAGAAAGGCTTCTCGCGCACCCCTTAGACTCCATCAGCAATTTTCTGTTGGCGATAATAAAGGAAAATCCCGGAACTCCCTGGATACACTTATTGGCGGAGCTTACGAGAAAATCAATGTGCCAGTCCCGAACCGGAATGTCAACACCTGCAAAGCTGGACATTGCATCCACAATAAAGACCTTTCCATAAGTATGAGCCAGCCCGCCGATGGTCGCAATATCATTCAAAATTCCGCTGGTGGTCTCACTGTGAATCATCATCACATGGGTAATTTCAGGGTGGTTCTTTAAGGCCTCCTCTGCTTTTCCTGCATCTGGTGTCTTGTCGTAAGCCTGCGTTATGTGAATACAGGAAATATGGTGATATTCGCATATTTTAGCGGCTCTCTCACCGTAAGCGCCGTTGCTCAGCAAAAGCACTGTTCCATCCTGCGGCACTACGCTGCTGAGTACGCTCTCCACTCCAAAGGTTCCTGAACCCTGCATCAGCACTGCCGTATACTCGCCCTCGGTGACATGAGCCAGCTCCAGAAGCTCTCTGCGAATTTTCTGAGTGATCTGCTTATAATCGTCATCCCATGTACAGTGATCAAACATCATCACCTGTTTTACCGTGTCCGTAGTGGTGAGAGGACCTGGCGTAAGTAATTTGTAGTTTCTCATCTCTGTTCTCCTGTGAATTTTTAAAATTTCCATACTGAGGAATCAGCGGATCCGTCAGGCCGAATGTTCAGCCGCATGTTTGGCTTCCGTTTGCTTTCAGCCTGTCTTCCGTTCCTTCTCTGCTTTGTTTTTAAATTTTTCTCCAAACAAAGCTAATTCTACCTTAAAATTCTAAAAATTCAAGAGAAATCTTGTTTTTTAACTATCTTTTTACCTTCGTTTTACATTTTATAAGAACAACACTTACATTTTTTATTTTCTATACAATCCCTGATCTATTTTTTACATTCCTCTGTTTTCTGTCTGCCCCATGTCATCAGCCTTTCTGCCTCTCCCATGTCCGGAGAGACAGGATCCCTTTCTTCTGAAAATCCTTTTCAGCGGCAAAACAGCCATGCCTTTCGATTGTCCCTGCACATACGGAGAGAAAGCCTTTTTTCCTGTTCTCTGCCCTCCACAGAGATTTTCTCCCGGTTCTCCTTCCTCTGGCCTCCTCCTTCGCAAACAGGCCCGCGATATACGGATCTACTCTGCATCCAGCAGGTCTGCAGCACAAAGAAATGTGCCTGAAGATGTGTTAAAAAATGCCGCGCTCACAGCCAGCAGGCGGGCTTTTTGGCGCAAGAAAAAGCAGGCGGAATAATATTCCGCCTGCGTCCTTTCATCCGGGCTCAGAAATTCCTCTATGCCATTGTGGGCTCTTCTCCCTCTGTCGGGGCAGTCTCCACCTGACCTGCCTCCACCTGTCCCTCAGAAGCCTTTGGTCCTGCTCCTGCCGGCGTTCTGTTAATGGTAAACGGCAGGTTAATACTCATAATATTCAGCACAACGCCCTTGGCATCCGGAACCAGAAGTGAAGCCAGCTTCTCGGCCGGAACGGCAATCGGGCGGAATTTGTTTTCCCTGTTGAATTTCTGGAATTCCAGTGCATCCGTAAAAACCGGCTGATACAGGTTTCCGTCCTTCATCTTTGCCAGCGGAACGCCCTTCTCCTCCTTCTGCACTGCCATAATAAATTTGCCCTTTTTGAAATCTGCCAGAAGCTCGTCAAGAAGCCCTGCCGTATTTGCATCATGCTGCGGGTTTGGCTGCTTCCTCATCTCCTGGGCATAGTAGAGAGAGGTGAGCTGAAGCTGAGGATTCTCAATCCACACCGTTCCCTCCGGCTGCTCCTCCTGGCTCTTCCTTCTCACCAGCTCCTCAAGCTGCAGAAGCGTCTCCTCGCCGCCATTGGCCATGAGGATCGCGTTCACACCCAGCGTAAAAAGGCTTGTGAAAAACAGGAGCTTCTGCTTTTCCTCCACCCTCACAATCGAAACAGGGATCTTCTCTTCCAGAAGCGCCTTTCCCTTTTCTCTTGCCTCCTCCTCTGTGAAAAACATCAGAATCTCATCATCAAAGGTTTCCGGGTCACAGACCACATAGGGCTGTTTCGTGCATACAGACATCAGAACGTAAAGCTCCGGCACATTTCTCATCTTTAAGAGCAGCTCCTTTTTTTCCAGAACTGCCGTATTTTTTTCTTCATTGCTCATCATATCTTCTCCTTCCGCCTGCTTTCCGCGGAAGGCCCACTGAAAAGCGCGTTTTTTCTCTAATCAATTATAAGCAAAAGAGATTTTCGTGTCAATAAAAAGGAGGGGCTGAGCAGAACTCCCGGCGCGCCCGAAACAGGAAGCATTAAAAATTATCCTTTATCAGTGAAACAGCGATTTCTCTTGCCCGGGAACTGGACACATTTTGACCGGGCGTTTCTCCCAGATAAATGCAAAAATAGATGCGGTGTCCGACGTCTGCAAAGCCTGTATACCAACAGTCTACTACAGTTCCTTCCGATTTTCCCATCCCCGTTTTTCCGTAGACCGCACAGCTTTTATCACTCCCCTCTGAATAAAACATAGCTTTTTCAAGAAGAGCCCTGGTGTCTGAGGAATATTTTGAGGAACTTCCAAAAATCCTCTCCATCACTTCGCTCTGTTCTCTCGGTGAAATTTTCAGGGATGATTCGATCCAAAAGCCGGTGAGGGCCGGATTGCTGTTGTTATTGTTCAGATGCCCCTCCCAGTCTGATATATCGCAGTTACCATATTGAAGGTCATCGAGAGCGCGTTTCATCCCATCCGAGCCGATTTCATCAATCACTTGCCGGTAATACCAGACACACGAGGTCTGGAAGGCAGAGAGAAAGTCGATATCCCTGTTCCAGTCGTCATTCCAGAAAATCTCACCGCTCCAGGATCGGGTGGAATTCTCCGGATCAATGACACCGTTTTCCAGGCCCACCAGGGAAGAAATAATTTTGAAGGTGGAGCAGGGAGAACGGCGGGTATCTGCCAGGTCTTCATTATAAATCTGAACTGTATATTCGTCCGGAGCAAATATGACGGCGGCGCCGTTCAGCTCCCCGAAATAAGATGCCCAGTCAGGACAGAGCACTGTGGCTGGCGATACTGAGGCCGGTGCTTCCGTTTCAGGCACAGTCTCTGCAGACGGCAGCTTTATTTCTTCTGACTCTGCGGCTGTTTCCTCTTTCTCCCGGACGGCCGAAGCTGTCTCATTCTGGAATGACGGCGATTTCTCCTGCTCAGACTCAGAAGCACAGCCAGACAGCATTGCAGACAGTGTGATGGCAGCAGCCAATAGACGGATCAGTTTCATTTGATACATTTCCTCCTGATCTTTCTTTTTCTCTTATAAATCTTTTAGTATTCTGTCTTCTGACCTAATATTCTGCTATCCCCGGAAGATCTTACAGTTTCTAATGCATTGATTGCTACATCTGGTAGATATCTATCGAGAGCATCAATTAACATAACAAGTTTCTCAATAGATACATCTTCCAATAGTTCAGCAGAAGATTGTTTCAACAGGTCCTTAATTATACGTCATCAAAAATGGCTGTTTCTTACTCCATTTTCGCCTCGATTTTTACTATAAAACCGTTATATCTTGTGGCTTATCCCTCCTTTGTTGTTTTATTGCCACAGTATGTCATCAGAACCACCGTCTCGACGGTACTATCACTTTCCCACAAAAGCATATATAAATTCTACTTTATTTTAAATTCCTCTTTTAATTTCAATTCGTCTACCAACTTATTATTTGCATTCATAAATTCTTCTCTATTTGCTTCATAATCAGTTAAACGCATTTGAAACCATAACTCAGGGCTTACAGAAATTTCTGTGACATCATACTTAATTTGAGTTGCTAATAAAACATATGATGACATCATTCTATACTTATCTAAAGAAGCTGTTTTCCCACTTGCAGCATAATTCTCTTTTTGCATTAAGGATACTATCTTTATGGATTTTTCCGTTCCATAAGAATATATCGTATTCATAATCTCTTTAAAGTGTTTAAAATTTTGTTCCATTGTTTTCTTCCTTTGAATTTCATTTTTTATCTTTCCTGACTCTATCATTTCGTCCATTAGAACAAGTACTTCATATGGCATTGTAGACATTTTTTCTAAAGCCACGCTATCTCGTTGCCGCTTTAATTCGTTTTTGAAATTTTTCTTCATAGAAGCATTTGTTACAATAAACCCAATAATTGAAATTATTCCTGTTACCAACGCGGTAATAATTGCTCCTTTTAAATCATCACTCATGCCACTACTTTCATTTGCCAAATTAGCAGTCGTGCTTAACAAAGCCATATATTTCATGCTACCCCTCTATACCTTCCCATCTCTTTTGGATTTCCATGCCTAATTTCGGCAAGTTATTTGAGTTTATCGTTTCCAATGTCTGTAACTGTTGTACCGCCAATTGTCGTAACAATTCCATTCGTTCTTTTTGGCTTTTCCTCTGATTAATTAAAACCGCATTATAGCTTTCCAGATTTGCAAGTACCAGTAATTGATTCAGCGTTGCTACATCCCGCATATTTCCTTTCGCTGTTGGATTTTCATCTTTCCATTGCTTAGCCGTTTTCCCAAACAAAACAACATTCAACATATCCTCTTCATTAGCATAGGTATACGCCACCTGTGCGGGCGTTAATTCTGGGGGAATCAGATTCTCTTTAATTGCATCTGTATGTATCCTGTAATTCAACTTAGAAATTTCTCTATTTAAATTCCAATTCAAAGATAACCGACTGTTTTCGTCTGTCTTTAAACGCCTATAGTCTTTCATAATATATAGCTGAAACTCAGGAGAAATCCAGGTTGAGAAAGACATGGCAATATCGCTATGAGCATATGTTCCTCCGTAACGTCCTGTTTTTGAAACGATGCCAATAGCATCTGTCGCTTCTATCCATTTCTTAGGTGACATTGTAAAAGTATTCGCTCCTGCCTGTTTTCTAAACCCCTCGAATTCGAGGGGTTTAAAATCTGGATTATGTAATCTTTCCCATAGGCCCAGAAATTCTATTACATCCCGATTTCTCATTCAGTTTTGAATAACCGCCGTCGGGTCATCGCTTTTATATCGGGCAATATCTGTCAAAGAAAGAAATTCATTTTCAAAATCTTACGTATAAATTCCAATATCTATACCATTCGCATGAATTGTATCTTTAATTATTTTCCCCATTGTACCTCCCTTAAGCAAACCATAACATTTTGAAACACCGTATCCTTTTCCCTTTAAGAGAAATCTACTGAGTAACTATCTTCATCTTCCGACACAGTTCTGCTGCACACATCTTCAACCAATGGCAAATAAACTTCATAAGCTTTCTGATATAATTGGACTATCTGCTCTGCAATCTGGTAAATATTTTCATCCATTTAAATTACGTATAATCCAATCACCTCACCTCAAAATACTTAAGCACCTCCATTATCGCTTCTACCTTTTCTTTCGGCGGATGTTTCCTTGGCTGCTTTAATTCCTCTGTCGCATTAGGCGCATCATACATTGTTAATCCCAATACCCTTTTCACTTCTGCAATATAAGCGGTATGTACCTTAAATCCATACTTCTTATCTACATATTCCTGTATCATCTTATATGTGATTTTCGGTTTCGGTTGATATTTCTTTGCCAGTTCTACAATTGCATCCAGCGATATCTTATCATCGCCTTTTCCAAATTCTACCTTTACGTTGATAACGCTATCTGGTGATCTGTGGGACAAAAGTACTACCGTCTCAACGGTATTACCAGATTCCCACAAAATCTTCCTTACCTCTTTACCATCACGATATATCGGAAAGTTGAACTCGATAGACTTTAACGGCATTTCCGATTCACCATGCGGATAAATTTGAATTTCCTTTATAAGATAAGTAATTATATTCTTCTTTTCTTCATCACTTATTATATCATAGAGTTTCCCGAAGTTAAGCATGATTTTGTAAATGTTGTCAAGAGTGATTGCCTCCATCTCAATGGAATTTCTCCTAAGTTTTGCATCCTCGATTCGTTCCTCCAGCTCCACGATCGTGTCATACAGTCCATCAAGACGTAATGTCATATCGTGAAGTTTTCTTTCTCTATAACGAGCATCAACTGGTAAATTATCAATCTCTCGCTCCAACCATGCCTTGTTTAAATCAACCTCTTTTAATTTGTTCTCATAATTAGCAAGCTCTTTATCAATGGCAGAAGTATCTGTCTGCGCACCAATTCTTTTTTCAATTTCCTGTGCAAAGTATTTATCACTGACCAATTCTTTCACTGCCTCAATTACCAAAGGCTCAATTTCTGTTTTTCTCAATGATGCTTTGTAATCACAATGATGACCCCTCTCCTGCTTATTTCTTCCACATATATAATAGTAAACTTCTTTATATGTGCCATCTTTGTTTGTCCATGCATGTTTATTGGTATACATTGAACTTCCAAAAATCGGACATTTTAATAGGCCAGTTAAAAGGTGCGCTCTATCTTTTCCAATCTTTGATGGTTGCTTAACTCCTGTTGCCAATCGTTTCGCATGAACTTTTTGCCAAAGTTCTTCACTGATAATAGCTTCATGTTGCCCTTCCTCTAAAATATAATCATCTGTATGAACTTGTTTATATTCATTCTTCGTTCCTTTAACCTTTTCTCGTGTCCTTCTTCCGTAAGCAATTTTACCGCAGTAAACAGGATTATCTAATATTAAACGTATAAAATGACTGCTCCATGTCTCTAATTTACCATTTTGGCGTGGTATCTTTTTAATTCCTTGAAGATTCAGGTATTTTGCAACCCCACCAAGTCCAATATCTGAATTACCAAACTTATCATATATTATTCTTATGGCTTCTGCCTCAGTTTCTTGAATTAGAAGCTTATTATCTTTCAGATAATATCCATACGGAGCGAATCCACCATTCCAGCCGCCTTGTCTTGCCTTTTCCCTTCGTCCGTTCATCGTCTGCTCTATAATATTTTCTCTCTCTATTTCAGCCACAGCCGAAAGGACAGAAATCAAAAGTTTGCCACTGGTTTGTGATGAGTCGATTCCTTCTTCTATGCAGATAAGGTTTATCCCATAGGATTGCACGAATTCCAAAGAGTTAAGAATATCCGCTGCATTTCTGCCGAAACGAGAAAGTTTATATACCAGAATATAATCAATTTCCAATCCATGCTTTATGTCGGAAAGCATTTTCTTAAATGCTGGCCGTCCTTCAATAGATTTTCCAGATTTCCCTGCATCCTCATAAATACCCACAATCTCCATTTCTTCACGATCCGCAAACCGCTTTAAACTGTTTTTCTGTCCTTCAAGACTATATCCATCAACCTGCATCTCAGTACTTACTCTTGGATACAGAACACATTTTTTCCTTCTCTATTCATCTTGCCACCTCCGAAAATTCAGGAAAATGTGATATGTAAAGCTGCGCAAATTTACGCAGCATAATCTAACTCATGCAAAACAATCTTTCCATATTTCTCAATGATCTGTGTCATTGCTTTTATAAAAACTTCAAACGCTTCTTCTTCATTTTCAGAATCAGAAAATAATTGTTCCGCCTTTTGTTTTACATCTTCCATTCAAATACCTCCGCTATATCCAAAGCGACTGCATGATCTAAATTATAAAAATACATTCTTGATATTACCAATGTGCGATTACCCTTATTTCTTCCTGATTGTACATTTCCTATCCGAACAAATACGAAGTGAAATACTAATGGCAAGAGCTGTATCGACTCTTGCCATTATATTTTCCGGGATAATTCCCAAATAGCTTTTTAATCTTTGCTTATCAATCGTTCGTATTTGTTCAAGAAGGATGATTGAATTTTTTTCCAGACCGTCGAAATTTTCAGCAGGAATGTGTGTGGGTAATCTTGTCTTTGCTCTTGCCCGACTTGTGATTGCTGCAACGATCACAGTAGGACTATATCTGTTACCTATATCATTAGAGATAATAAGTACAGGTCTTATCCCCCCCTGTTCTGAACCAGTCACAGGATTTAAGTCGGCGCAATATATTTGACCACGTCTATATGTTTTTTCCATCTTTACAACCTCCAATCTGTATTCGACAAATAATAATTCTGTCTATGTAATAAGCCAGGCAAAAAGCTTTTTGAGGTCGGGAGCATATAAAATAAAGCTCTGTTCTCAGTAATAGCCTTGTGTCTGGCTTTATGATCGTGGCATTTCTATTTGTCCTCGACACCCCGAAACGCAAATGCGCAAAAGCGCAGGGAAGTCGCCAAACGGTCAGCAGCGAACTGACTCCACGGGAGTTTCACCCCAACTGACGGTCTGCCAGAGCCGCCCTCATTGCCTGCGGCGGATTGGATACCGCTCGGACTGTGACTGGACGGGAGTACCATTATGCTCTTTGTGGGTTATGGCGAAACCGGGGGCTACCCGATATTTGGAGTCAGTATAGGCTCGCTCACCACCTTTCATCGCTATTTGCTTGTCAGCAGGTCTTGGCGTACTGCTCCGCACGCTTATGCTCATCACAATCACAAAGAGGAAGTATTTGGCGAATGACTATTCGGTTGTCAAGGAACACTCCTGTTTACGCCACACAAAGGAAAACAGGGTGGAGGATTTCGTCCTCTCACCCTGTCGCCAATGAGAAACTATAAATTTCCCCTCATATTAAAATATTTTTTGATTTTTTCTTTCAGCCTGTCCATACGCCTATAAACCGCCTTTTCGGTAATCTTCAGATATCTGGCAATTTCATGAGTGCTGTACCCCTGGATCTTCATCAGAACGATCTGAAGGGTAAGCCTGTCCACTGTGATCAGCACATGATACAATTCCTGATTCTCAATATGATCTAAGAAGTCCTGTACTGTTTTGGGTTCTGCCTGATCGGTAGAAGCTGCTACGGTATCCAGATATGTACCTGTTTCCTGCACACGCTCATAATAGCGTCTGTCTGAATTAAATGCCTGACGGTCATAGAGACGGATTGCTTCGATCATATCTTCCGAAACACCACTATCTCTTAAAATCTTTTCTTCTTTATCTTTCCAAAGTTTCCATTTACGCTCTGCTTTTCCATGGTTATATGCCATTTTCCTTACCTCCAATCTGATTTGTTTGAACATTCAGATTGGAAAGGGCGGAGAACGGCAGCCAATACCGGAAGAAGGCTTGTCCTTTTTCCAGACAAATATCGACAAACCAAAAACCGCAAAGGCACTCAAACCTTTGCGGTAATAAGAAAAATAAGAACTATATTGTAGAGATATAACTTCTATATTCAGTGCGTAATTGTGCCACCAATAGTAGGAGCTTTTTTTAACAGATTATCCTCATTTCTATGTGGGAAGATGTAAATAGTCGCTGCTTCGGATAAGCAGCATAGTGGTCGAAGCAGACCAGCGCATAAAAATCCCTCCAAACATAAAAAATAGTTTGGAGAGCCATCATCTATAAATGGTGGCTCCCTCCGTGGGCTGCCAATCCTGCGCTGGGCAAAGAGAAGCGGCGGCCTTGATTTCTCAAAACCGCCGCGGGGACATGTAAAATAGGCACACCAAATCAACCCACCCGGCAACGGTTTTTTTCTTTTCTACCACCGGGCAGATATGTGTAATTTGTATTGAAAAACTACTTATTGGGCTTTTTCAGAAAAAGCGCGACGTTCACTTTCGGATAATTCCTTATGAAGATGCAATGCCATAAATACAGTAATTATTACGGAAATCACATCAGCGATGGGTTGAACATACAAAATTCCATTCATTCCCCATACCATAGGCAGCAACAAAATGACAGGAACAAAACAGATGCCTTGTCTGCAAGCTCCCAAAAAGAAGCCTGCTGCACCTTTTCCCAATGCAAGGAACAGAGAGGAATATACTGTGTAGAAACCAAAAAGGATGAATGTGATCCCATTAGCAAACAGCGATTTTTGACCGGCTAAAATCATTTGGGTATCTCCATCGCTAAATTGAGAAATAATCTGTGTGGAGAAAATGGCCATCGCCAAGCCCACAACTAAGCAGAAAATTGTAGACCAAATGAGCGAGGTTTTGATTGCTTCGCGTAGACGGTCAAACTTCTTTGCCCCATAGCTGAATCCGGCAATAGGTTGGAATCCTTTCAGAAAGCCAAAGACAACCAGCGTTCCCATAGAAGTAATTCGTGTAACTGGTGTGGTATAAAAAAAGTTGACAGCTTATTCTCAA
>ULXG01024104.1_pt1 | contig 14723 bp, 9 predicted proteins | sample 1961141 | NCBI WGS metagenome assembly ULXG01 (sample SAMEA4835834, study PRJEB28245) | human gut metagenome | biome: gut microbiome; material: fecal sample | place: Denmark | collected 2008 | reverse complement strand
TGGAAAATCTAAAACCTTTTCACTTGGCATTATGCCCTTGTAAAAAATAGTTTCAGTTACAAGATTAGTATCTTCTTTAAATTCTATGCCGATACCATATTCTACTTGAACTCCATTAAATGGTTTATTCGCCCAATATGAATCACAAGCCCTTTTTGCTGACAATCTCAGTCTATCACTAATAGGACATTCCTTGGTACTTTGAGACTCGGCTATTATTCTTAGATCATTATAGTGCGCTTTTTCTGACCTAACATATTTGTCCAATATTTCTTCAAATTCTGCAGTTGTCAATTCTTTTGGAAAATAATATAACAATTCCTGTTCATGACGTTCTAAAAAATTACTAATAATCAAACTAGCTGTCTGCTCCGAATTTCTTAAGCATTTTGCCAATTCTTTACCATAATGCTTTACTAGTTTTTTTTCCTTAAGCAAAACCCAAAGAGCTGTATCCGGTTCATATAAATATTTCTCAAAAATTTCACCTGAAATTCTTTCATATACTTTAAAGTTAGTAAATAGTCCCCAATGGTCTTGAATATAACCAATACAAATAGTATTACATATCTCTAAAAAGTTACTTTCATTTATTTGTGAATAAAATCGTTCAATGACTTTCATGCAAAGCTTGCATATCTTTTTATAAAAATCAACTTCTGATTCTTCCATACCTTGTAAGCGTATACCACAATTCATTATTAGATCTATATTATATAATTCAATAATCTCATTAACATTGGTATAGTCCTTGTTTTCATCAAACAATTTTAAAATAGATATAGCTTTTTCTAAATTACCTGCAATAGATAAATCACTTTTACTATAAAATTTCACACCATAATATTCAGGTCGCATTTAAAATTTCCTTCCGTATATTTATTTTAATTGACATCATCTGGTCTACACTTTCAAGTATAGTCATTTATAATTTCTGTATTAAATAACCTGTATCTATATTATCATAAGCGTGTTTTCCATTCACAAAACACACTCTCTATAAAACTATCGCTTGCCCATTTTTTTATTAGGCAAGCGATATAGTTATATCAAATGATTTCAAAATGCCTCAATGCATCTTTTATTGCTTCCATCTTCTCCGCTGTCGGATGTTTTCTGGGATGTTTCAATTCTTCTACTGCATTAGGAGCGTCATACATCGGCAAGCCCAGACTTCTCTTTACCTCTGCTATATAAGCAGTATGTACTTTGAAGCCATATTTAGCTTCTATGTATTCCTTTATCATTTTATAGGTAACTCGCTCTTTTGGCTTGTACGCTTCGGCTCTCTTAGCGATATTATCCAGAGGTACTTTTCCTTCGCCTTCGCCAAACTCAACTTTTACGTTGATATGTCCATCCGGTTTTTTGTGGGAAAGCAGTACTACCGTCTCTACATTCCCCGTCCCCGGAAACATATCCACGCAACACGCTCTCTCCACCGCATACCCTCTCGCCGTCAGTATTTCCAGGTCCCTTGCCAGGCTTGTAGGCTTGCAGGACACATACACCATCCGTTCTACGCCGAAGTCAATGATCTTTTCTATAGCCTTTGGATGAATCCCATCCCTGGGCGGATCGAGCACGATCAGATCCGGCTTGTCGGTCAGCTCTCCCACTACCTTGAGCACGTCCCCTGCGATGAATTCGCAGTTGGAGAGTCCGTTTCGCTCAGCGTTTACCCTGGAGGCCTCCACGGCCTCCTCCACAATCTCCACGCCTACAACCTTCTGCGCCACAGGTGCCAGAATCTGGGCAATGGTTCCCGTGCCGCTGTACAGGTCGAAGACTACCTTCCCGTCCACGCCTCCTACATACTCTCTGGTTTTCTCATAGAGCACCTCTGCTCCCAGAGAGTTGGTCTGGAAGAAGGAGAACGGAGAAATACGGAATTTAAGCCCCAGAAGCTCCTCGTAAAAGTAATCCTGTCCAAACAGTATCTCTGTGCCCTCATCCTTTACCGCGTCTGCCAGCGTATCATTTTTCGTATGGAGAATGCCGGCCAGAGTCCCTTCCAGCGAAAGAGACAGAATTTTCTCCCTCCACTGGTTCAGAAGCTCCTCCTCTGTCCCGCCAAACTGCTCTGTCTGCAGGGTGTGCGTCTGGGTCGTTGTGATTAAGTCAATAAGAATTTCCCCTGTCTTTACTGCCCTTCTCACAAGCAGGTGGCGCAGATACCCTGTCTGCTGCATCTTTTTATAAAACGGAATCTGTCTCTCTTCAAAAAATTCCTTGGTACAGAGAAGAATCTTCGTAAAATCTTCATGGACAATCCGGCATCCGCCAACTGTCACCACATCGTAAAAGCTGCCTCTCTTATGCATACCCAGGGCTAAGGGGCCATCCTTCACCTCATCTCCGAAGGAAAACTCCATCTTATTTCTGTACCGCTCTGCGGCAGGACTTCCGATAATCCCCTCAAAGTTCCATGTCCCCAAGACTCCCGGTGTCCCCAGCACACCCTCCAGAAGCTCTCTTACCTGTCCCTCCTTGATTTTCAGCTGCTCCTCATAGGGAAAGGTCTGAAACAGGCAGCCTCCGCAGATTCCAAAGTGCGGACAGGCATCGGCCAGCTCCACAGCTGCCGGTTCTGTCACTTCCAGAAGACGGCCCTCGCATTTTCCCTTTCTTTTTTTATTTACCAGAAATTTTACCTTCTGTCCGGGAAGGGCATTCTTCACCGTAACCCGTTCTCCCTCAATATAAATGATTCCCTTGTTGGGAAAATCCATCTTCTCTACAATCCCCTCGTAAATCTCACCTTTTTTCATCTTGTCTCCTTTTCGTCTCTTCTATGATCTACTGTATCTTCCTGTTCCTTATGGTTATTGTTCAGCTTTTAAGCCTTCCATCATTTTAAAGCTTCCTGCATCGTCCTCAGTCCCTCGTACCCTTCTCGGCTTCATCTTTCTTTTTCAGCTTTTTCCATCTTTCTCAGCTTTCCCCATTTTGTCTAATCCTGTATGACCCTGCCCTTTCCAGGCAGACAGCCCGAATTTTCCGAATCATGCTGCCGGTCTCCTGCTTCCGCTATTGGTGGCATATCCAATATCAGATTTCACAGGCAGCATTCCAAATTTCTCTGATAATGCTACGATTCCTGACTTCCGACTTCCAACAGTATACACAAAAAATCTGCCTTTGGCTACCTCTGCCGGTATATTTTGTAGTGCTACCGGAACCTCTTTTCCCCTGAGACGTAAGAACGAATCCTGCCTCGCAGGATTCTCCGCCTGCGGCGGGGCTGCAAAGCAGCCGCATTCCTTTCCGCCGCAGTGCGATCCCCGCGGAGCGTTTTTATATAACAGGGAACGAAGTTTCCTGTTATATAAAAACAGCCCGGCCAAACCGCTGTAAACGGCCTGGCCGGGCTGCCTTCATCTGTACACCCTTTATGCCTCAGCCTGCTTTCCTTCTGCCGGCTGCTGCATTCCTAAATTATTTCGTTCCCAATATCCTACAATATACGTTCCAACTAAATCTCCGAGACAGTTCATCATGGTGTACACCATGTCTATCAGAGCAAAGATTCCCGAAATGATTCCCACTACCTCCAGAGGCAGTCCGAAGGCATCAATCACAATGGCGATTGTGACAATTCCGCCTCCCGGCACGCCTCCTGCGCCTGTGGTCAAAATCAGGGATATGAGAATGGCCTTGATCATCATATCCATCGTAACCGGCACTCCGATTGCCTGGGCTGCGAATAAAAAGGTAATGGCTAACATCATCCCGTTTCCATCCTTATTCACCTGAGACCCCAGTGGGATTGTAAAACCTGAAATGGAGCGGGGAACCTTCATGCTGTCCGCACATTCGATTCCAACTGGAACGCAGGCAAGGCTTGAGCTGGTTCCGAGAGCCGTGATCATCAGAGGCGTTGCCTTCTTTAAAAACCAGAATGGATTGCACTTTCCGAACACCGCCAGCAGAATGCAGTAAATGCCAATCTGCACGATCACGCAGGTGTAGGATGCTCCCAGATATTTTGCCAGAAAGCCTCCCAGCTGTGCACCATATGTTCCCACTGTGCAGGACATCAGAGCGCAGATGCCGATTGGGGCATATCCCATAATCATCCCTACCAGGCGGTTAAACAGGTTTGCCAGACTGTCCACTCCCCGCTTCAGAACACACTGATCCTCCGGCTTCACCAGGAGCATCGCCACTCCAACAAAGGCGCTAAACACCACGATCTGGTCAAATTTTCCCGCTGACAGGGCCTCAAAAATATTGGCAGGAATCAGGCCGATCAGCGTCTGCCCCAGAGACGGAATCGTCTCAATAGCCTGATCATAACTTCCCTGAAGGACAAAGCCCTTTCCTGGCTGCAGGATGGTTCCCATAACCAGCCCCATAATAATTGCGATCACTGTCGTGATGCAGTAGTAAAACATAATTTTCAGGCCCACTCTTCCGAAAATTTTAGGATCATCCAGAGAAGAAATCCCCGAAATCAGGTTTACTACGATCAGAGGCAGGGCAGCCATCTTCAGAAGGTTTAAAAATACAGTTCCGAGAGGCTGGATTACCAGGATCTTTTCTCCGAAAACGGCTCCCAGCATAATTCCAAGCACCATTGCAGCCAGAAGCTTCGTCAATAAAGGTACCTTCCTATACTTTGCCACTACACCCATACTTCCGCCTCCTTAGCGTCTGATTCTGCTAATCTCATGCAGCGCTGCTGAAACCGTTTCCATCTGCTCCTCTGTGTTGTAAAAATTCAGTCCGAACCGGATATATCCTCCCCTCATAGTACAGTGTATCTTATATTTCTCCAGTATCTTTTTTGCCTCCTCATCAGCATTGGGCGGATAATAGACGCAGACCATGCCTCCCCAGTTTCTGCTGTCCTTCGCCTGAACAACCGGAAGCTCCAAATCAGAAATCTTTTCCCTCAGCAGCTTTTCCAGGCGCCTGATATGCTCCTCAATGTTTTCGATTCCAAGCTCCAGGATCAGCTCCATTCCTTTATTGATGGCGCAAATACAGTTATAGCTTAAATTTCCTGATTCAAATCTTCTTGCGTCCGAGTGCCATTCCAGAATTTCAAAATTTGTCGTGATCGCCGGCGGCTCCACATGGCTGACCACGCTCTGGTATGATGCATAGGGAGGAATGATTTTCTCTGTGAGGGTACTGCGGCAGTACACGAGGCCTGCACCCAGTGTCCCAAGCAGTCCTTTGTTCGTTCCCGCAGCCAGCCAGTCGATTGCCATCTCCTGCACATCCAGCTTCAGACGTCCCAAAGCCTGTATGCCGTCTACGGCAAAGAGCACATCCCTCTTTTTGCACTCTTCTCCCAGTCTCTTTAAATCTGTGTAAAAGCCTGTGCTGAACTGTACGGCAGAAACCGTTACGATCCTGGTATTTCCGTCTATGGCAGCTATCATATCCTCAATCGGTATCTCCCCATCCCGGCTTTTTACGATATGAAGCTCCACCCCTTTTCTCTGATGCAGATTGATCCAGGGAAACAGGTTAGCCTGATGCTCCTGATCTGCCACCACTACATTGTCTCCCGCCTGAAAGGGAAATCCATCTGCCAGAATGGAAATTCCCTCACAGGTATTCTTCACAAAAGCAATCTCCAGCGGATCAGCGGCGTTTATCAGCTGTGCCGCTTTTTTCCTGGTGTCTTCCACCATCTTCCACGCCCTTGGCACAATGTCGTCCCCATAATTTCTGATATAATCCGGCATAAAGTTCTCATATGCCCGCTGTACCCTCAAAGGCGGCATCACTACCGATGAAACATTTAAAAAAACCACATCCCCTAAAAACGAATATTCTCTGTCGATCAGTTCCTTATTTAACATACCCCGTACCTCCTGATCTGCCCTACTCTTCTCCTTTTCCTATCTCCTGCGCGTCGTTAATATAGTTGTAGATCGTATATCTTGACACATCATAATATTTTGACACAATGGTGCTGGCATTTTTGATTTTAAATGCCCCTCTGTCGCTCAGATATTTAATCCCCTCTATCTTCTGCTCTCTGTTCATCATGGCAACGGGAGTCCCCACATAATGAATGGACTCATTGATCAGGGAAATCAGCAGATCGTCTACATTGTTGTATACCGTGGCCTCTACCTGATCGTTTCCTGAAGCCCCCACATAGCTGTTCAGAAAATTTCTCGCCACCATGGCGTCCGTGATGTCACAGTTCACGCAGACGGAGCCCAGAATTTTGTCTTTCTCATCTTTAATATAGATGGTGCTGGATTTCAGAAACCTTCCGTCCTTTGTCTGGGTGATATATCCGAATTTTCCGTCCTCTTCCTGCTGCCCCTGCATAATTTTCAGGCCGATTGATGTGCCGCTGTCTCCCACCTCCCTTTTTGTAACATTTCCATTAGCAATGGCCACGATTGTCTTTGAAAAATCTTTTTTATAATCGTGAACCACAAACTCCACTGACTCCCCAAAATGTTTTCCCAGTCCCTGTATCAGTGCATCGAGAACCGGTACAATTTCCTCAATATCCTTCACTGTCTCTTCCTACTTCTTTCTCGCAATCGCGTCAATTTCTACCAAAATTCCTCTGAGCTGAGCTCCGATGGTGGTTCTTGCCGGAAATGGCCGGGGCATCATCTGGCAATAGATCTCATTCATCTCATCAAAATCAGAGATATCGGCCAGATATACGGTAGTTCTGACCACATCCTCAAGGGAACTGCCCCCTTCCCGGAGAACTGCCTCCAGATTTTTGATCACCTGCCTTGTCTGTTCCTTGATCCCTTCACAGGCATCGTTTGTTTCAGGGTTCACCGGCCTCTGTCCGGAAACAAAGACAAAATTCTCTGACAAAATCCCCTGGGAATAAGGCCCCGCAGGCGAAGGTGCCTTCTCTGTTATCAGCTGTCTCTTCTGTTCCATCTCTACCTCCTCTATTTTTTCCTAACATTCTGGTTATCCCCATTATAGCAGGCTTCCTCCTGATTTGCAATATAATTTTAATTATTCAACAAAAATTTTATATATTATTCAACAATAATTTTATATACGTTCAAAAAGCAGTCAGCTGCCTCCCGTCTTAAGCCGCGTTTTCAAAACCCCTCTGTCACCCTTTGACAATGCTGCCCCCGGAGGATTTCTGCCGTAATAAAGCGGGAAAGCTCTCATCCTCTTTCCTGCGCACCAAAAAACCGGAAGCGGTTCCACCGCTTCCGGCCAATTTTCAAAACAGTTCCATCCTGTTCTGATTCTTTCTTTTATTCTTTGTCCTTCTCCTTCTCGACAGCCTCTGCCTCTTCCTCGTCGAAGAAGTCATCGTCGAAGTCATCCTCGAAATCGTCCTCAAAATCCTCAAGATAGTCAGGAGTAAAGAAACGATACACTCCATAAGCGATTGCCGCTACAGCAGCTACCACGCCGATAATCGCCAGAATCCAGAGAATGCAGGTTTTTTTCTTCTCCTCCTCCTCTTTTCTGTGAAGGAATTCGTTGAGTTTTGTGGCATTCATAATCTCTTCCACTCTGTTAAAAGCATCCTTGCCCATCAGATCGAATTTATTCATCTTGTCACGTCCTTTCTCCATAACCTTCTAATGGATATGTCTTTATTATTATACCATTATCTCTGTCTTTTTACTATACATATTTTATGTGAAAACAATAAATTTATTACAATTTTTTCAATTTTGCAAAGGATGCAAACATTTTTTTGATTCCGGCTCTGTCAAAGTCCACGGTCACCTCGTAATCCTTTCCCCCGTCCACAATATTCTTTACGGTTCCCTCCCCGAATTTTATGTGGCGGACACGGTCTCCGGCCTTATAGTCAAGGCTTCCTGCCTTCTGGACCGTGAACTGCTTTCCGAAGGAAGGGGCCGGGCTGGAGGTCTTAGAGGCATAGGCGTTTGGCTTCTGACCAAAGGCGCTGAAGCCGGCCGGACGTTTCGGCACAGTAAACCCTTCTGTGGAGCGGTCCCAGTCGCCGGAGGAGACTGAGGAGCCTCCCCATCCTCCTCCCCAGGAGGAATTGCCCGACCAGGAGGAACCTGAGGAGGACAGACTGCCCTGTCCATCCCCAAATCTTCCGTTCTGACGGCCGGACGGGCGGGAACCAAAGCCCGGCTCAAAATCATCTCCCCAGGGCAGACCGCTGTCGTCAAACTCATCCTCCGCGAAGTGAAGCCCAGATCCGCCGGCTCCCGTTCCCCCTCTCTCAAAGGCAGAGGGCTTGTTCTGCCTGTCCAGAAGAAGGGGCGGGATTTCTTCCACAAAGCGGCTGAGCCTGGAAAACCTTGTCTCCCCGTTGGTCATCCTCTGTCTGGCTGCCGTCAGGGTAAGCCTCTCTCTGGCCCTTGTGATTCCCACATAGCAGAGGCGGCGCTCCTCCTCCACCGCGTCCCCGTCGTCGGACATGATTGACATGCTGCTGGGAAACAGCCCATCCTCCATTCCGCTCAGGTACACATGGGGGAATTCCAGTCCCTTGGCGCTGTGGAGCGTCATGAGCACCACACGGTTTTCCGACTCGTCCATGCTGTCCACATCCGCCACCAGAGCCACCTCCTCCAGGAAGCCGTCCAGGGTTGGGTTCTCCTCATTGTCCCAGTAGGCCACTGCCTTGTTGATCAGCTCCTCGATATTCTGAAGCCTGGTTTCCGCCTCGACCTCTCCCTCAGCCTCAATCTCCTTGCGGTATCCGGTGTTTTCAAGGATTTCTTCGATAAGCTCCTTTAAGCTCAGCTCCCCCAGCCTTGCCTTAAAGTCCTCGATCTGTTCTGTAAACACTCCAATCTTGTCAGCTGCCTTCCCGATGGACGGAACAGCCTTCACGCGGAGGAGGGCGTCATAAAAGCTCATACCGCCTGCAGAGGCAAAGGCAATCACCCTTCCCATGGATGTGGCTCCGATTCCCCGCTTCGGCACATTGACAATTCTCTGGACAGCCAGATCGTCCTGGCCGTTTGCGATGGTTTTCAAATAAGAGAGAATATCCTTGATCTCTTTTCTCTGATAGAAGTTGACGCCGCCCACCAGTCGGTACGGGATGCTGTGGAGAATCATTTTCTCCTCCAGAAGGCGGGACTGGGCGTTGGTCCGGTACAGCACAGCGAAGTCGGAAAAGGGACGGTTTTCCTTGGCGGACTCGGCCTTAATGTCACACGCTATGTAGTCCGCCTCCTCATAGGCTGTGTCAAACTGGGCAAGACGCACACGCTCGCCCTCCCCGTTGGCCGTCCAGAGGGTTTTATCCTTTCTGCCCCTGTTGTTTCGGATCACCTCGTTGGCGGCATTCAGAATATTCTGGGTGGAGCGGTAATTCTGTTCCAGTTTGATGACCTGTGCTCCCGGGAACGCCTTCTCAAAGCTCAGGATATTTTCAATGTCAGCCCCCCTGAACTTGTAGATGGACTGGTCGTCGTCGCCCACCACGCAGATATTCCTGTACTTTCCCGCCAGCAGATCAACCAGCTTAAACTGCACCATATTAGTGTCCTGGTACTCGTCCACCATAATGTAGCGGAACCGGTTCTGATAATAGGCGAGAACCTCCTGATCCGCCTCAAACAGCTCCACAGTCTTAACCAGCAGATCGTCGAAATCCAGGGCATTATTATTTTTCAGAGCCTTCTGGTACTCTCCGTAGAGCTCTGCGATCTTTTTCTCCCTGAAGTCCCCCCCTGCGTTTGTAAGGGCCTCGTCTGGCCGGATCATCTCGTTTTTAAGGGAGGAAATCCTTCCCAGCACACTTCTCTCCTTAAACTGCTTGGTATCTACCTGAAGGCGCTTGAAAATCTGCTTCATCAGAGTTCTCTGATCATCCGTGTCATAGATGGTGAAGCTGGTGTCATATCCCAGCCTGTCTATATGTCTTCTGAGGATACGCACACAGGAGGAGTGAAAGGTACTCACCCAGATGCTCTCAGAGCCAAAGCCCACAATCTGGTCCACCCTCTCCCTCATCTCGGCTGCCGCCTTGTTGGTAAAGGTGATGGCCATAATATTCCAGGGGTTCACCCCCTTTTCCTCTATGAGATAGGCTATCCTGTGGGTCAGAACTCTCGTTTTTCCCGAACCGGCTCCAGCCAGAACAAGAAGAGGCCCCTCTGTGTGGAAAACCGCCTCCTTCTGCTTCGGATTCAGCAAATCAAATTTATTTCCCATATTTCTATTCTCCTATATCGTGCTCCATCTGGCAGTATTCTGCCGCGCCGTCTCTTCGGCCTGCACTGCAATGGGTTCATTATAATATATTTCTCCCCCAGTGTCACGAAAAAAATCGAACAGACTTTTGGAATGTGACTCCTCAGTCTGTCCGATTTCCCGGTTCTTGTTTCTTCGCCGGACTTTCTCCGCTCTGTTTTCTCTCAGCCTTCTTCTGTCAGTCTTGTCCTGCCTCTATTTTTCAAACAGCTCGCCTGCTTTTCTGGCAAACCGCTCTCCGTAGATCCGGAAGTCCTCCTTGCAGTCCTCAAAATGAGTTCCCACGGAATCCAGGGCAACCGGCCCCAGATGGATGAAAGGTTTTCCCAGGGAAGCACCGCCGGAGTAGAGAAGCATTCCCTTCACCAGCATGTGGCCGATCATATTCATGAGGGCCACATCGCCCCCTCCCTGAGCATAGTGAGCCGTAGCGTACACGCCTCCCAGCTTTCCTGCCAGCTTCAGCTTCCCGCTGTCCACGTCAAACCACTTTTTAATCTGCCAGCAGGTATTGGCAAGCCAGGTAGGCGTTCCGATAATGACTCCGTCGCAGGAGTTTACATACTCCTCGTCCACCGGCTCCTCCACGGAAAAGAGCCTTGCCTCACCGCCGGCGCGCTCCACTCCCTCTGCAATCACAGAGCCCATCTCTCTGGTGTGACCTGTCTGGCTATAATAAATAATTGCAATCTTCATCCTTCTCCATCCTTTCTGCCGTCTGAGCCGCTCCCATCCCCAGGCATTCCCGCCAAAAACAGCCTGCCTGCAGGGCTGACGGCTCCGCAGCCCCTTTTCCGGCTCACCCTGTGTGGCACAACACTGCCTGTGAACCGTTTCTTTTATCATGCCATATCCTCCGGATATGGCGGCCTCCGGCGGAATTTAGCGCCCGGCTTTCAGCAGTGAATGCTGAAACCGGTATGCGCAGATATAATGACCGCTCTGCGGTCATTATATCATATCCTTCGGATATGCCATTCTCCCCCGAGGGATGCGCACTCGCCGAAGTGGTGTTTTGGCTCCCTTCGGGCGCCAGCGGCTCGGCGCAGGTATAATGACCGCTTTGCAGTCATTATACCACAAATTCCCTCTTCTGTCAGAAAAAACTGCTGGAAACGGCTGTGCCCTCCGCGCCTAGGCAAACTGACTGTTATAGAGCTCTGCGTACGCTCCGCCAGCCTTCAGAAGCTCCCGGTGGCTTCCCTGCTCGATAATATCACCGTCCTTCATCACCAGAATCAGATCTGCATCCACAATCGTCGACAGGCGGTGGGCGATGACGAAGCTGGTTCTTCCCTTCATTAACGACTGCATGGCCTCTCCTATGGCCATCTCTGTCCGCGTGTCTACGCTGGATGTGGCCTCATCCAGGATCAGCACCGGAGGATTGCAGAGCATCACCCGGGCGATGGTGAGAAGCTGTCTCTGGCCCACCGAGATATTCTCCGCCTCATTGTCCAGAATGGTATCATATCCCTTGGGGAGAGTGCGGATAAAGAAATCCACATGGGCGGCCTTAGCAGCCGCGATCACCTCTTCTCTGGAGGCATCCGGCCTTCCGTAGGCGATATTTTCCGCTATGGTTCCCCCAAACAGCCAGGTATCCTGAAGCACCATGCCGAAATTTTTCCGAAGCTCCGCCCTGGTCATTTGAGCCGTATCCTCTCCGTCCAGCAGAATCCTTCCGCTGTTTACCTCATAAAAACGCATGAGAAGGTTAATCAGCGTTGTCTTTCCCGCGCCCGTATTTCCTACAATGGCAATTTTCTGCCCCGGTTTTACGGAAAAGCTGATCTGCTTCATCAAAATGTGATCCGGTGAATAGCCAAAGCGCACATCCTGAAATTCCACGCTTCCCCTGGCGCCTGACACGCTTACGGGGTGCTCAGGCTCCTCTGTAATCTCCTCCTCGTCAAGCATTCTGTAAATATGCTCCATGGAGGCCAGAGCCGACTGCATGGAATTGATCATATAGGATGCCTCTGTCAGCGGCTCCGCGGCCTGGTAGACGTACTGGAAAAAGGCCTGGATAGCGCCTACCGTCAATGCCCCGTCAATCAAAAATTTTCCGGCCAGAACGGCAATCAGCACCTGCCCCGTCCGGTTTACAAAGCGGATGGCCGGATTGATGGCCTGGGCCAGAAATTCTGCCTGGATGGAGGTTCTGGCAAGCTCCTCCGAAGCCTCCTTCATGGACGCAAGACTTTCCTCCTCCCGGTTAAATGCCCGGATGATCACGCGCCCGCTGTAGGACTCCTCCACACAGCTGGTCAGCCTGCTCATGGCCCTCTGCCTTCTGGCAGAGAAGCGGAGCGTCTTTCCTGAAAATATATTTGTGAGCACCATGGACAGCCCTGTAAATACCAGGAACACTGCCGTAAGAATAAGGTTATAGCGAAGCATCATAATCAGCGAGCCTGCCGCCAGCCCCACTGAGGTAAACAGCTTCAAAAGCCCGGTCTGAAGGGCCTCTGACATTTTGTCCAGATCGTTTGTGGCGCGGCTTAAAATCTCTCCCGGCTGGTGCCCGTCGAAGTAGGACAGGGGCAGCCTGTTTAATTTCCTGCTGATCTGTTCCCTCAGATTCAGGTTCAGCTTTTCTGCAAAGCCGGCCATCAGGAAATTCTGGGCCGTATAGAACAGCCAGGTGACAGAATAGAGGAGAAACAGGATGAGCAGCTCCCGCCCTCCCCGGGCCCAGCTGAAGCTGAAAACCGTCCCCTGGGCGGCAGACTCCTTCACCCCGTTCCATATCAGATCCACCAGGTGTGCGCTGTAGAGGGGCGATACAATGGAAAACAGCGTATAGCACACAACAGAAATCATGACTAAAAGCAGCCGCAGGTGCTGCTCCGGCGCAGAATCCCACATCCGCTTCATGGTCTTAAGCCCGTTCTTTGGCACCTCCAGCTCCAGTTCATCCTCCAGGTAACTCTTCTCTGTATCCACTATGCCTCCCCTCCCTTCATCTGTGATCGGGCGATTTCCTGGTACACACTGCACTCTCTCAGAAGACTTTCATGTGTTCCGATCCCGGCAATCTGTCCCTCATTCAGCACAATGATCTGCTCTGCGTTCAGAATCGTGTTGATCCTCTGGGCAATGATCAGCACGGCTGCATCCTCCGTCTCTGCCTTCAGCGCCCTTCTGAGGGCGCTGTCCGTCTTAAAGTCCAGAGCAGAAAAGCTGTCATCGAAAATGTACAGATCCGCCTTCTTCATAAGGGCTCTTGCAATGGCAAGCCTCTGCTTCTGGCCGCCGGAGAAATTCGTCCCTCCCTGAGCCACATGAGATTCAAGCCCCTGCTCCAGCTCCCTCACAAAGCCTGCCTGGGCCACATCCAGGGCATGGTACATCTCCTCCTCAGAGGCATCCGGTTTCCCGTACCGGAGATTATCAGCGATGGTCCCGGAAAACAGCCATGCCTTCTGGGGGATATAGGAAATTTTTGAGCGGAGCTCCCTCTGGCTCATCTGCCTTATATCTCTCCCGTCTGCCAGGATGGCTCCCTCCGTCACATCGTAAAAGCGCAGAAGCAGCCTGGCGATGGTCGATTTTCCGCTCCCCGTTCCTCCTATGACAGCCGTTGTCTCCCCTCTGCGGCAGACAAAGTCCAGGTTCCTCAGAGTGTCCTCATCGGCGTCTGCAAACCGGAACGAAACATTTTTAAAGCAGAAGGCCCCGTCTCCTTCCGGTCTGTCTCTTTTTTCATCTCTGTTTTCGTCTCTGTTTTTCTCCTTTTCAGCGTCCTCTCCGTCCTTTACCTCCGGCTCGCAGGTCAGAACCTCCTCAAGCCTTCCCAGACAGACACGCGCCCTGGGCAGGAGAATAATCACCATCTGAGCCATCATCAGATAATAGAGAATCAGGATCGTGTACTCTGTCAGAGCCGTGATGTCGCCGATTTCCATGCTTCCCGCGCCAATCCTGTTTCCTCCGATCCAGAGAATCGCCACGATCAGGATGTTGATTGCAAAGAAGGAAAAGCTGTCAAGGGCGGCAAACAGCTGGTTCGTCTTTACAGCGGCCTCTGCGTAATCCTCAAAGGACTTCTTCATCCTCTTTTTCTCATGGTTTTCCTTGTTAAACGCCCGGATGACCCTCACGCCTGTAATATTTTCCCTCAGCACTACATTCATCCGATCCAGATAGCGCTGGAGCATCTCAAAGATCGAAGCCGCCCTCCGGCTGATAACCAGGGCTAAAAGGATGACAAGCACCACCGCAGCCGCCAGGATTGCCCCCATAGCAGGGTCGATCAGAACTGCCATGACAATCCCCATGACAGAGAGCGCAGGAACCGGGAGCACCATCATGATGCACCACACGGCTGACTGCTGAATCACCGACACGTCATTCAATGTCCTGGTAATCATGGATCCGGTGCCGAACTGCTCAAAATCGTGAATCGAAAAAGAAAGAGTCTTTTCATACAGGGCATTTCTCATATCCCTCCCAAGCAGCGCGGACAGTCTGGCTGACAGAAGGCTGCCAAGCAGGGCACAGCCCCCCGCCAGGACAGTGACTGCCATCATCAGGATTCCCTTCTCTATAATATAGTC
>ULXG01039978.1_pt1 | contig 14758 bp, 12 predicted proteins | sample 1961141 | NCBI WGS metagenome assembly ULXG01 (sample SAMEA4835834, study PRJEB28245) | human gut metagenome | biome: gut microbiome; material: fecal sample | place: Denmark | collected 2008 | reverse complement strand
GTATATCTCCGAATTGATCAAAGGCCAATGACAGGCCGCCGCCAATGATAACTATTTCGGGATTCAAAATCAGGCTGCAAACTGCAATTGCCTGTCCCAGATATTTCCCTTCTTTACAAAAAGCTCTTTTGGCAACCCTGTCCCCCTCTCTGGCCAGACGCGCAATGCTTACTCCATCCGGGCAAACTCCGTCAATTTTTTGTTGCCCTCCAAGTCTTAAATATGAATCAACCAATCCTCTGCCAGATGCGCAGTCCTCCAGAGGCAGCCGATGTGATGGAGATTCGTCCCGATCATCATCGGTATTCACTTGAATTATGCCAACCTCTCCTGCACATCCGGATGCACCTTGATAGACCTCTCCATTGGCAACAATTGCTCCTCCAATGCTGTTGCTTACGGTTAAATATAGAAAATGTTCAATCTGCCGGCAGCGCCCGAACATTCTCTCTGCCAATGCACACGCATTACAGTCATTTTCAATGTATACGGGAAGTCCAAAATGTTCATTCATAATACTGCCTATAGGGAGATTATATATTCCCATAAAAGATGATGATATCCATATCCCCCTTTTGGAATCCGCTAATCCTGGAATCGTCATTCCTATCGCTACGATCTCCTCCTCTGGGTTCTTCGTCACAGATTCCATAGCCGATATCAAATCAGAAAGTACCTTTTGAGTAGAAAGGCCGTCCCATGTATACTTACGTCTGTACAAAACGTTTCCCTGTAAGTCCACAAGTCCTGCTACATATTTGGAGCCCCCTATATCCACCGACAAAATTGCTTTTTTCATACTCCTCCTGCCTTTTCAATCAGGAAAGCTGGGCTCTATTTCCAGTTTTGCCCATGTATTCATTCCTTCCGTTGGATCAAATCCCAAATTACGTCCAATCTCGCATGCAAGCACCTGCATAGGAACCAAGTATTCGACTGCCGTTAAAAATTCCAGATTCACTGCATGAAATTCCAAGTCAATCTCCCTATTTTCCGCATCTCCCTCTCCGCATATCAAAATACAATGATCTGTCATCTTTTTTACAACGCGATACAATGCCTTCATACGTTCTTTCTCCGGCCCGTTTTCCGTGCAAAGAAAAAAAATACAATCTCCCGGCATAACCGTCCGAATGGGGCCATGCATAAATTCTTCTAACTCATAGGCCATTGTAATTCTTTTATGTACTTCAATAAACTTTAACGCAGTTTCTTTGGCTGTTCCATAATTCGCCCCATATCCAATTACCCGATAGAACGGCGCGTTCATAACTATTTTTCGATGCCTTTCAAACCAGATCTGTGTTTTCTTAAGTGCATCTTCACAACTTCGAATTATTCTTTCAAAGCCATTCATATATTCTCCGTATGTTTTTTCATCTATTGTACCCAGCCTTTTCGCAGTTTCCACTAGGCAGAGCAACAGCATAAAAATTCCAGTGGAATGTCCTTTCGTAGATGGAAGCGCCTCTTCTTTTCCTGATGGCTTTACCATAACCACCTGACACTCTCTTGCCAAAACCCCCTGAGGATTTAATGTTGTACAGATAACGGGTATTCCCTGAGCTCTGGCCATTCTGCTTGTAATAACAGCCCCTTTAGACCGTCCTGATTCGGCAGGACAAATCACCACCATTTCCTCCGGACGATATTTTCCACCTACATTTAGCCCCTCATGATTATTGAACAGCATCGGATACGAACAGGTTGCTTCAATGTTCAAAAGCTTTTCCGCCGCATATTTTAATACGATCCCCGCATGAGAAGGTGATCCCGAACCGCTGAAATAAATTCTCTTAATTGGATTAGATGCAAATAATTCAACAAATTCTTTTGTTATTTTTTCTTTCTGATCTAGACAAATTCTGAAAAAATACGGCTCAGACCGAATTTCTTCCAGCATTGCATTCTTCTTAGCTTCCATATTCTCCCTCTCCTGTATTTCCCAATCAATTATTTTGGAGCACTCTGCAAATAATAAAAGCTGTGCGGCTTTTACTTGATCTGCCGCCGCACAGCCTTCTGCAATATTTCCTATTTTAATACGTATAGCTTCCCATCTTTTTATGGAATTCCGGATCACTTGGAATATTACAGTCAATACCCAAATCCAGAGAGAGTTTCCTTGCAAGCACCTGCATCGGGACAACATATTCCATTGATGCAAAGTATTCACTATTTACAAAAGGATAAACGAAATTCCTTTGCCCCTCCATTGCCGGATCATAGGTAATCATGTAATTATGAGCACCCCGTTCCTCAGCAAAATATTTCATCATCCGCACCATGCGTTCAAAATGCTTTCCTTTGCTTCCCAGATAGATGATGTATGTATCCTGATCAATGGCATGATAAATTCCATGCATAAATTCTTCCATCTCGTATCCTGTTACACTGTAGCGAACCGCCTCCAGGATCTTAAGAGTTCCCTCCAGCATAGCACCCATACAGCTTTCATAGCCCAGCACAATAAATCTGCGGCATTTCTTTAAGTCTTTGCTGTTGTTTTTATACCACTCCCAGGCTTTTTCCGCTATATCAGGGATCTGATCCGCCGTGCGGACCATCTGATCAATCACTTCATTCTTATAATTTTCCGTAATCTTCCCTGTTTTTACCGCAAGCTTCAGACCCAGAATCGCCAGTGTAGCTATCGAACCTTCGTACCCCTTGGTTTTCGGTCCTGCCAGCTCCTCTCCAATTGCCAAATAGACCTGACAATCTGCTGCCTCCGCTATTGGAACATCCGGCTTTTCCGTAATAGACAGTGTCATCAGTCCGTTTTCTTTTGCCTTTCTGATGGCCTGAAGCGTACTGGTGCTTCTGCCCGCCTGAGATACACCAATTACCAGTGTATTTTTATTAAAAACCTTCTCGTTATCCACAAATTCCATTGGATACATATGGAATACTTTTACGCCCATTGTATCTTCCATAACTTTCTTGGCAGATACCGCCGCGTGATAGCTGGTTCCGGAACCCAGTATATAAATCTGTTCTATTGATTTTCCTTCACAGTATGCCATTGCATCCGCAAAAATCTCATCCTGATTGGCAACTATATTTCGAACTGCTTCCTTCGACTCCAAAATATAGTCATACATATCATAGGGCTTTTGATCCATCTTCTTTTCCTCCATTTGATGCGGCTTTGGTTCCGACTCCATTTTTTGAAAGATCTCCTCCGCCTCATCCGCCATTGGATAACTGCTGATGGTTCCATCTCTTTGGACTGTAATCGCACAGTAACGGTTTGCATATAAGCATGCCTGATACAGATTATCTCCCATGGACAATCTAGCTGTCATTGAGCCCAAAAAGCCGTCTCCGGCTCCTGTTGTATCTTTGCTCTTAACAGCAATGCCGGGGGCGCTGTACGTATTTTCTCCTTCTATGCAGAAGAATCCCTTCTCCCCCAATGTCACAACGATGTCTCCAACACCATAAGCTTGACGAAGTTTGCGGGCACAATCCTCCCAGTTTCCATGAATATAGGATACTCCCGCAAGATCCAGCATGCGCTCAATTTCCACTTCATTCAGGATCAGAATACTGATATCATTCCAATAATCCGGAACAAAATCAGGAATCGGAGACGGATTGACCACCGTTTTTATTCCAAGCTCCCTGGCCTTTCTAAGGATATGACGGACGCTCTTTTCATTGATTTCGTAACCAGTAATACAATACTGGGCATCTTTCATTGCTTCCAGGGCAGTATCAATCTCATCCTCCGGAATGGACTGCTCATTATGGGCACCGAGAACGATCATATTGTTTCCTTCATCGTCGATCAAAACCACACCAGACGTATCCTTAATTCCTTCTCCTAAAATGACATAGGTATCATCAATCCCTGCGTCTTTCAGCACTTTCTGCCCTTTATAATACCAGTCACCGCCCTTTACGTGGGCCACCATTGCAACTTTTGCACCTACTCTGGCTGCGGCTACGGCTGAATTCGTTCCTTTTGCTCCATCCATACCAGCGCTTGCTTTCAATGCACGGATCGTTTCTCCCGGCTTAGGCAGCCTATGTACACGAATTGCCTGCGATACATTGTGTGAATATGCTACAATTACCTGAGGTCTGCTTTCCATAGTCTTTTGAGTTCCTTTCCTTATCTGAGGATGGGAGAATCCTGATATTTTCTTGAAATTACATGATCAGCAGTCTTTCTGTCGCAAACCATGATGCATTCCGGAACATACTTGGGGAACAACGTAACCGGATATTCTACCGTAGGTTCACTGAACATAGCTACTCGAACTACAGTTTCCTTCCAAGAACCGGTCATGACAATAAAAATCGCCTTTTTTGCTGTCAGCATGGATTTCATTCCGATGGTAATTCCGTTAGGCGGAAGGGCCTCATAACAACCGCCGAATTCTCTCTCCGCATATGCAATAATCGTTTCATCACTAATGTGAACTGCTCTTGTCTTGGAATTCGCATACTGTTCCAGAGTGATATGATGTACATTGGAGATTGGCCGTTCATTCCATCCAACCAGGCCTTTGCAACCTACTCCTCCTAAAATTGTGTCAACGCCGCCCAGTTCTTCGATCTTTTGGTCAATCAAATCCGGATTTGCCGGATCCGGGAAAAATCTCTGATCCTCCGGCACATTTAACTCCGGATCTATTTTTGCATAAAAAGTCTGTGTCATTTTGCCTCTCATACTAAACCGCAGATTCGTCGTTGGGAAAAGACGATACTCCCAGTCAAGCCATTGATCCACATGAAAGACATAGAGATTCTTTAAGCTGATTCTCTCTTCATTTACTCTGCGGATAAACACATCGTATACTCCGCCGATGCCGCCGGGAAGAATCCATACAGTCTTTTTCCCCTCCTTGTTGTGGGCAATCACTTCATCCGTAATCATATTTCCTACTTTTTCCTGAAGCAAAGCCTTGTCTTCGCCCATCATCAGCTCCATTTTCCGTTCCGGATGTGTAGCCAGCTCATCAACAGGAATAGAGCACCATTTGCGCAGATCCTGTTTTGAAATTACATACTCTTCCATTTTTTAATTCCTCCTGCTTCTTATAATGATTTAACCTTTTACACCTGACATCGTAATTCCTTCAATTACATATCTCTGGAAAATCAGATAGATTGCCAGCGGCGGAAGCATAGCAATTAACATAGCCGCAATTTTTACTCTTGGATCCACCCAAAAGTTAGGGCTCAGCATATTAGAGATCGTCACACTAATAGGCTTAATCTTCTGTCCTGTCACCAGGGAAGGCCACAGATACTGCCCCCAAATTTTCATAAACATCAGAACAACTGTTGTCAAAATACCATTTCTCATCAAAGGAAGAACAATCTTGCTGTAAATCTGAAAATGTCCTGCTCCATCAATTCTCGCAGATTCGATAAAAGAAACAGGCAAATCTTCCAGGAACTGCATCATAATAAATACGGACAAGGCTGAAACCATCATCGGTAAAGATACGCCTCTGAATGTATCAGACAATCCCATAGAAAATACCAGTCTGTACAAAGGAATAATATACAGCACCTGCGGCAGCATCATACTGACCATCATCAGGCCGAACAGCAGCTTTTTTAGCGGAAAATTATAGTAGGTAAATTCATAAGCCGCTAATGAGCTGAAGATCAAAATACCCGCTACTGTAATTCCTGTATAAATAAAGGTATGAACAGTTGCCTTTGCAATTTCGACTGTTACAAGCGCTTCCTTACACTTTGCAATACCATTTGACAAAGAGTTCGGGAAAAACGTTCTGGTCAGATTATTGCTATCCAGTGAAAATGTACCACTGAACAATACCCAAAGAGGGAACAAACAAACCAGAGCCCAAATGGATGCCAATATTAACAAAACAATTTTTTCGCCCTTTTTCTTGGTTCTCATTGTTCTACCTCCTATACCTTTTTACGACGGGTCTTAAACTGAATGACTGTCACTGCCAGAATCGCTATCATCAGCGTTACACCTTCTGCACAGGCTCTTCCCAGTCCAGATTTGCCTCCCAGATAAATGTTGCGTACCATTTCCATCACCGGGAAGGACATAACCTGGCCTGGCCCGCCTACACTGTTGATATCGCTTCCGTTTGAAATAATCCACGGAATATCATAAACCTGCAGAGCGCTGATAAATCCATATGTAACTACAAAGAATAAAATCGGCTCCAGCAAAGGAATTGTAATCTTCGTCATTTTCTGGAATGTGGAGGCCCCATCAATTTCCGCCGCCTCATAGAGATCCGGAGAAATATCTGCCATTCCTGCACTAATAATTACAAAGTTAAAGCCCACAGAATTCCAGATATCCACCAGCATAACATAAACAATCGCGTAATACTCTGTGCTGTCCCATGTGATATCACGTCCAATTCCAATATTCGCCAAGGCAGAAGCCACAAGCCCCGTTCCAGTCGTCATAAACCACTGCCAGATACCTGCACATAAAAATAATGGAAGCACATACGGAATAAAATAAACTCCTCTAAAAAATCCAAACAGCTTTTTGGAAAGCTGACGGGTAATCAATGCCAGTATTAATGAAAGAGAAAGCCCAACTACCAAGGTCAGGGGCACGTAAATAACCAGATTTCGAATTGACTTTAAAAATCTTGTAGATGTAGTCCCTTTACCAGACAAAATAAGCTTATAATTATCCAGACCTGTAAAAGTTACATTTCCTCTGCTTGATACGGACCAATCCGTAAAGCTCATCAAAACTCCCTGTATAAAAGGATAAAGAATGAACACTGCAAAAAGCAGAAAAAATGGCAGAAGCCCTAGATAATTCATCGTATATCGTTTGGCTTTATAACTAAGATGTGTTTTTGATAAAGACTTTTTTCTGCCTTCCATCTTATGACTCCTTTCCGAGCTGTCAGCCCCGTATCATACGGGACTGACAGTCTAATCAACAACCGTTCAGCAATCACGTTTCCCCTGCTTCTGCATACAGGCCGTTAATTCCGTCAATAAACTGCTGTGCTCCTTCCTCAGGTGTAATGCTTCCATTCGCCACCGCAGGAGCTACATCTCCGATTGCGCTGGTCCAGAACACGCTGCTGTGTCCGAAATCCATCTGATTCATTCCACATTTCAGGCCTTGTGCAAGAATCGCCAGCATTTCAGTCTGCTGTGTTTCAGGGTCATCCATTACATCTTCGCGCAGAACAGAACGTCCAATTACCTGTGCAAACTTCTGCTGTACCTCATAAGAGCCCATCTTCTTCAGCCAGCCTAAAATTGCCTCGTTTCTTCCTTCGTCGCCAGTATTAACGCCATACATGTAATCCCAGCCCTGCAGTCCTCCGGTCCAGCCACCTTCCTCATAAGGAGGAATCAACTGCACATCATAATGGGTTCCTGCCTGAATATAGTCTGGCTCATTCCAGGGTCCTACACAGATAAATGCAAGTTCGCCCGCCTTAAAGGCCTCAGAAGCGGCTTCATCGTCATAAGACATTCCGTTGGAATAAGTTTCAAGCTTCTGAATTGTCTCAAACGTACGAACCAGCTGATCCGGCTGAAGCGTTGTCTCGCCATTTTCCATACCCACAGTCAGGTTCGGAGCATCGCAGGCGAGTACTGCACCAGGACAATAATATCCGCCGTTCGCCCATGAATGGGTTGCATCAAATCCGGCTGCCTGTACCTTTTCACACTGTTCGAAGAATACATCCCAGGAAGTCAAAGGCTCATTCTCCCAGTCGATTCCCGCTGCTTCCAGCACATCTGTGTTACGGAAAATAATCGGCACATAACTCATAAAGGGAATGGCCCACATGCCTCCATCCTGAGAGATGGATTCAATAGCTGCATCGTAAAATCCGTCTTTGTAGCCTTCTTCAGAGTCATAAATTGAAGTTAAATCCAGCAAGTCAATGGCTTCTTTATATTTCACCATATCTCTAGCGCTTGCAAAGAACATATCCGGAAGTCCCACTCCTGCCATCAAGCTGGTAAGAAGATCGGAATCATTTTTACCAACCAAGGTGATCGAATTAACATTTGGATTCTCCTCACAATATTCATCTACCCACTGATTAAAGAGAACTCCCTGGTCATTCAGAACCGCATCGGAATATACCCAGAATACCAAATCGTATTTCCCATCTGTTGTTCCGCCGCCGTCTGCCATGGCTCCGCCGCCGGAAGAACCGTCATTCGTCGCTTCACCGCTCGCCTGAGCACTGTCTCCGGAAGTCCCGGAGCTGCTTGAACCGCAACCGGCCAACATACTTGCCGCCAACGCCGCTGCCAAAATCATACTTACCGCTTTTTTCATAAATCTACTCTCCTTTGCTTTTTATTTTCAACGTTGCTCCCTAGTGAGAAACGCGAATTTAACAATGTCCTACTGCTGCATACCGTAAAATGCGACACTGGCCGCTCCTACCAAACCTATATCTCCGGCTCCGATAGAGGAAACTTTTATCCTGGGCTCCGAAGAGTCCTTTATTTTATGAGATAATCTTTTAATCTCCTTTCTCAATTGTTCCAAAAACCAGGAGTCCGATGCAACTCCTCCCAGCAAAACGAATACTTCTAAATCCAGAAGATGTTGGATATTGATAATCGAAGCTGCCAGAACATATAGAGCCCGATTTACTACAAAAGAAGCCAGCTCATCACTTTCATCCCGAGATGCCATCAGAATATTTTGGGTGGTAACAATTCGGTCCGGCCTATTTAAAACAGATTTTGGGAATGATTTCAAAAGAAATTTTGCTTCATTTTCCATTCCTTTTCCAGATGCCAATTCTTCCAGGCCTTTTATCTCTTCATCATTTGTTCCATTCCATAAAAGGTCTCCGCAAATCTCCCCTGCATTATTATGTTGTCCCCTGACCAGCTTTCCTCCAAGTACAACGGAAACCGCTATTCCTGTTCCTATATTGTAACAAGCAAAATTTCGGCACCTTTTTCCTGTTCCAAACATAATTTCGCCACATGCTGCTGACTTTACATCATTGTCTATGTATACCGGCACCTTAAAGCGTTCCTTTAACATACCGCACAAATCAAATCCAGGACTGACATTCATAATGGTTGACTGCAGCAGTTTCTGTACTTGATAATCCACATGTCCTCTTGAGCCAATTCCAATTGCTTCCATATCCATATTTTTCCCTTTCTGCAGGAGAAAAGAATCAATATGAGATATCAGTTCTGATGTCCATTCTTCTATTCCGCAATACCGCTGCGGGTAGCGAATCGATGATATGATCTCTCCACATTCTGACACCAAACCTACACACACTTTCGTTCCGCCCACATCAATTCCCAATGCTACCTTTGTTTTTATTCCAATCCCCTCCTATTTAGCAATCCAGTTCACATGCCGCTATAGCAGCTGCTCCCAAAAGTCCTCCGTCATATCCCAAAGCGGAGGCCTGTATCTTTGGTATTTTTGTATTAAGACTATGGATCTCCTCCTCTATGGTTCTGAGTAAGGATGGCTTAAACAATTCAAATGACATTGAAACGCCTCCTCCAATAATAATCTTTTCAGGATTAAGGATTAGACAACAGGCGGCCATGATCTGTCCTAAATACTTGCCCTCCATATCAAAAGTTTCCAAAGCAATCGGATCTCCTTCTCTGGCCAGTTTAGCTATGCTGATGCCATCCGGAATCTCTCCATCTATTTTTTTCTTTCCGCCTAAATTCAGATAAGTCTTTACTAGGCCTCGTCCCGAAGCAAAAGACTCCAGCGTATCACGTTTTCCTCCTGTTCTTCGTCCCCTTCCGGCGCTTTTTTTTATTCCTTCTTCCACACAACAGTTTCCAATTTCTCCTGCCATTCCAAAGGCGCCCCGATACAGCCTTCCATTCATACAAAGTGCTCCGCCAATACCATTACTAACAGATATATAAATAAAATGATCTGTTTTCTTACATAGACCAAACATACGCTCTGCTACTGCACTGGCATTGCAGTCATTTTCAATATATACAGGATAGCCGAACCGATCTTTGATAATTCTTCCGATCGGCACTCCATATATTCCCATAAAGCTGGCGGATATCCATATCCCTGTCATCGGATCTGTAAGACCTGTAATTGTAATTCCTACTGCTTTGATTGATACCCATGGATTTTCTTCGATTACCTCCTGCATAGCAGTACATATCTCTGATATAACGCTTTCTTCTGAAATGTGACGCCAGCTGTACCTTTTTTTGCAAATAATCGTCCCGTTTTCTCTGACAAGCCCTACCGCATATTTAGCTCCTCCAATATCCACCGCTAATATTACTTGCTTCTCCATCAGGCCCTCCAAGGTTGCACTGGTTATTTTTATATTCTTTTTATCTAATATCTTCTTTTTTATGAATATATTATAGATTAGTTCAGAATTATTATCTATCCCTATATTTAACAAATATATATTTTAAATTTTGTTGATTTTATACAGATTTATCAGATATTTCAAGCAATATAATTGTATCTTTTTTTCTTTTTTTCTGCTTTTATATAAAAAAACAACCAAAATGCTATTTGGCTGTTAATGCTGTTTTTTAATACCGGGATTCTCTATCAGATCTCTCAACAAATAGATTCCTGAAACAGATTGTAATTTCAGGACTATATGACATTTTAAAAAATCAGATATATAAGTAAACCGCTGCCAGTTTCAACTAAGAACCAGCAGCGGTTTCACAATTTTAATATCGTTTATCTTTAGGAACATCCTATACAAAATTAAACGTTCGTCCCTATCACATTCGTTTTCCTACTTTGTAATACCGTACTTTTTAAATGCAGCCATTAGCTGCTCCTCCGTCATAGAGTTAGCGGTTGCAGCCTCCCGAAGAGTCAAAAGATTCTTTTGGATCAATTTAAACAGCTGCAGAAATTCCCCCTTCTCTACCCCTTCTTCATACGTATTCTTCAAATGTCGCTCTTCATCATACTCCGTCAACAGCATCCCAATCACCTCCGTTCGGTAGGACGTCAATAAATCCGTTAAAATGCCCTCTTCAATGCAAATGTCAATCGCTGCCCCTATGGCCGCCTCCAGTTTTTTCCCCTGGGCCGTTCCTTCCCGGATTTTTGCAATCAGGAAAGAATACTCATACAGCTTCGGGCATTTTTCCATAATTTCCGTATTAAAGCCATAGTTAATATTAATCACCCTGGCCTTGCATTCCAGTGCAGGTTCCTCCTCCTGCTTTTCAAAAGAATCGGAAAGCTTTAAAGTCAGTTCCGGCGTGTGTTTCATACGGTCCGTCCCATTGTAAAAGACAATAAACCGGGGTGTCGGGAGCGTCAGGCGGGTGGAGGAATAGAGATCCAGCTGTTTTCTTTCCACATACTCCTGGTAGACCTTCGCCATATAAAAGCAGCCTCGCAAAGGCATATTGGGATTAAAGGTAGACTGATGTTCATAAAAATTCAGGCTGCCGTCAATCAGAAAGGAAAGGTCGTTTTTCATCCGCATGTAGAGGACATTATCCAGGGTGGTAATCTCCAGCTCTTCCGGATTCTCATAGTCAGAACCGTTGACCGCGTTGTAAAGGCTTAAAAGGGCCTCCTTATCCTCAAACACTTTCAAAAATAACCGGTCCTTGTGCTCCCTGTTTCCCTGTGGTTCAGCCATAGGCGTATTCTCCTTCCATTTTACTATGTCCGGGGTTGGATTGCAAAGATTTTCAGAAAATCAGATTCCGATTCCGATTAATTTTTAGAAATTCAGGTTGATATGAATTTAGATAGTTGTATTGTACCGTGTCCACCAAACTCGTAAGACACCTCGTTAAGTGGACAGGTATTATTCGCACTAGGCTCGAAAAAACCTCGCCCAGTGCTCATATTATATCACGGAGGGGGAAAATTACGCAAGTTAAAAATAATTGCAGACCATAAACGCAGCCTTCATCCCCCCATCCACCCCGCCAACACAATACTGGCTCCCATCCCTACCGCCGTAGCCAAAAGCCCTCCGGCCAGGGTGTAGCGGATTCTGGTAATCCCCGCAGAGCCGAAGTAGACGCTGATACAGTACAGCACCGTCTCCGTACTGGACATGAGGATGGAGGCCGTCAGGCCCAGAGGGGAATCCGGACCGTATTTCTGAAACAGGTCCAGCACCAGGCTGACGGCGGCGGAATTGGAGATCAGGCGCACCAGCGCCACCGGCATGATCTGAGCCGGTATATGGAGGAACCGGGCCGGCTCTGCCAGAAGACCGCACAAAAAATCCAGAAAGCCTGAACTGCGCCACACCGCCACCGCCGTCATCAGCCCCACCAGGGTAGGAAGAAGCCGGGCCACCGTCCGCATCCCCTCCTTTGCCCCATCCAGGAAGTCGTCCATCACCGGACGGCGGGACAGAACGGCAAATCCCAGAATATAAAAAACCAAAAGAGGGGTAATGGCCTGTGACAAGAACATGAGAAACCTCATACGCGGACCTCCTTCACCTGGAAAATGTTCCTCTGATACCGGATTGCCCCGCACCGCGTGCTTTCCGGTCCTCAAAACGCAAAAAAATGCCGGAAGCAGTCCGGGCGCGTCTTTGGCCTACCTGCTTCTGGCATCATTCTATTCTTCAGGCAGCGGCGTCATGCCGCTTTTTTCCATTTTCAAACAGCCTTCTGCTCTCCTAGTCCTCCATAAATAAAGGCGTGGAATAATACCTGTCCCCGCTGTCCGGAAGAAGGACCACTATGGTTTTTCCCTCATAGGCCTCCTCCGAGGCCAGCTTCATCGCCGCCTGAAGGGCCGCTCCTGATGAAATACCCACCAGAATCCCTTCGGATCTGGCCAGTTTTTTCGCCTGGCGGTAGGACTCCTCCTCCGTGGCGGTAATAATCCGGTCGTAGATCGTGGTATCCAGCACCTTCGGCACAAAGCCGGCGCCGATTCCCTGGATGCCGTGAGGGCCGCTTTTTCCCTGAGACAGCACCGGAGAGCCTGCAGGCTCCACCGCCACCACCTGGATGCCGGGCTTCTGCTCCTTCAGATATCTTCCTGTCCCGGTGATGGTGCCCCCTGTTCCCACCGCAGCTACGAACACATCCACTTCTCCGTCCGTGTCCCGCCAGATTTCCGGTCCCGTAGTTTCGTAGTGAGCCTTTGGATTGACAGGGTTTTCAAACTGTCCTGCCACCATGCTGCCAGGAATCTCTGCAGCCAGCTCCTCCGCCTTGCGGATTGCCCCCGCCATGCCTTCATCCCCGGGCGTCAGCACGATTTCTGCGCCGTAAGCCTTCAGGATATTCCGCCGCTCCAGGCTCATAGTATCCGGCATGGTCAGAATCATGCGGTATCCCTTGGAAGCCGCGATCGCTGCCAGTCCGATTCCCGTATTTCCGGAAGTGGGCTCGATAATTACAGAGCCTGGTTTAAGCCTTCCCTCCTGCTCTGCCGCCTCGATCATGGCCTTCCCCACCCGGTCCTTTACGCTGCCCGCCGGGTTTAAATACTCCAGCTTTGCCAGGAGACGGGCCCGAAGCCCCTCCTGTTTCTCCAGATTCACCAGCTCCATCAGAGGAGTATTTCCCACCAGTTCCGCCGCGCTTTTATAAATCCTTGCCATCTGAATTCCTCCTTTACAATCGCAGGCCTTTAATATCCTTAATTCTTGAGAGAATCGTGTTGCAGCTGCAGCTGATCACCCCCGGCAACGGGTCGATCACATCCCGGATCAGCTCTTCCATCTCCTCGCCGGAGGCCGCCACTGCGTGAATGTGGAGCCGGTTTTTCCCTGTCACCCGGTAAATCTGGGTGATGGTCTCATTGTCCTTTAAGAGCTCCACCACCTTTCCGAAGGCATCCGGCTGGGTCTCGATCTCAAAATAGCAGGAAACCGCCCCGCTGATTTTCTGCGGATTGATGATGGTGGTGTACTCCTCGATGATCCCCCTCTGCTCCAGGGCCTGAATCCTGGCTTTCACTGCCACTCTTGAGATTCCTACCTGCTGTCCGATATCCGAATAGGACATGCGGGCGTTGTCAATCAAAAGCCGCACGATCCTCTGGTCCAGCTCATCCAGTCCTTCCAGAAACATGGCCTTCCTCCTTTCCTCCTGTTTTGCTTCCCATCTCGGTCTGTTCCTCCAGTATACAAAAGAAGGCCATGAAATGCAATGGCTGTCTTGACTTCTGTATTCTGTTTTGCTATGATTCTTTCGGAACGTAATTTACAACTTTCGTTTTGAAATCAAATCGTTCAAACTATCGAATACAAAAAAGAGGAACTGAGGTGCGTAAAATGAACGGAGATCTGACCCGTGGACCTGTAATGAAATCGATGCTGTGCTTTGCCGTTCCCATGATCTTGGGGAACCTGCTGCAGCAGTGCTACAACGTGGCGGACACCCTGATCGTAGGACAGTTTTTAGGGGCCAACGCTCTGGCGGCTGTGGGCTCCGCCTACACCCTTATGACCTTCCTTACTTCCATTCTGCTGGGGCTGTGCATGGGAAGCGGAGCCCTGTTTTCCATCCGCTTCGGCCAGAAGGATGAGAACGGATTAAAGGAGGCCATTTTCGCCTCCTTTGTCATGATCGCGGTGATCACCGTACTTTTAAACGCAGCCGCCTTCTGGTGTCTGGACGGAATCCGAGTATTCCTGCGGGTTCCTGCCGATGTATGGCCCCTCATGCGCGAGTACCTGGCGGTCATTTTCTGCGGCATCGCCGGCACCTTTCTCTACAACTATTTTGCCTCCCTGCTGCGTGCGGTGGGAAATTCCATCGTGCCGCTGATCTTTCTGGCCATCTCCGCCCTTCTGAATATCGGGCTGGATTT
>ULXG01007264.1_pt1 | contig 14841 bp, 14 predicted proteins | sample 1961141 | NCBI WGS metagenome assembly ULXG01 (sample SAMEA4835834, study PRJEB28245) | human gut metagenome | biome: gut microbiome; material: fecal sample | place: Denmark | collected 2008 | reverse complement strand
CCCTTTCCATAACGCGCTTCGTCTACAAGCGCCTGAATATCATCCTCGCTGGATATGCCCAGTGCATCAGCAGCCCCAGCAAAGGCGGCCTGTGCTTTTCGGATGGCCGCAGCGGAGGCGTTGCTGACAACGATCTCTCCATTCTGCTTTTGGAGGAACAGGATTTTATCACCGGATTTCAGACCAAGCTGCCGCCTGATTTCTACCGGCACAGTGATTTGACCGTTTGCAGAGATTTTCGCCAAATTCATACAAGTCACCCTTTCTATTCTTTAGAACTCAAGTTTTCTTTATCTCTGCTTATATTATATCCCATGCATCGGGGAAAGTAAACTCGTCCAAGCAAAAAGAGGCGCTTGTTTGTGACTTTTTCGCGAATTTGATTAAAAAGTCCTTGACAACTCGTTTCGGGTGTTATTTTATTAACCGTCGATGATTGGAAAAACAAGTATACAATAAAAGAAAAACCGGCAAAAAGAGGTCAGTATTTCTCCTGATATTCAAGAAAATGTAAGACATAAGTAATACCTGAAACAGCAGGATGTGGTATAGTTTATGATAGATAGATGGAATCCGTATTTCCGGCAATAAAACAAGGAGGACAATGGGATGGTTGGGAATGTTTTTGAATACGGCGATCCGTGTGTAATCAGATGAAGTTTTCTTGTGGATTGGAGACTTGGAATTTAATATTACGCTGCCGTTTTTGGAGGTGAACCGATGAGAAAAATAGTTTACACCTGCCTGTGCGCAGCTACGGCTGCAATGTTTTTAACATCCTGCGGGGGACGCCCGGCAGAAGAGAAGACCCGCAGAGTTCTGCGGAATCTATTTAAAAGCGGGGGATCCATCTTACCGCATTGAGGTGAAGCCGGGAGGAAGGCGGAACCGCAATCAGCTTTCCTTTACTGTGAGCAGGAGCTTCAAAGATCATTTTGGCAGCGAAACGCTCCATTTCTGTCAGATGTTTCCTGACTTTTCCCGCAAGGAGTGGATGAGCTTTGACCTTACTGATCAGACTTCTGAGGATAACCGCCTATCCTGCGGCTTTTTGGCTGTATGGAATGAGGAGGAACTGTGGCTCGAATTTCAGGGCCGTTCAGACGGAATGGAGGACAGGGCTGTAGGCCGGTATTATCCGGACGATTGCTATGTGATGCCGGAGGCATTTTTCCGCCCCCTGAACCGGGCGGATCTATGGGGACTGGCAGAGGAGGATATGAGGATTCTGAGAAATCAGTTTTATGCGGCCCACGGGAGAGCTTTTGCGGATGAAGGACTCCGGACCTATTTCGAGAATCAGCCGTGGAATAGCGCGGACACGCTGTTTCAGCCGGTGTATGAGGGAGATATCTTCATATTGAAAGGGGCGCAGGAGGAGTATGTCAATTATTTTCCCATATTCATTTCCAGCCACCCGGAAGGACCTTATGCTCTGCAGAATATTTCGCCGGAGAGAGAGTTTTTCGGAGACGATTATGGGGGAAATTATCCGGTGTTTGATTCCAGGGGGTATCTCAAGGCTCTTTATTATGCGGGAGATTGATGGATAAAGGAGGATCAGCTCGCCTTAAATCATATCCCGCTGGAGTTATGGGAGCTGTCCGGGATGGCGGAAGAAGACGGACGGACCAAGGAGACGGATGCGGATTCTATTGAAAGTTGGGAATAGTCTAGGAGCAGAGGAGATGAAAAAGGCAGCAATATTAATAGCGGTAACTTTTGGAGTGGCATTTTTTTTGTTTTTCCCGTGGAAAATTGAACATTACGAGGACGGGGGAACAGTTACTTACAGCAGTCTGACTTATAAAATATGTGTATGGAACAGTCTCAGTGGGAAAAGGGGCATATCAGAAATATATTATTTTCCGGAAAATTTCAAGAATCTTACAGAACTAAATAATACGGAAACTCTGGACGAGAAAGAGGAAGCTCATGTGATGGCAGAGGACAGTGACGGATACTATGCCCTTTGTCGGCTGATAGTGGCAACTTATGGATATGTGGAGGAAGAAGACTGCTTTGTTTCCGATTCCGGACCGAGACTGCACAATTTAATCTTTGACGGAGATACAGAGGAACTTCCGGTAATCCGGTGGAGTGAGGATTTTTCTCTGATCATTCCCCATGAAGTGGAGTTGGGCTCCATAACTGTGCTGAATGAAAATGGAGAAAAGGTGCTGGGCCTCGATTCGGAATCATCGGACGGAAAATATTTTTCCGAACTCCCGGTAGGAACCTACTATGTGGCGGTGGAAATTGACCGAAAGGGAGACTATATAGAAGCCAGGGACGAATATACGTATTCCGTGGAACAATACGCTTTTTGTTTGGAAAAATAATCCGGTTTTCCGGCAGCCAGTCCCAGGAGGAAGAATATGGTTCAGAAGAAAAACAATTATCTAAAATCAATCATCCGCTTTCTTATCCAGGTTGGGGTGGCGGCGGCTCTTCTCATGGGATTTTCGATCTTCCACGGGGGAATGTATCTGATCGGTGTGCCGAAGGCGGATGAAGTGCAGTATGTGACAGTCTCGTATCCGGAGGTGGCAGATGGGGAAAAGAAAATCACGGACCGGGAACAGATCCGGCTGGCCGTCCAGCTGACCGGTTTTTTGCGGTATTCGCTGCTGAAGGAGGCGGACGGTGGGGAGAGTCCCATGATCACCATCACCTACTACCGGGAGAATCAGCCAGCCATAACCGTCTCGGCGAACAGGAATACGGTGTGGTGGAAGGGAAAATCCCATGTGATAAAGGATCCGGATATGTTTGTGAATCTGACGGAGGGAATCTTCTTTCTGGAGGATCTGCCGGAAGCATGAGAAAAATCAATGAAGCCCTATGGCGGAAAGGATTCATTTGAAACGGAGCTGAATCGACAGGAAGAAAGGCGGTGAATCTTTGCATGAACCTTACACAGATGATAGATGATCTGCTGAGTAAATATTCAGACAGACATGGTAGAGTTTTATTAAAGGAATCGGATGTTGAAATATGTACAACTCAGAAAAAACGAGGAAATCAGGGATGAAAAGAATTGCGGCAATGATGGCAGGTCTTGCCGGAGCGGTGCTTTTGGCTGCGGGGATTATGATGAAAGTTAAGAGCCAGAGGGAGGTTTCTGTAATCGGAGAGACTATGGTGATCGGAGGGGCGGACGGGCCCACTTCAATCTTTATTGCTGCCAGGGTAAACTATGACGCTCTTGCTCTGCTGCTGATTGCTGGAGCAGTGCTGTTGATTCTGCTTGGCATATGGCTGCTCACAAAGAGAATGGGGAAAGAATAGCCGTATTTTGCGGAAAAGGGAATACAGGAATCGGCAGATTACAATTTTATGGAGGTTTAGCAGCTGTGGAAAAATTAACATTTAGAATTCAGATAATCATAGGAATAATACTTATCATTATTGCAAATGTGCTTTCGTTTGCTTTGCATAATGGTATTTTTTCGAATATTTCATGGGTTATATATGGTTTGCTTTTTATTATAAATCCTGTTTATCCGGAACGGTATAGCAATAATGAGAAAAAAGCTAAATTGGGAGTAAGAATTGCGGGAATCATTTGCATTGCGGTGGGATTATTTACAGGATTTGCCGTGTAAATCAGAATGGGATTTTTACCCGCGAAAATGAGAGGCGGATCTTATGAAGAAAATAAAGGATATTCTTTTTTCTGAAAAGGGGATGAAGATAGTCAACACACTATTCGTTCTGTCAATGATTTTTTACAGAAGCGGATTATTATTCATTGCTTATATTGCATGGATTGCCTATCTTGCATTTTGTATTAAGCAGGCAAATACAAACGGCAGCAAGATAATTTATTCTTCCTTTATCGGAATTGCAGCCGTTATGATCTGCCTGAATCTATATTTTTTGTTGTGTGGATAATCATAATTTGTCTGTTCGGCCGTCACGCTTTGTAGGCGTAATGGTTTCAGAAGGACGTCTTCGGCAGAATGATAGGGGAATCCCTGTAGGGGGCCTCTATTTTTTTTATTGATAATTTTTCATGGACCGGTGAAAAATAAGAATTGGGCGGTAGAATCATATTGAAGATTTTTCCTGCAAATCCGGCTGAATTTTTTGAAAATTCTTGTTGCTAAGATTTTGCAAAGGAAGTATAATGGAGCTGTGTTGTACGAAATATACAAAAAAGACGGGATATATACAGATAATTGTTATAATTTTATCTATCTTGTCTGCCCGGAGTCGTCAAAACTTCGGGATATCCAACAACCTGTTTTCAAAACGCAGGGGATGGATGGGAAAGGAGATGACGTAAATGGAAATCCAACTTCAGGAACTTATTGACCAGATTAAAAATGATGGCGTAAAGGCCGCTGAGACAGAAGCTGCTTCCATATTAGAATCAGCAAGGGCAGAGGCTGAAAAAATCATTTCCGATGCGAAGGCGGAAGCTGATAAGATGATGCTTGATGCCAAAGCGCAGAATGAGCGGTTTGTGCGCGCAGGTGAAGATTCAATCCGCCAGGCCGGAAGGAACCTTTTGATTTCGTTCCGGGAGAGCGTTGCGAAAGAGCTTAACGTCATTGTAGGGGACAACGTGAAAGCGGCTTTGTCTTCCGATTCTCTTTCGCAGTTGATCCTTACGGCTGTAGAAAACTGGACAAAGGATACGGAAGCGGAGGATATCTCCGTTTTGATCGGAAGCAAGGAGCTGGCTTCCATCGAGGGGGAGCTGCTTGCTGGACTGAAAGAACGGATGTGCGAGGGAGTCACATTGAAAGCAAGCGATAACTTTGAAGGGGGATTCCGCATTTCGGTTCAGGATGGGCAGGCATATTATGACTATTCGGCAGAAGCGGTTACCGAGCTGCTGAGCGCATATCTGACTCCAAAACTGATATCATTGATGAAAGAGGCTGAGAATGTATGAATCAATACTATTTGATCGCACAGCTGCCCTCTTTGGAGATTGCCAGTGAAACAACAGCGCTGCCCATTACGGAGGAACGGTTTTATGAACTCTGTAAAAGCAATTTGGGAAAAAAGGCATGGAACGCTTTAAGCGGGCTGACACTTGTCCCGGACAGACAGAATAAAAAATCGGGATATTCGTTTATTGACAAGTGGAACCATTGGGAAAGGACATTTCGTCTGGCACTTGCGGCTGCCCGTGCAAAGAAGATGGAAAAGCCATTTGAAGGAGAAACGGGAGAGCTTTCAGAAAAACTGCTTCAGACGGTACGTCAGGCGGTGGAGATGGAGGATCCTTTGGAGGCAGAACGGTATTTAACCCGTGTCCGCCTGGATTTTTTGGAAACGCTGCGCCCTGCGGATTCCTTCAGTGAGACGATGTTGTTTTATTATGCGTTGAAGCTGAAGCTTATTTTAAGGATCCAACAGTTTGACAGAGGCAAGGGGCAAAACGCATATCGAAAAATTTACGGCTCAATTATGTATGGGGGCGGGCAGGAGGTTAAAGAATGACCGGAAACAATCAAAACACAGGTCGAGTTGTAGGTGTGAACGGAAATATGGTATCCGTCCAATTTGAAGGCAACGTTTCAATGAATGAGATTTGCTATGTAAAAGTTGGGAACACCTTTCTCAAAAGCGAAGTGATCCGTATCCGGGGGACAATTGCCCAGATACAGGTTTACGAGATGACAAACGGCATCCAATGCGGTGATGAAGTAACGTTCACCGGGGACATGCTTACGGCCCAACTGGGACCGGGGCTTTTGGGCCAGATCTACGACGGACTGCAGAATCCGCTGCCGCTTTTGGCACAGCAGGCGGGATGGTTCCTGGAGAGAGGCATCTATACAAACGCACTGGATGAACAAAAGAAATGGGAATTTACCCCGGCTGCCAAACCGGGTGATGTGGTGAAGGCCGGCGAATATGTAGGAACAGTACCGGAGGGTTCCTTTATTCATAAAATCCTTGTTCCATTTTACCTGCTGGGAAATTACACGGTAAAATCCGTAGCCCCAAAGGGCGCATATACCATCAAAGAGACGATCGCGGTCCTTGCAGATGACAGAGGCAATGAGATTCCGCTTACGATGTCCTTTAAATGGCCGGTGAAACGTGCCGTTACCTGTTACAGCGAACGTCTGGCGCCCACGGAAACAATGGAGACGAAGGTCCGTCTGATCGACTCCTTCTTTCCGGTGGCAAAAGGCGGGACTTACTGTATTCCGGGACCTTTTGGCGCAGGCAAGACAGTACTTCAGCACACGACCTCAAAATACGCGGATGTGGACATCGTGATCATCGCCGCCTGCGGAGAACGTGCCGGAGAAGTGGTGGAAACGCTGACGGAGTTCCCGGAACTGGTGGACCCCAAAACAGGCCGCTCCCTGATGGAACGCACCATTATCATCTGCAATACGTCCTCCATGCCGGTTGCCAGCCGTGAGGCTTCTGTTTATACGTCTGTGACATTAGCGGAGTATTACCGCCAGATGGGACTGCATGTACTGCTTCTGGCAGATTCTACCTCCCGCTGGGCCCAGGCTCTTCGGGAGATGTCGGGACGCCTGGAAGAAATCCCGGGAGAGGAGGCATTCCCGGCATATCTGGAATCCTATATTGCGGCATTCTATGAGCGGGCCGGCTATGTACGCCTCCCGGACGGTTCCAAAGGCTCCGTGACCATCGGCGGTACGGTTTCTCCGGCAGGCGGAAACTTCGATGAGCCTGTGACGCAGGCAACCCTGAAGGTTGTGGGCGCTTTCCACGGCCTGTCCAGAGAGCGCTCGGATGCCCGTAAGTATCCGGCCATTGACCCTCTCATTTCATGGTCCAAATACCAGGGCGTGATCGACCCGAAGAAAACAGCATTTCTGCGGAATATCCTGCTCCACGGAAACGACATCAGCTCTATGATGAAGGTAGTGGGAGAAGAAGGAACCAGCCTGGCAGATTTCATCGTTTACCTCAAAGAAGAGATGCTGGATGCGGTTTATCTCCAGCAGAATTCCTTTGATCTAATCGATGCAAACTGCGGCGCAGAGCGCCAGCGCTATGTGATCGATAAACTGGTACGGGTTCTCGGCTCAGAATATGCATTAAACGATAAGGACGAGGCGCGCAGCTTCTTTAACCGTATGCGCCAGAAATTTATTGACTGGAATTATACGGAATTTATGAGCGAGGCTTTCAGGGCCAGGGAAGCGGAAATCGACCGGCAGTACGAAGAAGGCTGCGGAAGGTGCAGCCACGAAGCAGAAGCATTATGCAAAGGCGGTGAGCGAGGATGAATAAAGTATATAACCGGATCGAATCCATAACCGGAAACGTGATTACGGTCCGCGCCAAGGGCATCCGGAATAATGAGCTGGCCACAGTCAGCACACGTTTCGGCAAATCCCTGGCAGAAGTAAATAAAATCGAAGGGGACCTGGTTTCCCTGCAGGTGTTTGCAGGCGGAAAGGGCGTGTCCACAGGCGATGAAGTGCGTTTCCTGGGACATGAGATGCAGGTATCCTTCAGCGAGGACCTGTTTGGACGGGTATTCAATGGCTCCGGTGAACCCATTGATAAGGGACCGGCCCTGACGGAAAATATGAAACCCATCGGCGGCCCTTCCGTAAATCCGACGAAGCGTATTCTTGCCAACCGTATGATGCGTACCAATATTCCGATGATTGACATGTTCAATACTCTGGTTGTCTCCCAGAAGCTTCCGATCTTCTCTATTTCAGGAGAACCTTACAATGAGCTTCTGGCCCGCATTGCCATGCAGGCGGAGGCGGATGTCATTGTTCTTGGCGGAATGGGATTAAAGTATGACGACTACCTTTATTTCCGGGAAACCCTTTCCCAGGGCGGCGCTTTAAGCAGAACGGTTATGTTTATCCACACGGCTGCCGATCCTACCGTAGAATGCATGAAGATTCCGGATATGGCACTGGCAGTTGCGGAGCAGTTTGCTTTGCAGGATAAAGATGTTTTGGTACTCTTAACCGATATGACCAACTATGCCGATGCCATGAAGGAAATCGCCATTACACAGGAACAGGTGCCCTCCAACCGGGGATATCCGGGAGATCTGTATTCACAGCTGGCGGCACGCTACGAAAAGGCCGTTGACTTTGACAATTCCGGTTCCGTAACGATTTTGGCAGTAACCACCATGCCGGGCGATGATGTTACCCATCCGGTCCCGGACAATACAGGCTATATCACGGAAGGCCAGTATTATCTAAAGGGCGGACGGATCGAGCCCTTCGGCTCTTTGTCCCGTCTGAAGCAGAATGTAAACGGCAAGACCAGAAAAGACCATCGCGCCCTTATGGATGCCATGATCCGTCTATATTCTTCTTACAAAGATACGGTTGAGAAGAAGAACATGGGTTTTGTCATGAACCGCTGGGATGAAAAGCTTCTCAAATACGGAACATTATTTGAGGAGAAGCTGATGAGCCTTTCCGTAAACCTTTCCCTGGAAGATGCACTGGATTTGGGGTGGCAGATCCTGGCGGATTGTTTTGAGAAGGATGAAACCGGCATGAAGTCAGAGCTGATTGAAGAATTCTGGCCTGAACAATAAGGAGGGGCAGGAACCTTGGCAAAAATTAAATTGACAAAAAATGAATTAAAGGTACAGAAAGATGCATTAAAAATGTACCAGAGATATTTGCCTACCCTGACTCTCAAAAAACAGCAGCTGCAGTCCGAGATCCGTGCCATCGAGGCAAATGCGAAAGCCGTAAGACAGCAGAAAACAGAGCTTGAAAAGGAGTTTGAGCAGTGGATCGCTGTCTTCAGCGAAGAAGATGCGTTTCCGGAAGGAATCATTACCGTTGCCAATATCCGGAAAGGAACCGGCAATATTGCAGGGGTTACGATTCCGACTTATGAAGGAGCGGATTTTTCCAGAGGGGACTATGATTTGTATGAAACGCCTCTGTGGGTCGATCTGGCCGCCAATCATATGGAAAAGGCGATGGAACTCGACCTGGAAGCAGAAGTGCTGGAGGAACAGGTGCGGCTTTTGCAAAAAGAACTGCTCACCACATCACAGAGAGTGAACCTGTTTGAAAAGGTGAAAATTCCTGAGACCCAGGAAAATATTAAAAAGATTTCGATCTATATGGCAGACCAGCAGGTCAGCGCAGTAGTCCGCTCTAAAATTTCAAAAAAGAAAATCGCGCAGGCGAATGAAGCTGCTGCCGGAAGGGAGGTTGCGGTCCCATGATTGTGCCGATGAAAAAAGTTTCTCTGATCGTCCTGGACGGTGAGAAAAACAATGCATTGAAAAAACTGCGTAAGCTTGGGCTTTTGCACATTGAAATCAAAGAGGGAAAAGGACCGCGCCTTTTGGAACTGAAGGAGCAGATCGCTTTTCTGGAAAAGGGATTGTTTGCAGTAGCAGACAAGGCCAAGGGTGTGACCCAGAAAGAAGCGGACACACAGGAGGCTCTTTCCATAGCCGAGCGGATTGATTCCCTCCAGGAAGAGCAGAAGAAATGTTATGCAGACCTCTCTGCATACGGGGCGGAGCTGGAACGAGTCAAGGCCTGGGGAGAGATTGATCCGGCGGAGATTGCATCTCTGGCTGAACAGGGAATTGTCCTCTCGTTCCATGAAATGAGTCCCTCCGTGTATGACAAACTGGGCGATTCTGCCAGAACGATCGTGGTGGAGCGTACAAAGAATGTGGTGCGTTTTCTCCTTTTGAACGACGGAACTCTTGAGGAAGAAGATAAAACCGCCCTGGAGCGCAGCCGGTTTAAGCTTCCCAGCGTATCCACAGGAGAAATCAGAAAGAGACTGGAAGACGCCGATCAGCGGCTGCAGGGCATAAAGGAAGAGCTGGAAGCTCTGGCAGCCTACAAGTCCAGCCTGGAGAGGGCCATCGCGGCACTGAAAAAGGAAGTGGAGTTTGAGACCTATTCCAGCGGAATGGGAGAGGAAAATCTCTCGGAGGACTCTTCCGGAAATGTTTCCGTGGCCTATCTCATCGGATTCCTTCCGGCAGAAGATTTGAGCAAGCTTCAGGAGATGGCCAGGGAAAACGCGTGGGGGATTTTGGCGGAAGACCCGACGGAAGAAGACGATGCGCCCACCAAGCTGCAGAACAATAAATTTGTCAGCCTGGTATATCCCGTGACGGATTTCCTTGGAAGCATGCCGGGATATTTTGAACCGGATATTTCCGGCTGGTTCCTGGTATTTATCACAATATTTGTCGGGATTATTTTTGGAGACGGCGGTTACGGCCTGCTTATCTGCGGCATATCCTTGGCCTTGATGATCAAGAGCCGCAAAGAGAAAAAGCCCATTGCCCCGATTGCATGGCTGCTCCTGCTGTTTGGCGGGATGACCATCATATGGGGAACCGTTACCTGCGCCTGGTTCGGTCTGGATGCACAGGCCCTGCCGGGATGGCTTAAAAAGCTGTCCGTGCCGGTGATTTCCAATGTGTATTCGGATAAAATCTGGTACCCGTCCTGGACAGGAGGGGAAGCAGGGCTTACCACCAGCCAGAACGTACAGATTCTCATGTTTACCATTGCGCTGGCACACCTGCTGATCGCACATGGGAGCGGGGCGGTGAGGAACCGGGGCTCCTTAAAAATCCTTGGCGATATTGGCTCCATGCTGGAGCTGGTGGGAATGTATTATGTGGTCCTTTCACTGGTGGTGAACAGCGCGGTGTTTGGCCTGGACCTTGTGGTGTCAGGGATTCCGGTAGGTACCATTGCCGTTGCATTTGTCCTCATCGGATTTGTGGTGAATTTTATCTTCGGAAATTATGAGGAAAGTATCTTGCAGTCAGTCCTGGACAGCGTAAAGGATATTGTTTCCATGCTGTTAGGAGTGGTCAATGTATTTTCTGACATCGTTTCCTATATCCGCCTTTGGGCGGTGGGATTGGCCGGAGCGGCAATCTCCGCGACCATCAACGAGATGGTCAGCCCGCTGCTTGGACATTTTATCTTTATCATATTTGCCGTTATCGTGCTGGTATTCGGCCATGGGCTTAATATGATTTTGAATGTACTGTCTGTCATCGTCCACGGCATAAGGCTGAACACCCTGGAATTTTCCAACCATATCGGCCTGTCGTGGAGCGGCCATAAATATGAGCCATTTGAAGAGTAAAACGTAACCGTTCAGGATGGCCTGAACCGGATAAAAACGAAAAGGAGATTTTTATTATGGATATCGGATTAATCGGAACAGGATTATGTATGAGTATTGCGGCAATCGGTTCTTGTATTGGCGTCGTGATCGCGGGAACCACCTGTATCGGAGCATGGAAGAAGTGCTATATGAGCAACAAGTCGGCTCCCTTCATCCTTACCTCATTTGCAGGCGCACCTCTGACACAGACGATCTATGGTTTCCTACTGATGCAGACCATGCAGGGCTCAAGCGCGGACCCGACGCTGAAGCTGTTCCTGGGTCTCGGCGCCGGTGTGGCAATCGCGTGTTCCGCTGTTATCCAGGGAAAGGCCGGAGCGGCAGGCGCGGACGCCATGGCTGAAACGGGAAAGGGCTTTGCCCAGTACATCACCGTTGTAGGTCTCTGCGAGACAATCGCGCTGTTCGTGCTGGTATTCAGTATGGTTGCGCTTGGATAGCAGCCGCTGACCTGGCCGGAGGCCATGAAAAACAGGATTTTTACTAAATAGAAGGGCTGTGCCGGGATGAACTCGGCGGCAGCCCTTTTGTCTTTGCAGAAATGTCAAAAACTATTGACATGGAGCCTTATGAGGACAGTAAGCCCTACGGCCGGCATGAATATATTTCAGGAAGAACTGGCGAAAAAGTGTTGACATCAAACATTTTTGCTGTAATTTGTGCTGCTCTATGATATATTACTTTTGCGAGTTTTGTTCCCAAAGCTGAACATTCATCCCATTTGGCGAATGAAAAAAATAAAGGAGGCCCTTCATCTTATGCGGCATTATCATTTTACTCAAACAATAAAAAAAGTTGGATTAGTCATTCTTGCGGGGCTGCTGGCCTTCTCCAATGGAATCTGCGCGGCAGGGGCTGCAACCTACGAGGAAGCAAGACCGGTACTTTCCGCTGAAAATACGTCCTTTGTCAGTTTCCCGGCCCGTTTTCAGGATTGGATGCCGGAGGGCTATGACGAGGTCTATTATATTTTTTCGATCGAAAACAGGGTGGACCTGTCCATATCGGTGACATATGAGGACAGCTCCAATCCCTACGGCGCGGAGCTTTTGGACAGCTCCATGTCAAGGCTTGGCAGCTCCCACAGGAGAGCCGGACAGAGAATAGTGGAAAAGCAGGTTCCGGCAGGAACGTATTTTCTCAGAGTATACGCCATGAAGGATGAGAGGGAACCGCAGCCCTTTACGATCTCCATTCAGAAAATGGATCTGTCCAAATCAGCCGTAAGAGCAACGGATTTTTCGGAGCTCCATATGGTGGCTGCCCTTCAGGGGACGGACTCGCCGTATCAGCTGAACGGCACCAGCCCTGACTATACATACTCTTACGGCGAAGGAGACGGCGTCACTCCAATCTATTGGGAAAAGCTGGCCACCCCCAGCAATTCGGGCAAAGGTGTCAGCGAAGGGGGAGTTTATCCGATGCCCCAAAGCTACTATGCCTCCTGGCTGGGACCGGTGGAAGAAGATGTCCTGTCTATGGAGGATATCCGGCCGCTGAAAGAGAATGAAACATTTGAAGAGTATGATCAATATCTCCAGGATGAGGGGATTGTCTACAAGAGAGAGCATGCGCCTCTGCTTCATGTGCAGAACGGAATTGCCCTTCCGCCGCGTTATCTCTATATTGACCGCTATGGAATGGATGAGGAAAATCCAGGCTGGGAGGAACATCTGAAAAATGCGGTCATGACCTACGGAGGGGTAACCACCGGAATCCTGTGGTCAAATTTGAGCTGCGAAGATCCGGAGAATTATTATTACAGCGGGTGGAATTTATTTGTCGGTTCTAAAAATGACCCTTCCGCTGTCATTTTGGCAAATGAATTTGATTGGGGCTTTAATCCGCAGCAGAACCACGAGGTGGTGATCGTGGGCTGGGATGACAATTATTCCAGGGAGAATTTCCGCTACGCCATAGGAGATGATGTAATCCTCAGAGTTCCTGATACGGCAAGCACGAGCAATGCGAGAAAGACGGCATGGCTGGAAGAGAATGTTTATGCTTCGGGAGATAAGATGTACGCGGGATATTATACCGCACGCCTGGACAAGACGATTCTGCTTGAACCGGGAGAACCGTTTGAGATCATCCTGCGTCTGGAAAATGACGAAAGCGAGGAACTGAAAATCCCTATGGTCATGAACAACAGGCTGATCGCCAACATACCGAGTAAAGAGGGGGTAAGTTTTCTTTATGACCCGGCAGAAGGGGAATCGTGGATTGATATGGGAACCGGATTTGAGGCGGATAACGGCTCAAGTAACTATTATTGCTATTTTTCCATGAAGGCGCTGTGCCAGGACCCCTCCCTGGAAGAAGGGGAAACAAAACGGATTTCCGTTTTGGATATAAAACCGGACAAGTATTTTTCCCTGAAGGAAGGAGGGATAGACGGGGATCAGGAAACAGGAGAGCGGGAATCCGAAGAGCAGGAAACAGAACAGGTTCTGGACGGACATATTTTGCAGACGCGGACAGGGGATTCCCCCATCGAGCCATTTTTGACAGATGAGCTGGATATGGAACTCCCCGATGCCTTTGACCTGCGTCAGGTGGGCGTTGTGCCTCCGGTCCGAAATCAGGAAGCGACCAATACCTGCTGGGCGTTCGGCTCAACTGCGGCGGTAGAAACAAGCTATCTGCTGAATGGAAGAAATCTCTATGACTTTAATTATTCTTCCGCTATCCGCCTGGATACCGAACTTCCGGTTATGGAGGATGGGACCGTCGTCTATTATTTTGACAAAAATGACGGAGATGCCCTGGATGAGGCAGTCTTTCTTGCGGAACGTCTTTCCTGGGACGACGGGCCGACGGAGGATGAAGATGGGATGTTAAAGTGGGAATTTTCCGGAGACCTTTCCGCGGTGGACCTTTCGGCTCTGGACGAGGAAACAGACGGCCTGAGAATGACGGAAAATGGGAAGGAAGTTCTGCTTTTTACCCCTGTAAAGAGCGGCAGCATCACCGTCAAGGTAAGCTCCGCAGAGGACCCCACAAAGACGGCTTCCTGTCAGGTGCTGCTGGTTGAGAAAAACCAGGTGGACAGCATTTCTCTGTCACCGGAAGTTATGATTCTGAAGCCCGGCGAAAAGGGGATACTAAAGGTTTCAATGGAAGGCCCCGATGTTTCAGAAGTAATCCCCGTATTTTCCTCCGATCATCCCGGAATCGCTTCGGTGGATGATGAGGGAAATGTGATCGGGATCCGCAAAGGAACAACCTTGATTCGTGTGCGGGCCGGAGGAAAAGAGGCCGTGTGCAGGGTGATCGTCCGCAGCTTTGGGGGCAGCTCAGACGGGGACTCCAAAAATATAGAATGGACCGGTTCCGACTCAGCGGTACATGGAACCTGGACTCTGACGGAGAACGGTATGTGGACCTTCTCTTCCGGAGGAGCCGCATACCGCAATGGATGGGGCTATCTTTACAACCCCTATGCCAATGGAGGAGCCGGGGGAGCTGGCTGGTTCTGCTTTGATGCCCAGGGAAATATGCGGACCGGGTGGTATCAGGCGGAAGATGGATACGTCTATTATCTGAATCCCAGATCAGACGGAAGCCTGGGACAAATGCTTACCGGATGGCAGTGGATTCCGGATGATTCCGGCCAGGAACATTGCTATTATTTCAAACCGGATGCAGGAGGCCCCATGGGGGCTATGGCGGTAAGCCTTACCACTCCGGACGGATACCAGGTCAATG
>ULXG01004299.1_pt1 | contig 14997 bp, 11 predicted proteins | sample 1961141 | NCBI WGS metagenome assembly ULXG01 (sample SAMEA4835834, study PRJEB28245) | human gut metagenome | biome: gut microbiome; material: fecal sample | place: Denmark | collected 2008 | reverse complement strand
CGGACGCCCTCCGCCAGCGGCGCGTCCTCCAGCGCCCAGGCTCGTACCCCGTGGCCGTCCTCAACGAGCATCGACGCGAGCCGCGCGATGCGCTCATCCCCTCCGCATAAGGCAAAAACCATAAACTCCACGCCCCTTTCTCAGCTCATTCTATTCTGATTGCCGCTTGCAGGTGAAAGCCGGATGGGGTATACTTTAAATACATGAAAAATCAAGGAGGCGACGCCATGAGCCGCGCGGACGAGCTGTTCATACAAAACTGCCGCGATATTCTCGACAACGGCCGCTGGGACACGGATTTGCAGGTACGTCCGCGCTGGGAGGACACCGGAGAGAGCGCGCACACGGTCAAGCGCTTCGGCATCGTGAACCGCTACGACCTCTCCGAGGAATTCCCCATCCTCACCATACGCCGCACCTTCTGGAAGAGCGCCGTGGACGAGCTGCTGTGGATATGGCAGAAGAAGTCCAACAACGTCCATGAGCTCCGCAGCCGGGTCTGGGACGCCTGGGCCGACGAAAACGGCTCTATCGGCAAGGCCTACGGCTATCAGCTGGGCGTGAAGTACAAGTTCCCCGAGGGCGAGTTCGACCAGGTTGACCGGGTGCTTTACGACCTGCGGCACAACCCCGCCTCGCGGCGCATACTCACCAGCCTCTACAATTTCGCCGACCTCAGCGAGATGGCGCTCTACCCCTGCGCGTACTCCATGACCTTCAACGTCACCGGCGACAGGCTCAACGCCATACTCAACCAGCGCAGCCAGGACATGCTCACGGCCAACAACTGGAACGTCTGCCAGTACGCCGTGCTGGTACATATGTTTGCCCGTGCCAGCGGGCTGAAGGCCGGCGAGCTGGTGCACGTCATCGCCGACGCGCATATCTACGACCGGCATGTGCCCATTGTCGAGCGGATACTTCAGAACCCGCAGTACGCGGCCCCGCAGCTTGTCATTGACCCGGAAGTGCAGGATTTCTATGCCTTCACGCGCGACAGCTTCTCCCTGCCGGGATACAAGTACACCGAGCTGGACGAAAAAATCCCCGTCGCGGTCTGAGCGGCGGCCAGAGATATAAGGAAGGATGACGTAATTAATTGAAGCAATAGTCGCGGTTTACACCGACTGGGGCATAGGCAGCGAGGGCACGCAGCCCATCGTCGTGCCTGAGGACAGGCGGCGCTTCGCCGAGATCACGAAGGGGGCGACGCTGATAGTCGGCAGCAAGACGCTGCTGGATTTCCCCGAGAGCCAGCCTCTCAAGGGCCGCCGCAACCTGATAATGACCCGTCAGGACACGGCGGTGGACGGCGCTGAGATAGTGCACACGCCGGAGGAGGCCCTGGAGCTGTGCGGGGACGACGAGCAGGTCTTCGTCGTCGTCGGCGCTACCGTGTACATGACGATGTTCCCCTATTTGGACAAAATATACGTCACGAAGATAGACGCCACCCCCGCCTCGGACGCCTACTTCCCCAACCTCGACTCCCTGCCCGACTGGGAGCAGACGAGTAGCGAGAAGTTCAGCTCCGGCGGCCTGAACTGCGAGTTCTGCGTATATGAAAAGGTGAAATAAATTCCCCGGCCCGGCTCATCAGATGAGCCGGGCCCCTTTCTTTTCCTGCACCAGTTTGGAAAAAGCGGGCCGGACGGCAAAAGCCGTCCGGCCCGCTTTTTTGCTTTTACCGGCAGCAGTCCAGAATAAGATGCTTGAAAAGCTGCTCATACACCGTCATTTTACGTCCTTTTTTTGTTATCAGCGAGAAGGGGGTAACGAGGTCGAAATCCTCTATCCGGAGCACGGAAACCTTGTCGTAGTCCTCAGGCGTGAGGTCTGAATAGAGCGTGCGCGCGACAATGGCGTCGTTCTTTGCGGCAATGTCTATGGCCTGGTGCGGGGTCATGCACACGTAGGCAAGGTTCAGCGTCAGGTTCTGCCTGGCAAAGGCCTCGGCTATAGTCATGCCGGGCACAGTCTTCAGGTCCGGCATCAGCAGAGGGACGTTATCCAGTTCTTTGAGCTTTATGCTCTCACGCTGGGCAAATGGGTGCTTCTTGCTCACGACAAAGACCTGTCTGACGTTCTCCAGCAGGGTAACGTTGAATTTCTGCTCGTTGCATTTGCCATAGACCATGCCGAACGTCGCCTCTTCACTCAGCACCATGTCCATGCACACGGTGGAATACTCATTGACAAGTGTCACGGAAAACTCGTCCGGCGGAGTTAGCAGCAGCTTTTGCAGCGCCACCGGCAGTTTCATAAATCGCCCTGTGGATATGGCCACCGTAATCCCTGCCTTGCCGGTTGACTCCAGTTTTCCCAGCTCGTATATCCTGTCTATCCGCTCGATTATGGTCTGGGCCTCGGTCTGTACCTGCTTGCCCAGATTAGTAAGTTCGAGCCCGCTCGCTGTGCGGTAGAACAGGTCCGCTCCAAGCTCGTCCTCCAGCCTGCGGATAGCCGCGCTTATGCCCTGAGGACTTATGAACAGCGCGGCCGCCGCCTTAGACATGCTGCCTTGTTTGCAAATCTCAATGAAATAGCGTAGCTGATTTATATCCATTATTCGTATCCTTTCCAACAAAATCGGCAAATCTTCAGGCGGTCAGCTGCTGCTTAAATATTAATGAGATATACGTTAAAAATCTAGCTATTCTTAGTTGATTCAACAAAGTAAATTTTATGCTCAGACATGACTATAAATATTTAATTGTAGTTTCAACTTTACAGCGATGTGCCCCTCATGATGCGTTTCTTGTGTGTGTACGTACCCTGTGATATTTTTTAGACAAATAAGAAGGCGGTCAAATCAAGCCGGAAAGTACTCTATATTGCACAAACCGCGGTCAGAAGCCGCGGCCAAAATGTCAAAGCAGACAAAGCCGGCACCAATCTTTGCTGGAGGTGTTGCACTGTGAAACTGCCGTTAAGCGGAGTTAAAATTCTCGATCTCAGCACCATGTACCCCGGTCCGCTCTGCACCATGCTGCTTGCAGACTACGGTGCGGAGGTTATAAGGGTTGAGACTCCAAAGGGCGGGGATTTGTGGAGATTTTCCCAGCCTCGGCTCAACGGGCTCGGAATGCCGTATCTACAGGTCAACCGCAATAAGAAGAGCATCACGCTCAACCTCAAGGAACCGGAAGCGAGAGAGGTCTTCTACAAGCTGGCCAAGGATGCAGATGTGGTTGTAGAGCAGTACCGTCCCGGGGTCGCCCAGCGCCTCGGTATTGACTACGACACACTCAAAGAACTCAACGAGAAGCTGGTATACTGCTCTATCTCCGGCTTCGGACAGGACGGGCCTTACCGGCTGAAAGCCGGGCATGACATAAACTACATCAGCTATGCCGGTATACTTTCCCTTACGGCCCGCAAGGGCGAAAAGCCTGTCATTCCCGGCGTACAGATCGGCGATATAGCGGGCGGTGCACTCTATGCAGTTATAGGCATACTCATGGCTCTCATGAGCGCACGCCAGACCGGCCGCGGCCAGTATGTGGACACAGCCATGTTCGACGGAGCCGTCTCTCTCATGGCCTGGCCGGCCTGCGGTACCTTGGCCGGAGGCAAGGGCCTGGAGCCCGAGGGCAGCATACTCATCGGTCAACTGGCCTGCTACAACATCTACGAGACCAAGGACAACCGCTACATAAGCCTCGGCGCTGTTGAAGCGCATCTGTGGGGCAACTTCTGCGAGGCCTCCGGTCACCCTGAATACGTCCCATGGCAGCGCGACCCTGAACGCCAGGCCGAGATGAAGGCAGAGATCGGGCGCATCTTCAAGGAGCACACCCTTGCCGAATGGGAGGACGCCCTCAAAGACGTGGACTGCTGCTGGTCGCCCGTTGCTACCGTGGACGAGGCCATGGCCGACCCGCAGGTGGCAAGCCGCGGCATGATAATTGAGATGACCGACCCACAAGGGGAGTACGGCACGGTTAAGATGATAGGCGACCCCGTCAGGCTCTCCGAAACGCCTGCGCGGCACGAGCTGTTCCCTCCACGCAAGGGTGAGCACACCAAGGCAGTCCTGCTCGAACTCGGATACAGCGAAGAGCTCATTGCCAGCTGGGCCGAGAGGGGCGTTATCTGACATGCGAGAGAGAAATAACAAAGAGAAAGGACGAGACAACCATCCCATGAACATTCTGGTGTTTGTCAAGCAGATACCCAACACCAGCGAGGTAAAGCTGGACCCGAAGACCGGCAATCTCTGCCGCGACGGCGTGGAGAGTGTGATAAACCCGCTCGACCGCAACGCCATTGAAGCCGCCGTCCGACTGCGCGACGCACACGGCGGCAAGCTGACCGCTATAACCATGGGCCCGCCCCAGGCTGCTGATGTACTCCGCAAGGCCATGGCTCTCGGCTGTGACGAGGCTTACCTGCTCACCGACCGTGCCTTCGGCGGCGCTGACACGCTGGCCACCGCCTACACCCTGGCCGAGGCGGTCAAAAAGATCGAGCAATATGACCTGCTGCTCTTCGGTCAGCACTCCGCCGACGGCGACACCGCCCAGGTCGGCGCGGCCGTAGCGGCCTTCCTGGGCATCCCGCAGGTTACGCTGGCCTGTTCACTCGAGTGCCGTGACGGCTGGGCGTACTGCGACAGGGCGCTCGGCGACAGCATACAGCTGGTAAGGGCCAAGCTCCCGGCGGCCGTAATGGTCACGGCGGACATAAACGAGCCGCCCTACGCCTCCCCGCTGAACATACTTGCCGCGCTGGATAAGCCCATCACCGTCTTGGACGCCGCCGAACTCGGCGTGGACATCAGCCGGACCGGTATCTTGGGCTCCCCGTCCGTGACCAAGCGGGTGTTCGCCCCTGCCAAGGGCGACGGCAGTGTTGAGTTCTTCACGGGCAGCGTAAAGGACATGGCAGTCAAATTTGTGGATATGCTCGCTTCCGAGCATCTGATATGAGGTGGCCGGCATGGATATGAAGCAATATAACGGTATCTGGGTATTCGCCGAGCAGGAAAACGCCAAGATGAACCCCGTGACATGGGAGCTGCTGGCCAAGGCCCGCGCCCTCGGCGCCGAGTGCGGCGAGAGCGTCACCGCAGTTCTGCTGGGCGAGGGTGTGGCGCAGCTCTCCACAGAGCTCTTTGCACGCGGGGCGGACGAGGTGATCATAGCCGAGCACACCGCCCTTGCACAGTACAGCGCGCGTCCCTATCAGCAGGCGCTGACCCAGCTGGCCAGGAAATATAACCCCTCCATCATACTCTACGGCGCCACCCCGCTGGGGCGCGACCTGGCCCCCCGCATGATGGTGAGCCTGAATACCGGCCTCACCGCCGACGCCATAGACCTCAGCTTTGACGACGATGGGGTCTTCTGCCAGACAACCCCGGCTTACGGCGGCAAGCTTCTCGCCCATATAGCCATACCCGAGAGCCGCCCGCAGATGGTCACGGTGCGCCCCAACACCTTCGAGCCCTTCGGGCCGGACTACTCCCGGCGCGGCAGCGCGCTCATCGAGTGCGTGGAAATTGAGGAGGATAACGGTTTTGAGGTGCTTGAAACCAGACCCAAGCACAGCAGCGGCGTGCAGCTAGACAGGGCAAAGGTCATCGTCGCAGGCGGCCGAGGCGTAAAGACCGAGCGTGACCTAGAGCTGCTGCACTCCCTGGCTGACACTCTTGGCGGTCAGATTGCCTGCTCGCGCCCGCTTGCCGAGAGCGGCCTGCTATCGCACGACTATCAGCTCGGACAGTCTGGCGCCACAGTCAAGCCTGAACTCATAATAAACGCCGCCATATCCGGCGCCATCCAGTACCGGGTAGGAATGCAGGGCGCCAAGCGCATCGCATCCATCAACCTCAACCCCTCGGCGGCTATTTTCTCCATCTCGCAGTACGGCATGGCGGCCGACTTCCGCTCGCTCATCCCCGCCATCACCGAGGAAATAGCGCGCCGGCGCCAAAACTGAACAATGAAATATTTTATATAAGGAGAGAAAAAGATGAAAAAACTCTACACCCCGTTCAAGATCAACGGCCTGGAGCTCAGAAACCGTGTAGTGATGTCTCCCATGAGCATGGGACATTGTCATGACGGTATTTTTGACGACTGCCTCGCCGACTTCTATCGCAGCAGGGCCGAAGGCGGCGTCGGTCTAATCGTTTTCGCAAACATGCAGTGGGATAAGGTACGCCACGCGCATAATGTTCCTCTGCTTACGGACGAAAAGTATGTCCCCACGCTGAAAGGCATCACTGACGCCATCCATGAAGGCGGTGCCAAGGTCTTTGCCCAAATAATGCACCGCGGCACCTCTGCGCCCCGCGCCACCATAGACGGACAGGAAGCCGTCGGCCCGTCTGCAGTTCCCCGCAAGTTTACGCATTTTGAAATGCCGCGCGCCCTTACCAAGGAAGAAATACAGGAGTTTGTCTCCTGGCAGGCCGACGCGGCTGTCATTGCCAAGAAGGCAGGCTTTGACGGCATTGAGCTCGAAACCAACTCCGGCTACCTCTACGGCCAGTTCTGGTCTCCCCTGACAAACAAGCGAGAGGACGAGTACGGCTGTCAGAACATGGAGAACCGCAACCGTTTCATAGTCGAGTCCCTCACCGCCATCCGTAATGTCGTCGGCCCCGACTATCCCCTGCAGCTGCGTGTGAGCGGCAGCGACCTGCTCAAAGGTGGCTGCACCGGCGAGGACATCGCCGACATCTGCGAGTACCTCGACAACACCGGCCTCGTCGACTGCTTCTCGATAACCGCTGGCTGGCACGATTCAACTGTTCCCCTGATAACAATGGAGGTTCCGTTCGGCAACTGGAACTACCTCGGCCGCCAGATAAAGGCCAAGGTCAAGGCCCCTGTCATCATGGGCATGCGTCAGTACATCAAAGAGGCCGAGGAAGTTGTCGAACGCGGTGAATTTGACGGTATAGTCATAGGCCGCCAGTGGCTGGCCGATTCTGAACTCGTAAACAAGGCCATGCGTGGCGAATACGACCAGATTCGCCCCTGCGTCGGCTGCAACGCCCTCTGCCTCGACGCCGCTCAGGCCGGCAAAGACACCGGCTGCATCGGCAACTATGAGTGCAACCGCGAAGGAGAACTCAAGAACGCCGACGGCAAACTGCCCACCGAGGTCAGGAGCTGCAATCCCGAGCGCATACTCGTAATCGGCGCCGGCCCCTCCGGTATGGAGTTTGCCCGCGTCTGTGCCCTGCGCGGCCACAAGGTCACCATCTGGGAAAAGCGCAACCGCACTCTCGGCCTGAGCCTCTTTGCCGCCACTCCTCCCCGTCGCTTTGACATCCGTTACCTCGGCCAGTGGCTGGAGCGCGAGTGCCGCCGTCTGGGTGTTGAGATAGTCCTCAACAAAGAGGCCACCGTTAATGACATTCTCGCCGCATCCAAGGACTATGACCGCGTGGTCGTAGCCGCCGGCTCCAAGGCCACCATGCCGCCCATCCCCACCGAGGAGGGTGCCCAGATCGTACACGCCTGGGATGTCTTTGACGGCAAGGCCAGCCTCGGCAACGGCAGAAACATAGTCGTTGTAGGCGGCGGCGACGTAGGTATCGAGGTCGCCATGACCATCGCCGAAATTGACACCATCACTGCTGAGCAGCTCCGCTTCATGATGATATACGAAACGGAGCCCGCTGAGAAGCTCAAGGAACTCCTTACTCACGGTTATTACAAGGTATCCGTTGTCGAGATGGGCAAGAAGTTCGCCCCGGATATCAATCCCGGCAGCCGCTGGTCCATCATGTACCGCACGAAGCAGCTCGGTGTGAATCTCCTCAAAGAGACCAAGGTGCTCAAGCTCGGCAAGGACTATGTTGAAGTTGAAAACGCCGACGGCGTACAGAAGCTCCCCGCCGACACCATCGTCATCGCCGCGGGCGCCAAGCCCAACAACGACCTCTACGAGGCCCTCAAGGACAAGCTGCCCAAGGTTGATGTTATCGGCGACAGCGTCCAGGTAGGCCGCATAAACAATGCCGTCGAGAGTGCCTATCGCCTTGCGATGACCATATGACCAAAGCATCAATTAAAACAATCATTAATTAAGGAGGAAGCAAAACAAATGGAAATGATGCTCGACGATGTGAAAATCCTTGATTTCACCACCAACGTTGCTGGCCCCGGTGCCAGCGCCATGGCCTCCGACTTCGGCGCCCAAGTAATAAAGATCGAGTCTCAGACCGGCGACTCTGCCCGCACCTACGCCCCCTTTATGGACGGCAAGGGCATGACCCACGCCTGGGTCAACCGCGGCAAGAAATCCGTGGTCATGAACCTCAAGGACCCGCGCGCCATCGAGGTCTGCAAAAAGCTCGTAAAAGAGGCGGATATACTCGTTGAGGGCTTCCGTCCCGGCGTCATGGACAGGCTCGGCCTCGGTTATGAAACTCTCAAGGAGATCAACCCCAAGCTCATCTACTGCTCCGTAAGCGCTTTCGGCCAGACTGGTCCCTATGCCCAGCGTCCCGGCTTTGACCTGCTCGGCCAGGCTCTCTCCGGCATGATCTCCGTCAACGGTGAAAAGGGCGGCCACCCCATAAAGCACGGTGTCACCATCGCCGACTACTTTGCCGGGCCTAATGCATACGCCGCCATCATGACCGCTCTCCACTATCAGCGCCGCACCGGTAAGGGCCAGCACATTGACGTCTCCCTGCTGCAGGGCATGATTTACCTCAACAGCACCATTGACCGGCTCAACGACGGTGTTATCGTCAAGCCCAACGGCGGCCATCACAGTGCTCTGTGCCCCTTCGGCGGCTTCTGGAACAGCAAGGACGAGGGCGTCATCATCTGCGCCCCCAACCCGAAGTCCTGGGCCACCGTCGCCAAAGCCATGGACCGTCCCGACTTCCTCACCGACCCGAAGTACGCTACCGTCAACGTCCGCGCCGCCAACCAGGTGGAGATAATCGCCGAGATCGAGGCCTGGCTGGACACCTTCCCCAACATCGATGCGGCCATCGAGCGCATGATGGAGTGCGGCGTTCCCTGCTGCAAGATAAACAACGACCAGGATGTCGTCAATGACCCGCAGGTCCAGCACATGGGCTATATTGTCCAGGCGCCCACGCCCGACGACGTCACCAGCAAAGACACCTTCCTTACCCGCGGCCCGAACGCCTTCTTCTCAGAAACCCCGGGTTATATCCACAAGGCTGCGGCCCTCGGCCAGCACACACAGGAGGTTCTGGCCGGCCTCGGCTACAGCGACGAGGAAATCGAGAGCATGCTGGCAGACTGGAAGCCCAACGCCGACAAGGTCTGATCCCACATAAACCAAATCAGCAACACCTAACAAGGAGGTAAACAATGGAAAGAAAGCTCCCGTTCCAATGGCAGCACAATGAGTTCCGTGAGGCCTTCGGCGCTTTTCTCGACAAAGAAGCCGTGCCCTATTACGACCAATGGTGCGAACAGCACATGGTCCCGCACGAGTACTTTGAAAAGATGGGCCAGGCAGGCTTTATGTCCATGTGGGTAGACAAGAAGTATGGCGGTGCCGGTTGCACCGGTGACTACCTCTACACGGTAATTAAGGCCGAAGAGTACTCCAAACGCGGCCTCAACTGCATTTTTTCGCGCCTCAGCGGCGACGTTGTCGCTCCCTACATTGCTGAAGACGGCTCCGAGGAGCAGAGGCAGAAGTGGCTGCCCAAAGTCGTCAAGGGTGAAGTAGTTCTCGGCGTTTGCATGACTGAGCCCGACCACGGCTCAGACCTCGCCAACATAGAGACCAGCGCTGTAGATATGGGCGACTATTACCTTGTTAACGGCACCAAGACCTTCATATCCAACGGCATGGTTGCCGACGCTCTGGTTGTAGCTGTCCGCACAGATCCCAACGCCTCCAAGCCTCACCGCGGTATCAGCCTGCTCATCATAGAGACCAATCGCGACGGCGTGTCCCGGCACCTCATTCCCAAGATTGGCCTGCAGGCTCAGGACACCGCCGAGGTCTCCTTTGAAAACGTCAAGGTGCCCAAGGAAAACCTTATCGGCGAGGTAAACCGCGGCTTCTATATCCTCATGCACCATCTGGAAGCCGAGCGCATCATGGCCGCCTACGGCTCCATCGGCACCGTTGAGCACACGCTGAGCCTCACCGCCGACTACGTCAAGCAGCGCAAGATTTTCGGGAAGCCGCTCTCCTCCTTCCAGAACACTCAGTTTAAGATGGCTGAGATGTACACCGAATATAACCTCGCGCTCAACTTCCTCGACAGCGTCCTGCTGGACTATATGGCTGGTAAAACCGACATCAACACTGAGTGCTCCATGATAAAGTACTACACCTCCGAGCTGGCCTTCAGCGTGGCGGACCGGTGTGTGCAGATGTTCGGCGGCTACGGCATCAGCAGTGAAATGCCTATCTCCCGCCAGTTCTGCGACGCGCGTATCATGCGCTTCATGGGCGGCACCACCGAGACTCAGATAGGCGTTGTCGCCGGCGGCCTCGGTATCAAATAATCTAAACTCGAGTAGGGGTAAAAATGGGAAACAAAAAGATACTTACACTTTTCAGCGTAAAGCAGTTCGTCTTCTTCATCCTCGGTATTATAGCAGCCATAGTGTTCTTTCTGATAGAGCCGTTTGAGGGTCTGCCTCCCGAGGGCATGAAGGTGCTCGGCCTCTTCCTGATGGCCATATTCTGGTGGATGGGCTCCGTCTTCCCGGACTATGTCACCGCGTTCTGGATGATGGCCCTCATGATAGCCACCGGCGCCAGCTCTCTGGGAACTGTGTTCTCCGCGTTCTCCGGCAGCGTCATCTGGATAGTCATCCCGGTCCTCGCCGTAGGCGCGGCCCTGAGCAAGACCGGACTGCTCAAGCGCATCGTCCTCTTCATACTCAGCAAGTTTAAGGCCACCTTCAAGAGCCAGTCCCTCGGCTTCATCATCGCCGGTAATATTATCGACGCCCTGATCCCGAGCGCCACTGCCAAGGTCGCCATCGCTTCTCCGCTCGCCAAGACCTACGCCGACACCATGGGCTATGAGCCCAACAGCAAGCCGGCTGCCGGCCTCTTCTCCGCGATGTGGATGGGCTTCGGCGCCAACGGCCCGTTCTTCCTGACCGGCTCCACCATGTGCTTCACCATGATAGGCCTTCTGCCCGAAGGCTATCAGGACGGCTTCGACTTCCTCACCTGGCTGGGCGTGGCCTGGCCCTGGGGCATAGTGCTGCTCGTGTTCGCCTACCTTGGCGTGCGCCTGTTCTACACCCCGAAAAACGACGTCGCCGTCTCCGCTGAGGCCATTCACGCCCAGCGCGACGCCCTCGGCAAGATGAAGCGCAACGAGAAGATAGCCGCCTTCGTGCTGATTATCTGCCTCGTCCTCTGGGTTACCGAGAGCTGGCACGGCATTTCCAGCGCCGTCGTCGCCCTTATCGGCATGAGCATCCTGCTCGGCACCGGCGTGCTCGACCGCAAGGACTTCCGCGGCTCCATCGCCTGGGAATCCGTCATCTTCATCGGCTGCAGCACCGGCCTCGGCACCGTCTTCAGCAGCGCGGGCATCACCGACTGGGTCAGCGTGACCTTCGCTCCCTACCTCGAGCCTGTGTTCTCCAACGTGTTCGTAATGATTATTGTAAGCGTCGTCGTCATCACGGTTCTGCGTTTCGCCTTTGTGTCCCAGACCGCACTGATGACCATCTTCACCGTGGCCTGCGCTCCGTTCGCCATTTCCGCGGGCATGCATCCCTTTATCCCCGGCTTCATCGCGCTCGTCACCGTGAACGTCTACAACGCCTCTTACAACAACGGTACCTACATCACCGCCCTCGCCGCCTCCAACGGCATGGTCGAGTATGGCCCCACCAGCAAGATGACCTGGGTTTACGCCCTGGCCTGCATCGTCGGCTGCATGTGCTGCATCCCGATGTGGAATGCTTTCGGCCTGATGTAATTCCAAGCTTTATACGGCAGCGGCCCCTAAAAAGGCCGCTGTTGTATGGGAGTAATAGTTAATTAAATCCCAAATTATCCAGCAAAACAAACAAAACAAAATCAATTGGGGGAAAAAACAATGGCAGAACTGATTATGGTTATCGGCTATATAGTCGTAACCACGCTGGTCGGCTGGGTGCTGAGTACCCGCGCCAAGGCCCGCAACGACATCAACAGCTTCTTCGTAGGCAAAAAAGAGCTCGGCGCCGTTCTCGTCTGCTTCACGATGTTCGGCGAAATGATTGCCGGCTCGAGCACCGTCGGCAGCGCGCAGACTGCGTTCAGCCTCGGTCTTTCGTCCGCGTGGACCAACTGGGGCCAGGCCCTGGGCGTGTTCGTCTTCGTATTCACCGTCAGCAAGCTCTACCGTGTGGCCGGCCACTACGGCGCCTATTCTGTGCCCGAGGCCTTTGAGTTCCGCTTCGATTCCAAGAAGTGCCGCATGGTCGTCATGGTCATCGTGCTCGTCGTCTACGGCATCCTGTTCGCCATGCAGCCGAAGGCCGCGGCCAACATCATCGCACCCATGATTGGCGTCGACGTCACCATCATGACCTGGATTATGGGTATCATCTTCGTCATCCAGGCTCTTGTCGGCCTCAAGGGCATAGCCGCCATGAACGTCGTACACTCGGCAATTCTGTACATAGGCTGTGTGGTAGTCGGCGTCCTCGCCTGGAACCATGTCGGCAGCCTTGACATCGTCCGCGAGACTCTCGGCGGCGAGTTCCTGACCATTACCCAGCCCAGCGTGAGCACCGTTATCGGCAACGCCGCCGGCGGCCTCTTCGCCTTCATCCTCTCCACCAGCCTCGTCGCCAACGTCTACAGCGCCAAGACCAAGCGTACCGCCAACGCCGGCGTGCTGGCCGCGGCCATCCTGGTCGTAATCTTCGCATTCTTCCCGGCGCTCATCGGCATCTTCGGCAAAATCATGTACCCCGACGGCGAAGCCGGCACCATCCTCTACACTGTGGCCGACACCTTCGGCCCCGCTGTCGGCGCCCTGGCCAGCATGGCCATCATCGCCGCCGTCTTCTCCACGGCCCCCGCATTCCTGCTGACCCTGTCCACTACTCTCACCCGCGACTTCTATATCACCCTGATAAAGAAGGACGCCACCGACAAGCAGCAGCTCAACTTCTCCAAGTGGGCCATCTTCGGCATAGGTATCATAGCCACCTTCCTCGGCATCTATGCTTCCAACATCCTGACCCAGGTCAACGGCGCTTTCCAGATTCGTGCCGTCGCCGGCCTCGTGCTCATTGTCGGTGCCTACTGGAAGAAGGTTGACAAGACCTCCGCTTTCTGGTCCATGCTCATCGGCGGCATAGTCGCTGCCGTCTGGCACTTCGCCGGCCAGCCCTTCGGCATTGTCCCGTTCTGGCCCGGCTGCGGTGTCGGCCTGGTTCTGCTGATCGTGCTCACGCTCTGCAACGGCCAGAAAATCTCCGACGACTATGCACGTTACAAGTCGCTGATGGACGCCGTCCCTGCCGACAAGCTGTAAAAGGCTATGCACGGCCGGCTCACACCGGCCGTGCCATTAACGAGAGGTAATGCGTCATGTATCAATTTGAAAACTTCCTCATACGAAACTCTCAAATGTACCCGGACAGACTCGCCTTTGTATTCAAGGACAAGCGCTACACCTGGTCTGAGCTCAACCGCGAAGTCAACCGTCTGGCAAACTCCTTCTCCAGCATAGGGCTCAAGAAGGGTGACCGCGTAGCGTATATGTTTGCCAACTGCGCCGAGGTGATTCTCGTATTTCTGGCAACTCAAAAGCTGGGTGCCACTGCCCTGCCGATCAACACCCACTTCCTCTCCGGTGAGATTTCAAGGATAATGGATGTGGTTGACTGCAAAGCCGCAGTGTATGAGCAGCGCTTTTCCGACACCATCCACGCTGCAGCTACCGCATACGGTAAGCTGGAACACATGATAGTTCTCGGTGAGCCTAAGAGTGACGAGCTAAATCTCACGCAGCTTATGGACAACCCAGACTGTCACGAGGCTCAGGTCGACCTCAAGGCAGATGACGAGTCCGTAATAATACTGACCAGCGGCACCACCGGCACCGCCAAGGCCGTCCTGCGCACCCAGAGCATGATGAGAGAATACGGCCTCATGCTCGCCATAGAAAACGACAACAGCCACAAACCAGAGGTTGCCCTTACCCACTGCCCGTTCTTCCACACTGCCTGCCTGAGCATACTCGTGAAGATGCTCGCGCTATGCGGTACTTTCGTCCTGGTAGACAAGGTTGACCCGGAATTCATCTTCAGCCAGATAGAGCAGTATCACGTCACCATGATGCTCATGGTCCCGCCTCTTCTGTATATGCGTCTCTACGAGTCCGGTCTCTGGAAGAAATGCGACACCAGCACCCTTCGTGAGGCTCAGTTCACCGGCGGCAAGTGCAGCATGGATTACGTGCACAAGATCTTCACCATGTTCCCCAATGGCAAGCTCCGCCCCAGCTACGGCTCCACCGAGATCTGCGCGAGCTGCAGCGCCGTGCTCTCCCGTGAGGAATTCGAGCGCCGCCCGGAGCTTTGCAAGACAGTCGGCCGCATCAACGCCAACTGCGAGATGAAGCTGGTGGACGCCGACGGCAACGAAGTCCCCGTGGGCGAGGTCGGTGAGGGGCTGGTGCGTTCCCCGGCCGTCTTCCGCGGCTACATAAAAAATGACGAGCTCAACGCCCGTGTCCTGGAGCCGGACGGTTGGTTTCACACCGAGGACCTGCTCCGCCGCGACGAGGAGGGGTTCTACTACCTTGTTGACCGCAAGAAGGACATGATAAAGACCGGCGGTGAAAACGTCTACGCCCAGGAGGTGGAAGACGTGCTCCGCAACCACCCAAGCATCTTCGACTGCGCCCTCATAGGCGTAGAGGATGCGCGTTTCGGCGAGGCCGTCGCCGCCGCTATTGTGCTCAACCCGGGCGCATCGCTCACCGACGAGGAGCTGATCTCCTACTGCCGTGCTAACCTGCCCAGCTACAAGAAGCCGCGCTATGTCGCCTATGTGGACGAG
>ULXG01012871.1_pt1 | contig 15239 bp, 8 predicted proteins | sample 1961141 | NCBI WGS metagenome assembly ULXG01 (sample SAMEA4835834, study PRJEB28245) | human gut metagenome | biome: gut microbiome; material: fecal sample | place: Denmark | collected 2008 | reverse complement strand
TTCCGAGGCTCGCGTTCTTGGGATGGGACGTCGTCGGAAAAGTACTACTTTTCATCCATTCACATCTAACTTTTTATCAATTCCTCCCGTCAAAAGAAGAGAATACAATGGAATTGTTGTATTCTCTTCTTTTTGCGCGTTTTCCTATAATTTGGATACAAAAAATTAAGCGAATAAAATAATTACAAACGATTAAGAAAAATACATAGAAAAATTTGTGATAAAGTTTAAAAGTACTATACTATTCGCCGAAAAGGAGGTGGCCGATCTTATTCTATTAGGTTTTGTGTGATGTTGGGAAGAGAGATTATTGAAAAGGAGAAGAATTATGAAACAGCGAAAGATCGCTTGGCTGCTGGCAATAACCATGCTGTTCAGCGGGACAGGCCTTGGAAATGTTGTTTCCATGGCAGCACCCGCCGAACCGGACGTTCAGTGGACGGGCAGTGAGTGGACAGGACAGCCCACTCAATTCCAAGTAAACCGAGAGCCGGCACACACGGCATTCATTCCTTATGACACGGAAGAGAAAGCACTCGCCCGATCCGAGGAAAACTCTGCCTATTACCAACTCCTCAACGGGGAGTGGGCCTTTCAGTATGCGGAAAAACCTGCGGACCGAAACACGGAATTTTATAAAGAGGATTACAATGTCAGTGATTGGGATACCATTCAGGTCCCTGGCAACTGGCAGACACAAGGGTATGACAAACCAATCTACACCAATTCCACATACCCATGGACATTAAACGGTGGTGGTAAAAACGACTCTACCAATGCCACTGCACCTACGGAATATAATCCGGTCGGGTCCTATCGTCGGAGCTTTACCGTAGAACCAGAGATGTTAGAAGGTGGCCGACAGGTCTTTATTTCCTTCCAAGGTGTAGAATCCGCATTTTATCTTTGGATCAATGGTTACCAAGTCGGCTACAGCGAAGACAGCTACACCCCAGCCGATTTTAATATAACGCCTTATTTACATGAGGGGGAAAACTCTGTATCCGTACAGGTTTACCGTTGGTCGGACGGCAGCTACATGGAGGATCAGGACTTTATCCGTTTGAGCGGAATCTTCCGCGATGTGTATTTGTATTCCAAGGATGAGGTCGAAATCTTCGATTATGAGGTCACTACGGATCTCGACGACCAGTACGAAAATGCACAGTTTACGCTCTCTATTAAAGCACGCAAGCTGGCGCAAAACGCGCCCGATGGTTATACAGTTCACGCTCGCCTGTTGGACGACGCACAAAATGCCATTGTTGAGCAGGACTTCCCGATTCAATTTGGCAGCAATGTCGATGAAATGGGACATGCGGTCTGTACCATGGACTATGAACAGATGGTGCTATCTCCAAAGCTATGGAGCGCTGAAAAGCCAAATTTATACACACTGGTCCTTGAACTGCGGGACGAAACCGGCGCCAGTGTAGAATTTTCCAGTTCTCGAATTGGGTTCCGTGAAGTGGAGCTGCGCGACAACACGGGCCTATTTGTGAATGGGCAGAACGTCATTATCAAGGGATTCAATCGCCACGAAACGTCTCCGGATACCGGCCGCACGGTCAGCCATGAACTGATGGAACAGGACATCATCCTGATGAAGCAGGCCAATGTCAACACCGTCCGCACAGCGCACTATCCCAATGACACTTACTGGTATGAGCTGTGTGACGAATATGGGATGTATGTCATCGACGAGGCAAATATCGAAGCCCACGGGGCTATGCATAAAATTCCCGGCGATGACGAAGAGAAATGGGGCGCTGTGCATCTGGACCGTATGAAGAGTATGGTTGAGCGCGATAAAAACCATCCGAGTGTTATTATGTGGTCGTTGGGCAATGAATCTGGCGCGGGAGAAGTTTTCCAAACCTTATACGATTGGACCAAAGCGCGCGATGCCACCCGGCCTGTCCATTACTTCAATTCAAGAGGCGACGGTAACGCCGATTATTCGGATACCCGCTCCTCGACCTATCCGTCTGTAGATGGGTCTTTCTCCGGCCGCATCAGTTTGCCGGAGGTTGCAACCGATAACAATCCAAAGCCGTATCTTGCCCATGAATATGCACACTCCATGGGCAACAGCACAGGTAACCTCCAAGAATATGTGGATGTATTTGAAAAATACGATAAGTTGATCGGCGGCTGTATCTGGGACTGGGTAGACCAGTCGATCCGCGTTGAACTGGGCGGTGAAAAGAAAAACGTCCTGACTGACAGCAGCCCCAATAAGTTGCAAGCTGATTTCACTGGTTCCCTTGTTGCCGGAAAAGATGCAGACAATGCCCTCAAAGGTACTGCGGAACTTCCTGCTGACGCAGTATTTGACACAACGGGAAGTTTTACTGTAGAGGCGTTGGTCTGCCAGACCGGTAAGAACAGCGAGGGATATGATACCATCCTTGCAAAAGGTAACGAACAACTCACACTGCAATATACCAAAGGAAATCTGGAATTCTGCTTTAAGAGTGGAGGTTCCTGGGTTTCCGCAACTGTCCCTGCGCCTGCGGATTGGCTGAATCACTGGCACCGTATCACCGGTGTGTTCTGTGCAGAGGACAGCACTTTAAAGATCTACGTCGATGGCCAAGAGATCAAATCTGTGTCCACCGGTGGTAAAAATGTACGCAATACCAACACGTATGCTGTGACAATCGGAGAAAATTTGGAACGTCCTGGCCGCGAATTTACCGGTTTGATCGACGAAGTGCGTATTTACAATCGTGCTTTGACTGCACAGGAGGTTGAACAGGCAAATATTTCTGCCGCTGATGAATCCGTCCTATTCTGGTGCGACTTTAATGCAGTGGATTCAGAAAACAAGCTGATGGATGCTGGTCCAAAGGGGCTTCACGCCACTTATAAGGGGACCTTAGAAGCTCGCGGCGGCATTGGCAACGGCACAGCCCTGGAAGGTACCGCTACATTGCCCGCCAGCGAAGCACTTAATTTGACCGGCAGTTTGACGCTGGAAGCGCTCATCTATCCAAAGAAAGTTTCGGGTAGCACGAACGGCGCCATCGTGACGAAGGGCAACAGCCAATATGCAATGAAATATATCGGCGACACGGCCCAAAATAAGAGCGTCATAGAATTCTTTATCTACGATGCCACAGCAACCGGCAGTTCGAGCGCTAAGTGGATCAGCTTGGAAGCTCAGGTTCCAGCCGACTGGTTTGAGAACTGGCATCAGGTGGTATCGACCTTTGATGCAACGGCCGGCACCATCAACATTTATATCGATGGGGAACTGGCAGCCAGCAAAGAAGTCAGCCAAAAGACCATCTCCACCAATGATTATGCGGTTGCCATTGGTACGGATACCGAACGTACCGGCCGCGAATTCCAAGGAAAGATCGATAACGTGCGCATCTATAACCGTGCACTTTCGCCCGAGGAGATCTGTGATGAAGGCCGTACCCCGAACGACGAGGGCGTCGTCCTTTGGATGGACTTCAACTCCATTACCGAAGTGGACACCGGTGAGAATGAACAGTCCTATTTCGGTTATGGCGGCGACTGGGGCGACAATACCAATGATGGCAATTTCTGCAGCAACGGCGTTGTTTTTCCCGACCGCACTTTGCACCCTGCATACCAAGAGGTTAAAAAAGCGTATCAGGGTGTAAAACTTACGGCAAAGGACCTGGAAGCCGGCGAAATTCAGATTGAAAATCTCCTCGAATTCACCAATTTAAATGAATACGAGGGAATCTGGACTCTGTATAACAACCATGAAAAAGTTCAGTCCGGCGTCTTGTCGGACGATCAACTGGACATCGCAGGCGGTGAAACCAAGGTGGTCACCATCGGTTACCATGCGCCTGAATCCGTCCGTGAAGGCAGCGAGTTCCTACTAAACATTGCGTTCCGTCTGAAAGAAGATACCCTTTGGGCGGACAAAGGCACCGTCGTAGCTTTCGAACAGTTTGAATTGGGTTTTGATGCAACAGAACCCGGTGAGGCATTGGATACCTCTCTGAAATTTACGGAAGTGAGTGAATCTGGAAACCAGTTGACTGCAAAGGGAGAAGGATTTGAAGTCACTTTTGACATCCAAAAAGGTGAATTGACCTCCTTTAAGAACAATGGCAAAGAACAGATTTATCGTGCACCGGAACCGAATTACTGGCGTGCCCGAATCGATAATGGGACGATTAATACCAAGTATCGCGATCCGGCAACTACTGTAGGCGAGGTACAGGTCGAGAAATCAGAGAACAAAATTGTCGTTACCGTGCCGCTCTCCTATTCTACTCTGAACAACTCCACCAATCAGATTACATACACGCTTTACCCGACAGGCGACCTTGTGGTCAACAGCGTATTCGACTCGAAAGCATCCGAAATGTTGGGCCGTGTCGGTATGAAAATGGAGCTGCCTGCGGGTTATGAAAATATCACGTATTATGGCAGAGGTCCGGAAGAAAACTACATTGACCGAAATACCGGTTCCTTGATCGGCGTATATGACAACACCGTAGACGGTATGTTTGTCCCCTATATGAAACCCCAGGAGAATGGCAACCGTACGGATGTCCGCTGGGTCTCCCTGACCGATGAAGAGGGCGACGGCCTTCTGTTCTCAGCCGATGTTCCCATGGAATTCGGCGCCCTGCACTATTCCGCTTCTGAACTGAACAGCAAAGCCCATCCCTATCAGTTGACCCGCTCCGATCAAATCTATTTGACGTTGGATTACATGCAAACCGGCGTTGGCAATGGAAGCTGCGGCCCAACCATGCTGGAAAAGTACAAGGTCAATTCCAACAAGCAGTACACGTTTACCTATCGAATGCGTCCTGTCACCGGCGAGACAAACTCGGTCGAACAGAAAATGGCACAGGCACAAAAGGCGATTATCACCCAGACACTCAACGGCATCGAGGTGGATGGACGCCCCCTGCCCGATTTCTCGCCGGATAAACACACATACACCATCCCCTACCTGAGCAACCGCACAGAACTCCCACATGTGGAAGCGGTTCCTGCACACTCCTCCATTTCCGCCAATGTAAAACAGCCCACATCCTTTGATGACACAGCAGAGGTCTATATCGATGATTTGGAAGGGAATCCACAGGTGTATACCATCCACTTCACAAAACAGGATGAGATTCCTTTGGAGAATGTGGTATGGAAATCCGCGACCACCGGTTGGAAAGAGATCACCAAAGGGACCAACCTTGAAGGCGATCCTATGGAACTGACCGTCGATGGAGAGCGCAAGCAATTTTACAGTGGATTAGGGGTTCATGCAGCCTCTGAAATTGTCTACGACATTGAAGGCCTCGGTTACGACATCTTCGAGACGTATCTTGGTCTGGATTGGTTGGGGAGTGTCGCCAGCGACGGCTCTGAATCCCGCGGTGAAGCCCGGTTCGAAATCTGGGTGGACGGCGAACAGGCCTACATCTCCCCCATTATGACACAGGACACCGAAGCGGAACACGTTCGTTTGAATATCATTGGCGCTAAGGAACTCAAACTTGTGGTCGATCCACTGGGGTCCAATGCACACGATCACAGTGACTGGGCCAACGCCCGGTTCCTCCCCAGAGGGGAAGGCGATCTGGAACAAATCGAAGTCACCGGCCTACCCGAACAAATTCAGTTGAAAAAGGGTTCTTCTTATACACTCTCTGTAGAGACCGTTCCCGCAGATGTAACCGTCTCCTACGGCGTGGCATCTACGGATAACGCACTTTCCATACAGAACAACCAGATCACCGGCGAACAGACTGGGCATTCTGAAGTTCTGGTCTCTCTCAACAAGGAGGGCTTTGAGTCCCAGTATTATTCCATCCCTGTCAGTGTCTACGAGGAGGAGCCGACCATCACCGCTGTTCAGAAAGAGGCTGTCGCTACCCTTGTGGGCCAAGCGCCAAACCTTCCCGAAGAGGTCCGTGTCACATATTCGGACAATACGAGCGGTATGATTGGTCTGAAATGGGCCGATATAGCATCCAGTGACTATGCCCAGGAAGGCTCCTTCACGGTAGAAGGCACTGTAGAGGGCACCTCCATCAAGGCCATATGTACCGTTGACGTTCATAAGACCAATGTTGTTTCCACAGTAGAGGAAAGCCGCGTTTCGGCGCCGCTCCAAGGAACGGCTTCTCTGCCGCAGCAGGTGACCGTCACCATGGCAGACGGCGCACAGGAAGCCCGTGCTGTCTCGTGGGACGATCCCAGCAGCGCAACGTCCATTCTCGGCGAACACATCCTCACCGGTACAGTGGAAGGCACCGATCGTCCGGCAGTCTGCCGCCTGTATGTATACAGCGACATCAATCTAGTTTCTGAAATTGCAGCCACTACGGCCGAAACCACGGCCGGCGTAGCCCCGGTTTTGCCGGAATCCGCTGCTGTCACCTATGTAGACGGTACTGAAGGAACCCTCCCCATCGTCTGGGAGGAAATCCCCGCGGAAGCCTACCAACAGGAAGGCAGCTTTACGGTATATGGCTATGCGGATGGGTTCGGTGCGCAAGCATCCTGCACGGTGACGGTTTCCGGTTCCACGGACCCCGATCAAGAATACGCATTCACAGCCAACTTTACTACCAATGCACAGGTTACTGTAAACGGCGAAGATGCAACAATCGCAAACCTGACCGGCCGGTATATGTCCTCCTTCAAGCCGGGCGACACTTATACACTCGTCTTTGCCCCCAGAGTGGAGGGCAAGGAGTTTTCCAATGTCCTGGTCAACGGCGAGGATTACAGCGATCAAATCGTCTTTGATGAAGAAACACATACTTCTTCCTTTACCTATGAAGGGGTTATGAGTGCCGCGGAACAGACCCTACAATTCACTTTCACCACTGTGGACAAACAGATTCTTCGCACAGTCATCGCGGTTGCAGAGGGTCTGGCCGACGGCGATGAATACCATGCTGCCATTCCAACCGTACAAAAGGTATTTGACCGTGCATTACAGGTCGCAAAGGATGCAGAGGGCAATACGAAGGCCAGTCAAGAGGACATCAACAACGCATGGAGCGGCTTGCTCGACGCGATTCATCTGTTGGGCTTTGCCGAAGGCGATACTACCGAACTGGAAGAATTGCTTGGCATCGCCGGTTTACTGGGAGAAGAGGACTATACTTCCTCTAGCTGGTCGGCACTCCAAGCTGCAATGGAACAGGCGCACGCCCTGTTGCAGGACGATGAACCGCTTCAGGCGGATGTCGAAAAAGCGTACGATGTTCTGTACGAAGCTCTGACCGGCTTACAAGCCGTAGCCGATACCACCCATCTACAGGCCGTCGTCCATGCGGCTGAAAACATCGACCTTTCGGACTATCTGGAAGTTGGGCAGGAAGAATTCTTGTCCGCGCTTGAAGCGGCCAAAACGGTTCTGGAAAACAGGGACGCCACACAAGAAGAGGTGCAGAACGCTGCCGAGGAACTGAACTGCGCCATGGCAGCCCTGCGGAAAATCCCGTCGCGCGAGGAACTACAGGACTTGATTGACAAAGCGGAAGCAATCGATCTGGACAAATATACCGACCTAAGTGCGGCAAGTTTGCAAGCAGCCCTGCGCGTCGCGAAGGCCGTTGCCGCAGATCCCCATGCAAGCAACGAGGAACTCGCTTCAGCATACACGGCCGTGCAGCATGCGTGGGATGGCTTGGTAAAGGCCGAATCTCCCCAGAAGCCGCAGAAACACTCCAGCGGTTCTGCCTCCGCAAACCGTTTCAATACATACGGTTCCAGTGGGATCGCCCTTGTGGCAGCCGCCCAAAACATGGTCACTCCGGCAAGCGTACGCAGTGACACGACCACGGACTTCACACTGCTGCATGGCAACGCATATTGCTTCAAGATGACCCTGGTCAATGGAAGCGGTCTGGTTCCGAGCTTCACCGTAGGCAACGGAAGCGTTCTGAAAACACAATTCCTGACCCAGATTGGAAACGATTATTATTATAGAATTTGGGCCATTGGGAATCCGGGCGATCGCACGGGCGTGTACACAACATTGCCCGGCCAAAACGCTGTCAAGCATTGTACGGTTACAATTGGCTGAATGCTTTCGCACAAGAACCCAAAGCCGCCAAATAAACTTGTAACATAAGGTACGGAAAGTTCCATTCGGACAGAAGGTATCCGGCATAGATGGTGCGGTCAATCTTAGATGCAAAGAACGCTATGGGGCGTCCTCTGTAGATGCAAAGGCAATCTATAACCAACATCTATGCCTAGACCTCAGCAAAAGAGGCCATCCGCTTTCAAGTTTGAAAACGGATGGCCTCTCTCTTTTGATCTCCCGGGAAAACATTGGACCGATCACTCCGAAATCAGGGCGGACGTAGCAAAACGGCTCCCTATCGAACGGAACAAGGACCTCGTAAATTCCTATTGCATAAAGAATGCGTTCTATACGATACAACTTTTCTGAAAACGTTTCCAAAGAGATTCTCTCATCATATAGGCCTCGAGAATTTTGGGGGATTTCAAGCGGTTCGTACCTTACATTTTTTTATTGTCTCATTTCAAGATAAGCGCTTCTAAAATAAACTTTGGCAGTTTTTCCAAAGGTATATGTCGATTGAAGTGCAATTCTATCATAAAATATGAGACCATTTACATGGGGGAACCTATCGACGACGGTATGGAATGCCATCCAAAAAGCTCAAAATTGGGTATCTGGCACAAAGCTTGTGAGACGCATTCCGTATTATGTAATGGATGTATCCTATCGCACGATCCTGACCATGGGGGATGGACAACGGTAAAATCGAAAAGTTCTGACGAGCATGCGGCTTTGGACGACACATTACATGGATGCTCCTCTAACGCTAAGGATTTTCGACCAGTTTTGATTTTAATGAATATTCCAAGGACTTGATCGGCAGCGTATGAACAAACGTCTAATGATCGGCTATTTTGAGAATATGCGCGGTATTTGGCAGAAGCATCGGAAAACGTAATGGATCTTCATTTCAGAACCCGTTGAAAATGAACCAGAAATCTCCCCATCAATATTTTTAACAGGGACAGCCGCCGCAAAAGGCAGGGTATCCCTATCGCTATTAAACTAAGCATGAAGTTGGTTTTTGTGGCGCGCCCGAAGTAGGGGAGAGAAAAAGGCTCCTGTGGAGCGTTTTTCCGACGACGTCCCTTCCCAAGAACGCGAGCCCCGGAAGGCGAAGCGTGATTGGAGGATGAGGCAACGGAGAAAATAAAAAACCAACTCAGCGACAAGAATTTTTTACAATTTATGAAAAAGCCGGAGCGTCATTCTAAATCTTTGTTGATCGAGCAAGCAACGGCTTCACAGCTGTTACTTGATTGTACCAACAAAGGGGGCGGGAGAAGCCGAGGCGCAGAACCTTTTATCTTCCCCCGCCAGGAGACGTTTTCTACTGTGCATCTTTACTGGGCCGGTTCCTCCCATTCAAGGAAAAAGGGTGTTTTGATTCTTTCTTGCAGGCGCCCCTCCCGATCAAATCCCATTTCTTGATAACCGTATTTCCAAGGAATTTCAGGGGCCCCTAGGCAGTGCATTTTCTTTGTTCTTTTAGCGTCGGCCAGACCGTGCACAACATGGTGATGAAACTCGCTGCACCACCGACAAAGTTGGAAATCGGCTCGGCCCAAAACACACCGTCGACACCCATCCCAAACAAACTGGGCAACAAAATCGTGAGCGGGATAACGATAATCACCTTGCGGAATATGGAAAAGAAGATCGCATGCTTTGCCTTGCCCAGGGCTACAAAAGTAGACTGTCCGGAGAATTGGAAAGTCATCATAAAGAAACCAAAAAAATACATGTGTAATGCCGGTACACTGGCCTGCAGCAGGGCTGCATCCTCTGTATTAAAAATCTGGATAAAGAATTGGGGGAATAGGAACACCAGCAGCCACGCGGCCAATGTGTACACCATGCAGGTAAGAGTCATAAATACAATCCCTTTTTTGACTCGCCGGTAGGACTGCGCCCCATAGTTAAAGCCCAAAACCGGCTGCGCTCCACTGGTCAGGCCATTGACCGGCATGGTAAGAATGTCGCGCACCGAATTGAGGATGGTCATAACGCCCACATAGAGGTCGCCACCATATGTCTGCATCTGTGCATTACAGAGGATTTGTACTGCACTGTTGGTGGCCGACATGGTGAATCCTGAAAACCCCATGGCGGTGATCTGTTTGACCATCCCGCCGCGCAGGAAAAATTTTGCCGGTTCCAGGCGCAAAATCGCCCTTTTACCGCTCAAAAAGCGCAACACCCATACCGCGGACAGCCCTTGGGAAAGTACAGTGGCAAGCGCCGCTCCGCGGACTCCCAAATCAAATACAAAGATAAACACCGGATCGAGCACCAAATTGGCGACCGCGCCGCACAGTACTGTCAACATCCCGATGCGTCCAAATCCCTGCGAATTAATAAAATTGTTCATCCCCAAGCTGACCATCACAAAGATGGTACCCACCAGATAGATCAGCATATAATCCCGCGCATATGGATATGTAGCGTCGCTTGCGCCGAATAAGTACAAAAGCGGCTTCAAAAAGAGATACCCCAAGGCAGTGAGAATCCCTCCGCTCATCAACAATAAAGTATAGGAGCAGCGCATAATGCGTCCAGCTTCCTCATTTTCTCCACGCCCTCGTGCAATGGAACAGAGCGGCGCGCCGCCCATGCCAAAAAGGTTTGCAAAGGCATTTAAAATATTAATGATCGGAAACGTCAGGCCCAATCCCGTCAGTGCCAACGTTCCTACATCGGGGATACGCCCAATATAAACGCGGTCTACGACACTGTACAGCAGATTGATCAATTGCGCCAACATCATGGGCATCGCCATCCCCATGATGTTCCCAGCCATACTTCCCTTTGTAAAATCGTTCTGTGCGTTCTTCGTGTGGTTTCTCCCCTTTCCGCCACTCTACCGAATATTTTGCCGTTAATCTATGAAAAGAAATCTTTCGCTGAATCGAGCACACCCACAACTTCCTTTTTTAAGTATAAGGCAGAAAAACCTCCTATAGTTCTGTAGGTGACTTACAGATCAAATCCTTCTCCATTTTCCATACAAAAAAGCCGGAGAAAAGTTCTCCGGCCTCGCCTGATCAAAATAAGATAACCTTTGATAGACTACAACAGACCAACCATTCCAAAGCTGCAACCTGCCATAAAAAGGGAAATCCCTTGATTCCTCTTTCTGCATACCACCGGACGAGAATCGTTTATGCACGCTTGAGTTCGTCGATTTCGTGTCCCTGTTCCGTGACCATTCGCTCTAAATTGCATACCCGCCCACGCAACGAATCCAACGCGCCCACTCCCGGCAAACGTTCTAAGATCTGCGCATGGCCTTCGGCCAACAGGCGAATCGGCTTCATGACGCCGTTCTCTATGTAAGCATGGGTGCGATTTTCGCCGGCATGGAACTCCGCGCTCATTCCTTCACGCATCCGCTCCTCGCTCGCACGAATTTCCATCTCTAGCTTGGCGTGAAACTCGGCGCGCAAACGCTCCTCGCTCGCCAAAATCAGCTGCGCAATCGCTTGCAGATCCTTTTCCTCCAACATCTCCGTTTCCCTCCCGTTGTCCGTTCCTTTGGTAGTCCCATTCTAACATAACCGCCTGAGGGATGCAAGGATAGGAGCATATCTTCCTCTTTCCCATTTGCTTTTTCTCCGGGGGCTTGCTACAATAGGAAAAAAGGGGGATGCCAAATGATTTATATCACGGGCGACACGCACATTCCATACGACGTGACAAAGCTGACAACCAAGGCGTTCCCCGCGCAAAAAAAGCTGACAAAGCATGATTATGTATTGATTTGCGGCGACTTTGGCGGTATTTGGACAGGCCCTGGTGGTTCGGACGACTTTTGGCTCCGCTGGTTTAAACGCAAAAAGTTTACAACCCTGTTTGTAGATGGTAATCATGAAAATTTTGAGCTTTTAAACCAATATCCTGTGGAACAGTGGAACGGCGGCAAGGTGCACCGCGTGACAGACAGTGTATTCCACCTGATGCGCGGTCAACTCTTCACCCTGGAAGGACACAGAATCTTTACTATGGGGGGTGGCGCCTCCGGAGATGTGGAATTCCGCACAGAGGGGATCTCCTGGTGGCCAGAGGAGATGCCGAACGCAGTGGAATATGGGGTGGCCATGCGCACGTTGATGGCCGCTCATTTTGAAGTAGACTATGTGGTTACCCATACCGCGCCACTAAAAATTGTCAATCAATTTCGCAAGAGGACGAGAGAAGAGCCCTTCAATCGCTTTTTAGAAGGGATTGACTCCCGCCTGCATTATAAACGATGGTATTTTGGGCATGTACATAAAGATTTGGACATCGATGAGCATCATACCGCTGTGTATCAAAATCTACTTCCTTTGGGAACCAGTCAAGTGGATTTTCAACCGAAAGAGGATGGATGGTGGAAAACATGATCAAACGCAACTATCAGAAAGAATTGGACGCGGTTCTTTCACGTTTGGAGCTGGAGGAAAAACACCCCAAGCTTCTACTGCATGCTTGCTGTGCACCGTGTAGCAGTTATGTATTGGAATATCTTTCGCGCTATTTCTCCATCGTCCTATTTTATTATAATCCCAATATCTCCCCTCAGGAGGAGTATGAAAAACGAGTGGCAGAGGTCCGCCGTCTATTGCAGGAGATGCCGTTATCCAGCCCGGTAGTCCTCACGTTGGGTGACTACGAACCGGAACGGTTCTTTGCCCTTGCAAAAGGCCACGAGGCAGAACCTGAAGGCGGAGACCGGTGTACCTTATGTTATCACCTGCGTTTGACCGAAGCGGCCAGAGCCGCCAAAGAACTGGGCTGTGATTTTTTCACGACCACGCTCTCCATCAGCCCTTATAAAAACGCAGAAAAGTTGAACACCATCGGCGCAGAACTGGCGGAAACTTATGGGGTTCCCTATCTATTCTCCGATTTTAAGAAACGGAACGGCTATAAGCGTTCCATCGAACTGAGCCGGGAATACCACCTCTACCGGCAGAATTACTGCGGTTGTGTCTATTCCCGCGCAGCTGCTTTGGCCCTGGAAGCCAACCGGACATAACCGGTTTTAATAAAATTTGATTCATCAAAGGAACATTTTTATGAAGCATCCGCATTGATTTTCCATCAACGGAATTTATCTTTTTTAGCCTTCGGCGCCCATCGTCCGATAGGCTTAGGGGATTGTTGCCCAATTACGTTGAAAGGGAAATTGTTATGCAGAAGCGAACGATTTGGCTCTGCTATGCAATCGCATTTTTGCAGGGCCTTTTATTTTACGCACCGATCTCCACTCTTTACCGGCAGACAAATGGGATCAGCATTTTTGAGATTACTCTGATCGAAAGCATTTCCCTGGCAGTTAGCCTTGCTATGGAACTTCCTTGGGGTTGGATTGCAGACCGCATTGGATATCGCAATACCCTGGTGATCTGCCATTTTCTCTTTTTTCTTTCGAAAGTTTTCTTCTGGCGAGCCGACGGATTCGCCTGGTTTTTAGCAGAACGGCTTTTACTCTCCGTGGTTCTATCCGGATTATCCGGCTGCGATACCGCGTATCTTTTTCTGGCAATGGGCGGGAAAAATTGTCCAGAAAGGGAATCCCGCCGCATTTTTGGCTGTTGGGAGGCAATGAATACAGCCGGGCTCGTGTTGGCGTGTGTCCTTTTTTCATGGTTTATCCGCGAGAATTATCGCCTCTCGGCCCTTCTAACGGTCTACTCCTATGGTGCAGCTTGGCTGCTTTCTGTGTTCTTGCCATCGGTACCAGCAGAAATCACCGCTCCGCGGCCACATTTACGGGCGCTTTGTAAACTTCTGATGTGCGACCGGCGTTTTTTTCTCTTTCTTCTCGGCTGTGCACTGCTCGAAGAAAGCAAACAGACCATTACTGTTTTCCTAAACCAGTTACAATATTTGCGCAGTGGGATTCCCCCGGCGACAATGGGCATATGTACCATCCTGGTAACCTTCTCTGGACTTTCTTCCATGCAATCCCACCGGTTATCTACTCGTCTAGGAGAGCGTCGAACCGTTATTCTGATCTTTGGTGCAGGGGGCCTGGCATGCATTTTAATGGCCATCTGTGCACATCCGCTGCTTTCTGTTGTAGGGATGATGCTTTTATGTGCAGCGAATTCCGCCTTTGTTCCCTTGCGCGTGGATCTCCAAAACCGTCACATCTCTGTGTCAAGCCGAGCAACCATGCTCTCCATCCATTCCCTTGCGATGAATATGACCGCAGTTGGAACCAATCTGGCATTTGGCGCTTTGGCAGAGCGTTCCGTTGTGTATGCCCTTCTTTTGGGGGCTGGATTCTGCTTTTCAGGTCTGTTCATGTGTTTCCAGGGAAATGTGCTTGCCAAAAAGCGGTAAATATGATACCATCGGTTTTGTAGATTGACTCTAATTTTATGAGCAAATATAGAAAGGAGCGGCGTATGAAAAAGGATAAGGAAAAGAAGAAAAAACGAGTGAAACGGGCAATTTCTTCACCCGCATCAACAGAAGTTTCCCCCCTTGAGGAGGAAAAGATCCAAGAAACATCCTCTGAGGCGCCGCTCGCTTATTTTTTACGTGTTGCTGGCGGAAAATGGAAAATCCGCATTTTGTGGTCCTTGCGGGATGGGCAGACCCGCCGCTACGGAGAGATTAAGTCCGCTGTATCGGGCATCACAGACATGATGCTCAGCCAAAGTCTCAAGGAACTCTGTTTGGACGGATTATTGTACCGGCAGCAGTACCAAGAAATCCCTCCAAAGGTCGAATACTGTTTGACTTCTTCCGGGAAAACACTTCTGCCTGCGTTGACTGCCCTATGCGAATGGGAACGTCAGATGACGCAGGCAGCGAGCAACAAATAAGAGGAGTTGGTTCCATCCGTATTTGCTCTACAGCGCTAATTGCAGCCATGATCCTTTGGCCTACACGAAAATACTGTTTGCCATGGGGAAATCGTTTCTTTATGCACGATTCGCCTTTGTAGTTTAGCCGATGGTTTTACGGCCAACTGACCAGTTCTTTTCTAGAACAAAACACCTGGGGTACATTCGAACTTGAATGTACCCCAGGTGTTTTTTACAGGGGAATCAAACATTCCTCCTTTGAAGCGCTTCGAAACACTTCTATGAGATTACGCAATTTCTACACTGCAATGCAGCTTCGCATTCTGGCACGGAAGTGTGGTGTAAACACCTGTGCTCTGGCACGGTGGACGCACAGCGTCTTCCGCGCC
>ULXG01019798.1_pt1 | contig 15594 bp, 20 predicted proteins | sample 1961141 | NCBI WGS metagenome assembly ULXG01 (sample SAMEA4835834, study PRJEB28245) | human gut metagenome | biome: gut microbiome; material: fecal sample | place: Denmark | collected 2008 | reverse complement strand
AAGGTTTCATTCCCATAGACACAGAATATTTTACAGCCTCTTAGAGTAGGCTGCTCTCGTTTTGCCATTTTGAGAAAAATTGTTCCCGGCATCCTCTCCTGTTTTATTAATTTACACAGTTATAATGCTCCCCCATCAATTCATATATTGGAAAATCCAAAAAGTCTTGTTTCGTTTGATCATCAAGCTTATCAATGCTTCTTTTTGCCATTTTCTTATTCTTTAAAAGAATTTGAATTCCCGCCTTCATTAATTCATTATCATAATATTTGTCCAGCATCGACATTAAATGGTCTTCTTCTGTTTCTGAAAGTTTCCTTTTTCGATACAGACACTGATAATAATTAACATCTGCAATACCATCTAAGATTTCTGCCGTTCTTAGCCAATCTGCCAAACGAATTGCTTCATCCAATATTTCATTTCTTTTAGATTTATCATAGGCTTTCAGCATTTCTAAAAGCAAATAGTTACACTGTGTATAGTGGCCATCATTATGGATATTCATCACTTCATCCACCATTCGACTACATTTCAAATTATCCGCTCTAATTATATCATTACACTTCATAACCACATATTTTGATGTTATGAACATTTCCCCGTTATCATACTCACCTGAGATTTCTAACTTAATATCTGGAAAATTTTTAATACAGTATTTCCCATCTTTGCTTTCTTTAGCATAAAGTATCAAGTATATATTTCCAATTTCCATTCCACACAGCATTGGTACTTTTTCCTCAAAATGAATTGACTGTTTTTTAATAAAAGCAAGCTCCAGAATTTGCAAATTATGTTGAGACTTTTGCGGCAAGTTTTCTACTTCCAATGCTTTTTCAACGCCCAAGGAAACTAATAATCCATCAATTTTCTTTAAATACTTCTGATATTTTAAAATATCCTCCTTTCGAAATGCATTCATCGCATTTTCTTTAAATGCTAATGGTAAAGTTACACCATTAATCTCTACTTTTTTTGCGACAGCAAGATCTGTTATAAATTGAATATCCTGTATCCTCTCCTTAATATTTCCTTTAATTTTGTAATGAATTTTTGCTTCTTTCTCATCTCTAGGAAAGTCAATAACCACACTTTTGCCAATATGAATTTCTATCCCATTCTCTTTATGGACAATTCCGTATTCATTGTAGTATCGCTTTCCATCAATAGTAACAGGATAATTTACATCACATTTTGCAGCTTCAATCCGCATAATATGCTCTATCGGAAAATCAATGTTCAATTTCGTATTGGTTGCATACATATAAATCTCTTTTCCGAATAATGATTTGTATGGCTGAGTCTGGTCAAATCCCATCCCTGAATATTGAAACCCAAATGATAGATCCTTGCCTGCAGAACTAAGAAACTCTTCAAGTGATGGTATATTATCTTGCGTAAATAGTTTCTGCTTTCGTGAATCTCTGATAAAATTAGTTATAACATTACAAATATCACTTTTACTTATCGGGAATGGCTGGAAGTCGACACGAATAGTCCCTTGTGTTTCCCTGCCGTCCAAAATTTTGTTTAAATAAAATGGCGTCAATGCGTTGTAAAATACCTTTGTTTCTCCATCAGGATCTATTGCAACCACAAAAAAGATAATACCTCCATCCTTTTTGTAGTTTTTCATGTTTACCACCTGAAGATCGTACTTAAGATCCAACATATTTAAGTCATTTACATTCTTTCCTTTAACCTGTATAAATGCCTTCCCAATCCAATTCTCATTCGTTTTCTTTTTCGATGAATAAGCATAAATAGCCCCATCCCACATAGGTTCTTTGTCTTTCTCATTTATATAGGCTGTTAAATAATCTGTCTTAGCAATTCCATTTTTCACTGCTGTAACAGCTAACGCTTCCGTATCCATAATATAATTCCTCTATTACTGCCCAAAGGAGCATATCTCTTAAAAACGTACCCGCAAGTCTTTATTCTACTAACATAATATACTCTTTCCGCATAAAAAATCAATTAGGTTTATATTTCTTCACATGATTCATTAACGTTTCTTCTGTATCGTGGTATACTACGTCAAAAAGGAGGCCACCTCATGAACGAATCCATGAATCAACTACTTTCCATCTTCGGAGAAATCATCAAAGCCAATCAGTTCATTACCTTTGCGTACAGCCCGCTGGATGATCAATGGTACTTTTTAGACATGAAAAGCAATGGCTGTTATGACAGTGTAGAAACCATTACCAGCCCCAAAGAAGCCTACTTTCACATGATAGAAGAATGCTGGTATTACTGGTTGGAGAAAAATCGTCTGCTCAATGGCGACCTATCTCTGGAGAAAAATGTTTCGGCTCTGGCGCCAGAAATCCGTGCCGTCCTCGATCATTTCCTGGAACCCTACATTACAGCAGCCAAACCTTATCTCTAAAAAAAACGAGGGTGCTGCAAAATCAAGCCTAGATGATTTTGCAGCACCTCTTGTATTTCCGCCTACTACTTCTTTTTATTACAGATACTTCTTTACTTCCTCCTCCGTCATCCCAAACTTTTTCTGAAGACGGGAGACAATTTCTTCCTCCGGAATGCTTTCATCTCTGTACGCCTCAATTAATCCATAAATTTTCCCTTCCAAAAGTCCTTCCTGGCGGCCCTGCTGAAGTCCTTTCTCTATCCCTTTCTGCTCAACGCCTTCACTCAGATTACACATAAGCGCCACCTCACTTTCCAATTTTTGCGTCATCTCGATTGAAAAATCATGTTCCAATATGCGGCATTTCTCATCCGGTTTTGTGTCCGTGGACAGAAGTACATCCAGCAATCGCAAAACTCCTACCCTGGCACTCTTATCTGCTTTTCCGAGGCATATCATGATAGCAGACAGCAGGTCGTAGTGACTTCTCTCCTCATTGACACTGCCAACCAGATTTTCTTCATTAATATAATACCTTGTTATGCTATTTTCTCGATTCTTCGGCGGGTCCATACAGATCCAGATACTGTAAACCTTCTTGATCTTCTCATAGTGAGGATCTGTAAACTCTTTTCCATATTGGGAAGATACCATACGGCTGCAATAATAAAGCGCCCGTTTGATCAACGGATAACCCGGATAGAATTTATTCTGAGCCTCAATATTAATAATCAGCTGGATCCGTTCTCCAGAAACGGGAGCAGACGCCTTAAACCGAATATCATAAGTGACCTTGCCCTCCGTCATGGTCACATCTTCCGTTCCCACTCCAGTAATCATGGGAGCCTGCTGTATCCCATCCTCATCCGGATGTACTGCCACATCGGCTACACTGGGCTCTCCCTCAATATATTTTTCTGCGATTTCCTTTACATCACAGTCACGAAATTCTTCCAGGCAGTTCTTCATAATCCACGCCAGGATGATCTTCTCAGAAAGCAGCCGTTTGCACACGGCATCATATTTGGCCTTATCACCTGCAACATGGATATTTTTTGCTATGGTGGTGTCAATATTCACTGCCTCATCCTCCTCTATCTAAATTCTATCATACCCGCTAAAAAGTTTCCACTTTTTTCCGCAAAGGGCTCTGCCTTCATCGCAGTGTCCTCACCTGCAGCCCTTCCATCAAAAGCCCCGGCAAGCCTACCAGATACCAGTCTCCGCACATCTCCACCCGGGCCGGCACCCAGACATCATTCAGCTTAAACTCAAAGACCTCTCCACAGTGGATTCCACCATAGTCCCGCACTTCCCCATCCGATTCGTACTGGAAGTTATAGCGGCCGCTTGCCTTATCATAAAATAATGTTCCCTGCTTTACCATACAATCACATCTCCTTCTTTTTATTCATTAAGTATCCTCATTCTCCGAATTCCTTGAATCTTTCTCATACTTTTTGACCAGCCGGTAAAAGGAATCCTTTTTCATCCCCATCTGCCGCATTGCCTCCGCTGCCGTAATCTCGCCCGCCTTCCACTTTCCATACCACTCCGACCAGTTTTCCGGATAAGCGATCCTGGGACGCCCTAGATGCACCCCCGCCTTTTTCGCCACCTCAATGCCCTGTCTCTGCAGCTCGTGCCGTTCGGCCCAGTCCTCGTCTGCTACATAGGCAAATACAGCCAGGACCACATCTGAGATCAGCTGTCCCACCAGTTCTTTGGACTGCGTTGTATCCAGAATCGGCATGGATGTCACCTTGATATCCGCTCCAATCTCCTTGGTAATGTGATGCCACTCCTGATAAATCTCCCGGTAATTCCTCCCGAATCGTTTTAACTCGGTGACCACCAGCAGGTCTCCCTCCCGGAGGATATTATCCACCAGAGAACGATACACGCTCCGCTCAAAGGACCTGCCGCTTTCTTTCTCCACAAAAATGTCCCGTTCCTCAATCCCCTCTCCCTTCAGAATCTCAATCTGCCTGGCCAGGTTCTGATCCTTTGATGATACCCTGGCATAGCCAAACTTTTTTGAGGCCACGTCTCCACCTCCTTAAAAACTGTGCTTTGATAACTGTCGCTAAAGGTAACATCCTCCAGGTGCGACATCGCAAACGGATTTTTTGACCTTTAGCGACAGTTTATTCCTTGTTGGAACGTTCCGGTTTTGCCCTCGTTAAAGGTGTACCTTTAGCGACACCTTTCTATACGCTTTTCCCCGGTTTTTCACAACAATCCTAAATCTGAAACTTATAAATACACACGATCAGCGTCTGGCAGAGTTCCTGATACAGATCCTCATCAAACACGCCAAAATCCAACGCATTCTTTACCAGCAGCGGCCGAAACATCTGATAGATCTCCTCCATCGCCTCCTTGTCTCCGTTCTTCGCCCTCCGCAGGCACAACTCAAAATCATTCATACCGTTTTCCCTCCAATACTTTCCGGATCTTTCGGATAATATAATAGTAAGCCATCTCTGCCTGCTTCCCGGTCATGCCGTATCTGGCTCCAATCTCATCAAATCCTTTCTCCTCAAACACATGGGCGATCAGGATTTCCTGTTCCCGTTTCTTCAAGTTAAGAAACGCTCTGATCAAGGATCTCTCCTCCAGGACCTGCTCCAGTTTCTCTCTATCCGGCATGGAGCCGTAATCCCAATTCTGCGCATCAACAAGATATTTGTGATACTCCTCCTCAAAATCCGTATGCCCTTTGGGAAACTGTTCCCATAGCTCCTCCCGCTCTTTTCTCTGTTTCTTTTTATCCATGTAGCTGATCCGTTTATTTTTAATGGCAGCCATCAGATATGCGGTAAACCGATTCTGTGTACTGTCGCCTTTTCCTCTGTACTTATTCATATATTCCTCCTGAATTGGCTCTGTTGACAGTTCCCAATTCAGGAGCGGCGGTCCTCGAATTTCATGATCAGTCTTTCTAATAAATGCAAAAAAAGTACTGACAGTGCAATGAGTTCTGCCAGTACCTTTTAATACAGTACTATTATGTTTTAAACAGGCATATCCCTTTATCTTATCAGTCTGGAATTTAAATAGCTTCTGCTTAAAAACTCCTTTTGACAGTTTGTATGAGCCTTCTGCAATTTAAACTTCTCCTATAAAGTCTATTTCCATAATTATCTGCATTGGGGATTTATGAAAATTTAGCAGCCCTTTGAATTTTCATCATACAAATTTTCTATATCCAGCTTTTGAATAAAACTGACCATTTTTCTCAGAGCCCGGTCTTGAATTCGCATCAATGTGCGTTCATTCCGACTATTTACTGATCCAAAATGATCAGAAAATCGTAATGTAGTCTCGGGCCAGGTATAATGTAAAATCAAATGATTTTCTATAATAAATTTTTCCCTAAAATTTAATATTTCTAATGCTGCAGTTACTAGTTCTATACTTTCCTCCAACTTTTTATTTCTCTCATAAAATAGTTCACTATCCTTCTTATATTTTTCTATAAACTGCACTTGTACCTGCAAATCTCGAAAATTACTTAGTAATTCTTTTAATTCTTCCTTTGTCATAGATTCTGTCACTTTTACTCCTTCCCTCTTGCTTATTTTATAAACACCAACATTCAATTTTTTTCTACCAAAATCTCAATAATTATCGATTTGTCACCAAAATGTCACTTACACCTTTTTTCTATGCAGAGTATAGTTAGTACTACCTGATTACGAAAATTTCAAATAAGAGTTGAATATTCTGGCGCTACAGTACCCTGATTCCGGAAAACTGAGTACCGACGTTCTGGACGTGGATACCGGTATTGATTGGCTTGTCTACCCTGCTCGGTATTCTCAACAATGTCAAGCCCAGAGCCACTTTGTGGTGCGAAGCAGGCTTGACATTGTTGAGAATACTGAGATAATGGTAGGCTCCAATCAGTCATTTTATCGCGGTACTCTTCGACCGGACTGTCGTCCATTTAGGGCCGGAATATTCAAGAGTTTCTGATTCTGTCATTTACTCCTTTTTATTCAAAAAAAGGGGTAAATTATGGAGAGAAATATTGCTTTGCTTATCGAAAAGTATAATGAAACTAACGATGATGAGTATTTTTGTAAATTATTAGAAAAATTCAAACCATTACTTAATTATTATGCCCGCAAACTGTTTTATCTGGATTATGAGGATAGTTTCCAAGAACTTTCCATTGCTCTATTTGATGCTGTCATAAATGCACATGATACAGATAATGAATACGCCTGCATCTCATATATAGAAAAATCTATTATCAACAAATTCACAAAACTATACCATAAAAGCAAGGATGCTCAACAAAAACTTGCTTCATATACAACTTTTGATCCCAATAGCAACTTGGACGATAGTGTTTTTCACATAGATAATTGCATATCCAAAATTGATTTAGAGCAGTTGCTAAGATCAAAAACTCCTCTGGAAAGAAAAATTCTGTCTCTAATTATTATGGGATATAGCGATAAAGAAATCGCATCCATTATAGGGTACACTCCTCAGTACATTAATCGTCTAAAAAAACGAATCCTTTAATTGACCACCAAAAATAATTCTGAGAGCCATTAGCGTTGACTCTCAGAATTATTTTCTCATGGTTTGTTTTCATTGTTTTTATTACAAAGTTGATCCAGCTTATCATTCATAGCATTTACAATGGCCAGTTTATCTGTTAACTGCAGTAATAATTTCTGATATTCTTTTTCACGCGCATCCTGCAGCTCATCTAATTTGTCATTTTTTTTAATCGTATATAGCAGTAAAAAGACAAACAAAACAGCCCATATTCCCTGTGACTGGATTAACTGAGTAACAATTTCCTCCATACGCCACGCCTCCTTCCTGATGGATAATAAGGCTTTTACACTTCAATATCGAAACACCTTACACATTTTTCCTATGCTATCTCCTCTCATTCCCTATCCTTACGTATATACCCTCGATATATCATGTTTACCAACCCCTTTCCTCCATTTTTACTATCACATAAAAATTTTACAGTGTATTTGCTAAGAAAGTGTAAATAATAATACTTTTAGTACTATTTATAGAACCATTGTTCATTGGTGCTTATAAAACAGCTTTTGTATAATTTGGTTAGGATAAATACCGCTAGTATTATGTCACTAACCAATTAGGAGTTGAGGAATGAATAGAAAAAGTTTTGGTAAGCAATTGCAGAAATACAGAGAACGCGCCGGTTACAGTCAGGAAAAGCTGGCTGAAAAAATAGAATGCAGTACAATTTTTATATCCTATATCGAGCGGGGCGTAAAATCTCCTGGATTAGACAATTTAATACGCCTTGCAAATGCTTTGGATGTTTCTGCCGATTTGTTACTTGGCACAGCAATTTCCACTTATAATTTGACGATGTTAAAAGATATAGAAAAACGTATCCAGATGCTCCCCGCCTCTGAGCAACAAAAACTCCTAGACATTTTTGATGCCGTCATTTCCGTTGAGTTAAACCATAACCAATCTGAAAGGCCAAACAAATGATAATTCTTTTTGTCTTTGACACGAAAGAGGATACCGACAAATTTTTATATATTTACAATCACTATTTAAAGTATATTTACTATACTGTACGACGCTATACTAACGATAGTTTTACTGTAGAAGATTTATCTCAAGATGTGTTAATTAAAATAGCAGAAAATTTGTCCCATTTTGACATGAATGATCCTCAAAAGATGCGTAATTATGTAATTACTATTGCACAGAATCACTGTAAGAATTATATACGGAGCCAAAGTAAATTTAAAGAAGAATCTTATGAAGAATGGAAAAAGAGCATTGATGACCATAATTCACAGTCAGAGGACATTCTAAATCTAATCATTAAAAAGGAAACTCGTAAACACCTGATAGAAGAAATTGGCAAGCTAAACGACATTTACCAAACTGTGTTGGAGCTAAAATATTTCTTAAATTTCAGTAACGATGAAATAGCACGCTTTCTTAATGTAGAAAAGAAAACTGTAGAAATGCGGCTCTATCGCGCAAATAAACTTTTAAGAGCACGTTTAAAGGATAAAAAAGATGAGAAGTGACTTTGAAAATGAAATTTGGGAAGCCTTTCTAAAAGATGCAGTCATCGAACATAGTCTGAAGGAGTTGGAAGAATATAAAGCAGATGAAATACAGCAAGTATCTCTGCCGTTACACTATGTCTCCGTCATGAAAAAGTTTATGCATCACTATCGGCATCGCACTCATCTAAAGAGTCTTATGAGATCATTTAGAAAAATAGCGTCTGTAGCTCTAATAAGTATGGGGGTAAGTTTTTCCATATTATTACAATTCAGTGAGGTCCGAGCTGCCTGCCGCAATATCATTACTAAGGTCTATGAGCGATACATAGAATTTTTTTACAGTCCCCCTGGTGATTCCGAAAATTCTATGCCTGAGTTAGGTTATATTCCAACAGGCTATTATATAAAAGAGCAATATTCAATTAATAATGCCCAATATTATATTTTATCGAACGCAAATGACAATGAAATATCTTTAACTTGCTTCAACTACAATCATACACTACATATTGACAATGAACATTATAAAGTTGAACCAATATTAATAGGTGACCTAGAAGGAGAATATTTTAGTTCCACTGATGTTTCATTTGAAAACATTTTGGTATGGAATGACGAAAAACGATACTACAAGCTTACATCCAATTTAGACAAGGAAATACTTCTTAAAATTGCAAAAAATATTAAATAGTTTGTAGAAGAAATACGGGAAACGGTGTTAATGTTATATGAAAATCATTTAGAAAGGAGTTTTACTATGAAAAAAACATTAACTATTCTTCCCTTATGTATGGCAGTCTCCTTATCTGCCAGCATACTGCCTAGCGTAACTGCTTTGGCCAGCCCATTTCCCGCACAAATTTGTGATGAGCCGGATAATGATCCAGGTATTATGCCCTATTATCTCTATATCCAATCCATGGATCTAATGGTGGAACCTGGCCCTTCCGAAGTCACCTATAACATCGATATTGATGGTATTGACATTCTTGAATCTGTCACTGGAACAGCCACACTATACAAACGAAACAATTCTGGGGTTTACGAAAAGAAAACGTCCCGATCCCATTCATTTTCCGGCCCCCGAGTTATAAAAGGGTTTTCCTTCTCTTCCTATGGACCGGGCGAATATAAGCTTAATTTTAAAGGAACCGCATATTCAACCACCGGTGGTTCTGAGAAATTTGACATAACCGCCTATGGTTCTTATTAATTATCGGCAATATCAATTTTCATTCATTATTATAACAAAGAGGAGTTGCTGCTCCTCAGGCCAATTACCTGCCTGTTTTGCAGCAACTCCTCGCTTTTGGGCCCTATCCCTGATAAGCGTTTTCAGTTGCGTAATTCTCCACAACACGATAACCAGGATCTGGCGTGGTTGTATTGTACTGGGACAGCCATACACCATCATCATCTACCCAATAATAGGTATTATCGACTGCAGACTTGATATAGCACTCCACGAACAGATAGCCATCCGTGCCAAAACAATAATCTTTGCCGGCAATCGTCTTCCATGTACTTACCGGGTACTTGTACCCCTTTTCTACATACCACCATCTGTTGTTATCATTATAGTCCTTTACCCAGCCCTGGACATACTGACCGCTAACCCAGCCGTCCGCAAAATGGAACCAGGGATCACCATTGATCAGAACACGTCCGGTTGCCTGAATTACAGCGCCTGTATTGAGCTGTTTCACAACACTGCCGGTCTGAGGTGCAGTACGCACATTAACGTTACTACCCTGAATTGTTAACTGCGCACTGATCGGAATCTCATCATAAGACGGGGTTGCTCCGTTTAAAAACATTTCCTTTTCCGCCGCTCGTCTCCGAACCAATCCTGGCTGAACTTCGCCACCGGAATAAATCCATCTGTCAAACTCGTTTGCCGCACCATTAATATCTCCCTGGTTTAACTTCTTCAGCAATGTACTTGAACCAAAGTTACCAGATCCAATATTAAAGGTCAGCGAAACTAATGCATCGAACATATTCTGCGTAAGAGGATAAGTCACTTTGCCATTAACCGCATTCTCTGCAGTTTTAAGATCACTTCTTAAAAACTCCTCAGCCTGCGCCTGGGTAATGGTCATTCCTGCATAAACGCCTGCAGTGTGGCCATATCCTATTGTCCATACGCCTGCGACATCCTGGTATGCCGTCAATTCGCAGTTCTCAAATGACTTAATTAAGTCAATCCCTGCCTGTGAAGTTGTAAAAGCCATAATTTCTTCCTCCATATTCTTTATTATTTTGTACATGTACATCTGTTAATAAGGAAGGAGTTTGTGAAATAGAAACTATGACTTACAATTATTTATGTATGAAAAACGCAATTAAATCTATTCTATATTAAATTGAATGGTTTTTCCAAATCCGACAAATTGTAATGGTTCATGACTGTCAATTCGATGTAAAAATGCAACAGTCCCTTTTGCACTCTCACCTTTATTAATCGATAAATTGTATATACTATCGCTCAGATAATCCGTTAACTGTATTGCATTGCTTTCTCCATCAGATAGAGCAAAATACATCTTTGCATCTTCTAATGAAGCCATACTCTCCATAATATAAACTGTATCCGCATCTCCTGACACGTAAGAGACATTAAGCGTGATAAGAATATACTCCATACCATTTTCTGCTGGTTCCAAATCAGCCTTTCCCCTCAATAAGGTATTATAAGCTTCCTCTCCCCTTTCTACATCAACAAGCTCAAAGGTTATATCTACTGGCACATTCATCCCATCAACCATCTGATAGCCATTTAAACTCTGTACCTCAGAAATATTATTGCTAGTCTCCGCAGTTTCTGTAGCCGTTTCCATCGTTGTCTCAGTTTCGTTCTCTAAAGGGTTCGTCGATTGTTCATCTGCGGTCTCTGCCAGACTAGACTCAGGCACTGTTGTACTAGGCATAATCTCATTATTTATTTCCTCTGTATCAGCAGCACTACTGCTTTTTTGAAAATTTGAAGAATTTTCTATGGAAATTTCTGTTTGTTTAATAGTTTCCGCCATATCTATCGTGTTATTTTCAACCTGTTTTGAAACACAACCACTGCCAATTATGCACACCATAAAAAGTGGCAGAACTATTTGAAATTTTCTTCTTTTCATATGAACTCCTCCTGCGAAATTAATTTCAGATTATTTATTATGAGATAATTTTAACAACATAAAAGTGACAAAATGCGTCGCAATATAGTTGTATAAATAACACTTATAGTATCATACCATTTTATTTATAGCAAGTATCGAATCATATTTTCTCAGTTTCAACAATATATTTTTCAAAGAAAATTACCGCCACAACCACTGGCGGTAATTCTCAGTGAATCCTAAGTTTTTAATACAGTCTTTTTTCTCCCCACCTTAAAACATTTACCAACATCATGAAGGCACAAGAGAATTTCTCTGGCTGGCTTTAGCTTAATTAAAAACTTTTAATTGCAATTAGATTTTCTTTGCTAAAAAGTTCGCGGATCACCAAAATATTATATGTTGTTCCATATGTCTCATAAAGTCTATCCTTTTCCAGAACTTTCTCCGGTTCTGTACCGTTTAACGTATAAACTTCATTACTTCTGGAAATTGCGTATTCTGAATATTTAGAGAATACCAAGGCCAGCTCATCTTCCTCTTGTAGAATCTCATTGATCCTTTTTTCCGCATTTCCTCCAAGACTAACACTGACTTCTATTTCTCCTCCTTCTCTCCTGTGAAGGGTCATACTTCCGCAAAGGGTTCCTTCCTGAATTATTGGCAATTGGAGGTAGCGAAAATCTATGAGCTTGTTATCGCTTCTCACATGATAAATTCCCTTTTTATGTATACTTGCACCTTCTGGAAAAACGTCATACAGAAACTCCATATTGTCCTGTATTGCCTTTTCAATTTCTTTTTCATCAAAGGGAACGCCCTCCTGCTTGACTTCTATGTTCCCGTCTAAAACTACCGTTTCCTGTTCTCCTGAAATAGTTGTCTGCGTATTCTCAGATTTTTCATTACTGCATGAGGATAATAGAAATATGAAACTGCATATAATAATTAATATTTTTACTTTTATCTTCTCTATATTCGCTCCTTCCATAAGAATCACCGATACATTAACCGGATTGTCTTATCCCAAGTATATGTTTCATTGTTATAAGCATAAGAAAAAGCACTGGTGCTGTAATACCCCCATTCAAGGGCCCCTGTTCCAGGATTCATAATCTTAACGGACATCCCACTGGGTGTGTCTTTATAACCGATTAACGCTGTTATATGAGCACTACTCTTTGATGGATTTAGAGATGACATAAGGCCTGGATCATTGTTTTGAATGACCACTTTAACGTCATCCCTTGTTAACGGTGTTTCAATGTAAGTAGGGACATATGGTGCCTTGAAATAATAATTCATAGCCTCTTTAATTTTGTCCCAATTCGCACCTTCATAATGATTTACTGCCTTACATACGTCCCCAATCGTAATGTTGGAATACTGGTTGGGAAATTCATACTTTACCATAGAAGCAATTGTTCCTGCCCAGCATAGCGAAGTACTGCCTTGCGCAAAGACAGGATAATCTTTAAGCTGCTTGCCGCTGGAAATATCTTCTACGATTCTGCTACCAAGTAAAGTACCGATACTATAACTTGGCATTATATAGCTATCTTCCTCTAACGCGACTTCATTATCTGTCTGTATATAAATTTTTTCAATCTCCGGACATATAATCTCTGCCTTTTCTCCACTGTTCAAATCATACACTGTGCCATTTGCTGCACCATATAAATGTCCTGACATAGAAAATAATTGTATACCACCATCTGCAGACATCTCATTTAAAAAATTAAGTATTTCTGTATAACCTTGGCTAAAAGTACAAGAAATTGTATCGCCCCCTACAAATGTGATTAGAGAAATTATCTTACCATCTTTCATGACTGGCGAATACCATATCTCGTTCTTATAATCAACCTGTCCCGCCGCATCTATATCCGCAACCTGAAACGCTGGACAAATATATGCCGAACGTAAATCCTCTTCTGTGCAATCATGAGTTTCTCCGTCCTGTACATATGTAAAAAGAACTTGCTTAAAATCTTCGCTTTGTATAGTATTCATTACATCAGCCTGATCGATTTCGTCAGCATAAGCCATTCCAGTACCAGTAACCATCAGTATTCCACTCAGTAATGATATAGTTAACGCTTTTCGTAATTTTTTCATATACTACCTCCTAAATCAAACGATAACCTAATTTTTCAATAATCAAATTGAAACGTACTGGCTGCATTGGAATCATCCCCTTTTCTAATATATATATTATCTGATAAAGAGCACAATTTATAGTGACATTTTCGTGACATTTTAATGACATAGTAGTAATTCAATTATTTACCAAAAATTTTTCATTGTGTCTCATAAAATATAATTTTACCATTTAAGTATTATATATACAACTATAAGTATTATAATATCATATTTTTTTCCGTTTTGCTTGGATAATTTTTGAATAATATCGAAAGATATTATAAACATTTCAAGTCGATCCCCAAATCACAAAAGGATATTGAATATTGCGAGTTACCAAGACCAGCAGAAAAAGCAGGATATTTCATGTACTAAATGTACTAGCGATACTGTCTTGCTGTCAGTCAAACCTAAGCGCAAATTCTTTTGTATATTAATTCTTAAAACTCTCTAATGCTAATAAAATATCCTTCTTATCATCATCAAAGTTACTCCCCTGCCCCCTAGTTATCCCTTGATCAAGCTGGCTTTCTTGATAAAGTGTAAACTTATTCTCATTATCTTGCTGCTCTCTTACTATTTTTCTTATCATTTCTTCAAGCATCTGAAAGTCGACACCCCCAGCACACTCGGTATTTATTCCTTCGCCTGTCTCATACGCCAATACCGCCTTCACCACATACTCTGCCTTCCCCCGCCCCAGCCGGTTTAATATCTCTGCCACTCTCACATGATCCGGATTATTCCGATTAAGCCCAATATTAAACTTAAATTTATGTTTCTTCTCCATAAGCTCATCTGCCTTTCTGCAGCCGGTACAGAATCCCATACCCTTTCGCATTTGCCTGCAGATCCGGGATAAAAATGGCTCTGCCCACCCGGCCAGACTGCCGGATGTACGATTCCAACAGCATTGCCCCGCCGCCCACAAACACTGCGGCACCGGACTTTAAGTCAATATCCCGCTCCCTTAAGCTCCCAAGAAAATCTTCCGTGAATGTCCTGGCCATCTCCTGAACCGTCTTAACCACAGCCTGGTCATAATCGGTGTCCTTTCCCTGTATCATCTGGTCCATATCCGTTTCCTCTAACAGCACATCATATTCCGCACTGATCCGGGAGGCTATGCTGTTATAGAGCTTAATCACTCCATTATCCAGAGAATCACATATCCCCAGATCCGGCTGTCCATTCCGCAGCATCAAATAATCCAGCGTAAATCCCCCCAAATCAATCACCATAACCCGCACATATTCCTTCAGCCGGGAAAAGATGGTCATGGCCGCCGCATAATCCTGAGGATAGGCCACCACATCACGAATGTAAAAGCAGTACCGTTTCCTTCGGTACAGCACCGTCTGTATCCCATCCCGTTTAAAATAGGTTTCAAACTGACGGTACAGGCTCCCATAGTGTTTCGGCGGCAGCCCTACCGGCAGATTCACCTGCACCACCGTTCCCTCCGACACCTCTTTATCCCGTTCCAGCTCTTTTACAATGGCAAACAACGTAAGGTAGAAAAACCGCTCATCCTTTGTCTTATCCTTCTGGTACGGAATCCGCTGCCCAGTCAGGGCATAATATTTCCCCTCATAAATCATATAGTCGCCAAATGGCGGCTGCTTTTCACTTACTGTCAAGCCAGAGGTAAAGACTAAATTCTCCGTTTTCATATTTCTGTTTCCATGATCTACTGCTATCGTTCTCTCCAGATACATCTTTCAATCTCCTTTGCATTTTTCTTCTCTATACGCACACAATGCGCAATCTGCAACAGGATTGCATTAAAAAACCGGACCTCAATTAAGAAGTCCGGCAGTTCCACTGCTTTCACTTAACTCCCGTTCCTGCAGCCGATAAAGATAATCGTCCACACCCTTGATATTCCCATTCCAAACGCCATTCTTGTCCGCATCCC
>ULXG01022975.1_pt1 | contig 15617 bp, 5 predicted proteins | sample 1961141 | NCBI WGS metagenome assembly ULXG01 (sample SAMEA4835834, study PRJEB28245) | human gut metagenome | biome: gut microbiome; material: fecal sample | place: Denmark | collected 2008 | reverse complement strand
TGTTTCAATGCTCTCTCAGCCGTCGGAAATCTCTGATTTCCACTTACGGCGTGAGGTTATCTATAACATCGAAAAGAACGAATTGAAAAAATTCCCCGCAGGGCTTCCACAGCCGCTTATCCGGATATTTCAATGTTCTCTCAGCCGTCGGAAATCCCTGATTTCCGCTTACGGCGTGAGGTTATTATAACATGATACTCCTAACAGACGGTGGATTCTTGGCTTCTAACGCCATATAAGGGAATCATTTTCGCATATGTGCCAGCAGTTCTATAGAATAGAGCGCACCCTTTCATGGCCATAATTTCTTTTCTACTTTTGACCCGTTACGGATCAGCCGATGATTTGTAAACGGCATTCCTCCATACTGCTCCTATGTCAACCCTTTGACAAACCATAAACAAATAAGTTCTGGATGAGTCAAACAGAAATGAGATCGTATGGTGTTTCAAGTGTGGAAAAGGATCCTCTATTTCAAGGGCATCCTTTCACAGAGATTCATTTCTTGGAATAAACCATTCTATATGGCTCTTTCATTTGTCGGAACTTGGTTGCAAATGATTTGTTTTTCTTTTTTCCACTTCGTTTACCAATCCTCTGTTTATGCGGATATTCTCAATTTTTAACCATTTCTTGAGAAAAAGCGGCCTTGCAATTGCAAGGCCGCTTTTCGTTTCTTAGAAATCTCAAATGTCTGAGTGGTTACTCCTCCTCGGCGATGTACAGCTCGATTCCATGGTCCCGGATATTCTGCCGCCATTCCTCAGACAGACCGCTGTCGGTGACAATGGCATGAATCTCCTTTAAATCGCAAAAATAAGCGGGACGGACCTTGCCAAACTTGCTGGAATCCGCGACTAACACACGAACGAGCGATGATTTCAGGATTGCCTGCTTGGTGGGAACCTCATAGCTGTTGACACAGGTGACCCCCAACTGCTCGTGGATGCCCGCAGCAGAGACAAAAACCTTCCTGGCCCGGATGCCACAGATGAAAGCAATGCCCTCTTTGCTCTCGAACATCTGGGTATTGGAATGGTAATTTCCTCCGGCAAACAGCATTTTGACCCCAACCTTGCGGTGTAATTCCATCAGAATATTGATGTTGTAGCACAATGCAGTGATGTCCATATTGTTGGGAATATGCGGTACGATCTGTTCCGTGGTGGTTCCCGTGTCGAGAATGATGATGTCGCCCGGTTCAATCAAGGAAGCTGCCAGTTTACCGATCGCTCCCTTTTGCTTATCCTGCTTGCCCACTTCCGACAAAAGGTTATAACCTGCGTCGGTCTTATGGATTCCATGGGCCGGGTTGTATACGGTGGTGCCGTGAATATTTTCTGCCACCTTATTGGCTTCTAAAATACGCAGGTCCCGCCGCACCGTCATTTCTGACACGCCGAGTAGGGAGGCGAGCTCCTTGATGGATACGAAGCTTCGGATCTTCAGGATCTCGATCAAACGGTTCAGGCGTTCGGTCTTTTTGTTCATGATTCGCCTCCGTAAAAAAGATAACTTTTGTTATAAGTGTAACATTTTTATGTAAATGTGTAAAGTGTCGAACGCAAAAGTGAAAATATTGGTAAACAATAGAACGAGAAGACACGAAATGGATCAAAATAAAATATGGCTTCCTTTCACGAATAGCCTTTGTTTAAGCGCAATTTTATAAAATTCAATCAAAATATGGATAATTGTTGCGAAAATATGTATTTTTATCTTAATTTCTTTGAAGCATTAAAGATGCTTGATGTAAATGTTAGTATAAAAATGAAAATTGGTGAGAAGGATTTTTATATAATTTATCAAATTAGTGTGTCAAACTAGGGCTTTTGTTAAGATGTGGAGGCGGTCCAGCAGCCGCTTTTACATAAAGTTTGCAGGGATTTGATAACCTGTAATTTCTTAAGAAGGAGAGAGAAACGTGAAGAGAGTAAAAGCACTGGTAAGTCTTCTGCTCTGTGCAGCGCTGATGGCTCCGGCGTCGTCAACTGCATTCGCAGCAGCTGACTACACCGAGCAGCCTCAGCAGGCGTTCCAACTGACGACTCTGCCCTCTGCGGCGACAAGCGTTTTGCAGAAGGTACTTACGGCACCTTCTGCCGCACAGGCAAAGACTTCCGGAGAGACAGCGGAAAGCGCCAAAGAGAAGGAGGAAATCCTGGAGGAACAGGAAGCGGCTGCAGCAGGGAAGCTGCCACCGCAGATGGGTTGGTCCACTTGGAACTTCTTCCGTGAGAAGATCAATGAAGAGAAGGCGATGGATGCTGCCAAAGCCTTGGTAAACACCAATCTGAACGATCATGGCTATGTCTATTTTAACTTGGACGACTGCTGGCAGTCCAATATGCGCGATGAAAACGGTCGGATGCAGTTCGATTTGACGGGCTTCCCCAGCGGACCGGATTTCATCAAGCAGATTAATGCATTGGACCCTGAAAATCCGTTGAAGGTCGGTTTGTACAGCTCCAGCGGCGAGCTGACCTGTGAGGATTTGCCCGGCGCTGCGGGTAACGAAGAACTTGATGCCCAGACTTTTGCAGAGTGGGGCGTCGAATATCTGAAATACGACTACTGCCATGTGGTCGATATGGGCCCCGATATTGGCTATACCAGCTATACAAAGGCCCCGGATGTGGACTACATTACAGTGGCCAAAGCCGGCACGCCAGAGGGCGAACAGCTTCAGGCAGAGGATGCGATTCTGGAGGGAAATGCATCCGTTGTCAAGGGTGGCGGCTGCTATGGAACCGGCTATGTGACGGGCCTGAGCGCGAACGGCGGTTCCATTACCTTTAAAAAGACCGTCGACGAGCCCGGTGAGTACGTCTTGACCATCGGCTTCAAGAAGACAGCGTCTGAATTGTCCAAATATGCGCAGATCGAAGTGAATGGGCAACGCTTTAAAAGAAGCAACGGCGAAGGTCGCAGAGGAGAACCAGACGGAAGAAAAACCGATCTTCTTCTCCGTTTGTGAACACGGCAGAACACAGCCCTGGACCTGGGCGGGAGATTTTGCAAACTCCTGGAGAACCTCTCATGACATTTCCGCAAGCTGGAGTTCGGTTATGTCGAACTATGAGCAGGCAGTCACCCTTTGGTCCTATCAGAAGCCGGGCACCTACAATGACCCGGATATGCTCGAGGTCGGCAACGGCGGACTGAGCAATACGGAGAATAAGGCACATTTCTCCCTGTGGGCAATGATGAACTCTCCGCTGATTGTGGGCTGCGATATTCGCGACTTCGTGTCGGAGACTAGCCCGGACGGTGTGGATCACGAGGTACATAATGGTGCGTATGATGTTATTACCAACGATAAGGTCATTGCACTGAACCAGGACCCGCTCCTTCTGCAGGCAAAGCGCATTTCTACCGCAAACGGCATTGACATCCTTGTCAAACCGCTTGAAAATGGCGAAGCGGCAGTTTGCTTCTTCAACAAGAGCGGCGCAAATAACGCGACCGCAAGTGTAGATTTGGCGAATCTGTCCGATGAAGACGAGCGTATCACCTTGGCCTCCACTTCGCTCTATATGGTCGAAGATCTCTGGGAGGAGAACAGCGAGGATGTTTGTGGAGAAATCCTGAATTCCGGCGAAATCCCGACCCACGGCGTGAAGCTCTATCGTGTGAAGGCCGCAGAGCCGGGCAGCATCGACAAGATGGGAGTCGTAAGCCTCAGTTCCGAATACGGCGTTTACAATGCAGGCGAGACCGCAGAGTTCACCGTAGAAGTGGAAAATGTCGGCCGTGAGACCATGAAAAACGTGGTCGTATCCCTCGATGCTCCGGAAAGCTTCCAGGTCACCGGAGGGGAAGAGATCGCAGAACTGGCATTGGGCGAGAAAAAAGAAGTGACCTTCCAGGTTACCATGCCAGAGGACGCATCTTGTTCCATTGCAAAGCCGGCAGACGATTATATCTTGTCTGCAACAGCGACCTATACCTATGATGGCGATGAAGAGAATACAACGAAATTGGCGACGGAACCGGTGAAGGTTTCCAAGGCGCCGGTCAATACCGTTACCAAGCTGGGCGATTATCCGTGGCTGAGTGCAACGGTTGGCTGGGGCACCGCGCCGGGGCGCAACAAGTCCATCGATGGCAATGCGCTGCGGCTGGGTGGTAAGACCTATACATCCGGTATCGGTACCCATGCAAATTCCGACATCCAGATCTATCTGGGCGGCGGTTCCTACAAGTTCCATTCCATCATTGGCGTGGACCAGGAGATGCAGGTTGCCACTTCCAGCATCCAGTTTGAGGTGTTGGCGGATGGACAGAGCATCTACAAGTCCGACGTATTGAAGAAGGATTCCAGCGAAGAAATCAACCTGACTATCACGGATTGCCGCGTACTGACTCTTCGTGTGACAGATGCAGGCGATGGCAACGGCTCCGACCACGGCGACTGGGCGGATGCAACGCTGACCAAGCTGGACGATGTCAAGGAGTATGAGATCCATATCGCAGAAACAGCGAATGGCACGATTATAACCGATCCGGAAGGTTCCGTTTTAGACGGCCTGCCGCTCGAAATCACATTTACTCCGAACGACGGTTATAAGACCTACAAGGCAGTTGTCAACAATGAGATCGTTGTCCCTGTGGACAACAAATATACCCTGGAGAATATCACAAGCGATGTGGAGATTTCCGCAGAGTTTCTTGCAACCGAGGAAACCGGCACGCCGTTGGAAATCGAGTCCGCAGAAAATCCGGCGGATCAGGATGTAGAGTACGGCACAGAGTCCGGCGTGTTGAACTTGCCGGAGACGATTACGTTGACTCTGAAGGGCGGCATGCGTGCAACGGTTCCTGTTACTTGGAACCTAGAAAATTATGACCCGAACGCTGCTGGCAAGCAGGTCATCACAGGTACTTTGACTCTGCCGGAATGCATTGCGAACACCGCTGAGATTCAGGTGACCGCAGTGGTCAATGTTGCAGAGGAAGATGTGCATAACATCGCTCCGGACGGAACGGCGTTTGCTCCGAGTACAGCTCTGGCAAGCGGAAAGCAGGCTTCCTTTGTCAATGACGGCATTTTTGACGACCAGGAAGAGGGCGCAAACGGCAAGGGTGTATTCGGGATGAAGGTTCTCAGCCAAATTCCGGAAGACGACCGCTATGTGCAGATCACTTGGGATACGCCGAAGGATGTGGAGAGCCTCATCCTGTGGAGCTATTTTGCAAAGGATCAGGGACCGAAGAACTTTGACGTACTTGTAACAAAGGATGGAGACGCCTGGGAAAAGGTCGCCAATTCGGGCGACATCACCTGGAAGTCGAATGCAGCAGACCGCGAGCAGGAGCAGAAGGAGATCGTATTTGACGCCGTGCAGGAAGGAATCACGGGCGTACGCATCTATGTGAACAGCTCTTACAGCACTTGGAGCACCAACGCGGTCATCACGGAGCTTCAGATATTTGGAAGGAATAGCGCAGAAGAAAAGGTAAACGTAAATTTTACAGAGCCCGTTAACGGTAAGATTTCGGCGGCTACAGACAGTGGCGAAATCGTTGCGGGCCAAACCGTAGCCGTCGGAACAACAGTCACCTTTACCTTTACCCCGGACGAAGGGTATCATGTGAGCCGCGCGCTGATTAATGGCGAAGAAGTGGAACTCACAGCAGAAAATACCTATACCATGGTCGTGAACCAAGACGTCACTGCGGATGCAGAGTTTGAAGCGGACGTTCCCGCCGAACACAGCCTGTCGATCCTGTATGATGGCAGCAAAGTCAACCTGACGGTGAACGGTGAGAGCGATAAGATTGCAGACCTGCTGGGCAAATATGAGGAGGATGTCCTCTCTGGCACCGAGCTGGAACTGGGCTTTGTGCCGGCCGTGGACGGCAGAGAGATTGCAGGTGTAACCATCAATGGAGAGCCGGAAGAATTCGACGATCCGTCTGGTTATCTCTACAACTATGAAATGCCGAACAAGGATGTGGAGCTGAGCTTCGTATTCACAGTGGTTAACAAACTGACTCTGCGCCAGACCATTGCGATTGCAGAAGATCTGCAGAAGGGCGAGGAATATGCCGACTTGATCCAGAAGGTCAAGGAACGCTACGACGCAGCATTGGAAAAGGCAAACGAGGTTGCAGGGAATCCGACGGCAACGCAGGCAGAAATCGACAAGGCCTGGAGCGACCTGATGGATATGATCCACATGTTGCGCTTTGCCCCGGGCGACAAGACCGAGCTCGATCTGTTGCTGGAAATTGCCCGTGAGCTGCACGAGGAAGACTTTACAGCGGACAGTTGGGCAGAGTATCTGCCGGCCTATGAGGCAGCAGAAAAAGTGGCGGCAGATGAAGAGGCTTTGGCCGGAGATATTGAGAAAGCCTGTGAAGATCTGAAGGAAGCCTTTGATAAACTGGTTCGCGGAGCAGACTTCTCTGTCCTGCAAACAGCTGTAGATCAGGCTAACAGCCTGGACTTGAATACGTTCCTGGATGGTCCAGAAAAGGATGCCTTTGTAAAAATTCGCGGTCTGGCAATCGACATGCTGAACGAAAAGAAGGCGACACAGGAAGCCGTAAATCAGATGGCGAACGATCTTGTCAAAGCCATGGCGGATCTGCGCAAGATCCCGAGCAGAGACGAGCTGAATAAGCTTATCGCCGAAATGGAAGCGATGGATTTGAGCGGCTATACTTCCCGCAGCGTGGCGAATTTCAAGGCGGCGCTGAATGTGGCCAAGGCAGCAGCGGCAAATCCGGATGCAACCGATGAAGAGTTGGCGACTGCCTATTACAATGGCAAGGATGCAATCGACGGCCTTGTAAAGGCTGATTCATCGAAGCCCAACAGCAGCAAGGGCTCTACATCGGCCAATACTTCCAATATTTATGGCGCATCCGGTGTTGTCTCAGCAGCACAGACGGTTTCTACACAGAAGGCCTATGTGGTTTCTGATACAACTGTAAACTTTGCGTTGAAGCATGGCCAGGCCTATTGCTTCAAGATGACTGTCGTCAACGGCAACAGCCAGATGCCGAGCTTTACAGTCGGCAACGGCAATGTACTCAAGACGCAGTTTGTAGCAAAAGTTGGAAGCGATTACTACTATCGCGTGTATGCAATCGGTACGCCGGGCCAGAGCACGGGCGTGTATACCACACTCCCGGGTGGTGCGCCAGTGAAACATTGTACGGTGACCATTGCCGGATAATCGCATCATTCAAAGACTTTTTTGCAGAAGGTCATCCCTTCTTGCATAATGAAAGGGCTTCCGCTCCGGTGAAAACCGGTGCGGAAGCCCTTTGTTTGGCTTGACAGAATAACAGATCGTATGCTATAGTGACAGCAAATAAGACGATGGGAGTTGAAAGCGTGCGCACTTTTTCTTGCTAAGATTGGAACAATCGGGTATGGAAACGAGGAACCATGGGTTCCTTTTGTTCGTTGTACCCTGCAAGAAAGTGACACGCTCCTGAATACACTTAACCGGTGTGGATAGCCCTGTTTGCCGAAAGGAAAACAGGGACAGAATACTGGATTCATTGTATACGCCTGCGGGATTGCCGTTGTGCGTCTCTGAAACAATGGATAAAAGGGCTGCGGGAAAGGATCGCTTTCTTGCGGCCCTATTTTTGTTGTGGAGGCGATGACAATGGCTTTGATACAGGTCAAAAATTTAACCTTTGGATATGAGGGAAACCCGGAGTGGGTCTTTGATCAAGCGTCGTTTCAATTGGACACCAATTGGAAGACCGGTTTGATTGGCCGGAACGGCCGGGGAAAGACCACCCTTTTACGCCTGTTATTAGGGGAGTACCCCCATCAAGGGGTGATTTCCTGTCCAGTCCCAATGGTATACTTTCCTTTTTCGGTTTCTAATTTAGAGAAGAGTACGGCTATGGTGGTGCAATCCATCGCCCCGGAGTGCGACCGATGGCAAATTGAACGGGAATTGTCCCTTCTTCGGGTGGATTGCGACGTGTTGGATCGTTCGTTCAACACTTTAAGCAATGGCGAGCAGACCAAAGTGTTGTTGGCAACCCTGTTCCTACATGAGAACCGGTTCCTTTTGATCGATGAACCCACAAACCACTTGGATGAGGAAGCGCGTGACGCTGTGTGCCGGTATCTAAGCGGAAAGAAAGGGTTTATCCTGGTTTCTCACGACCGTGTATTGCTTGACGGCTGTGTGGACCATATCCTTTCGATCAATCGTGCGGACATCGAAGTACAGGCGGGAAATTTTCAATCCTGGCAGGAAAATCGGAACCGGCAAGATCAATTTGAGCGGTCAGAGCAGGAAAAACTTCGCAAGGAGGTTGACCGGCTGGACCGGGCGGCCCACCGGGCTGCGGATTGGAGCGATAAAACCGAAAAAAGCAAGTATGACACACGCAATTCCGGCTTGCGTCCAGACCGCGGATTCGTGGGGCATAAGGCGGCCAAAATGATGAAACGCTCCAAAACCATTGAGGCTCGACGGGAGGCCGCGGTAGAGGAGAAAGCTAAGTTGCTGAAAAATTTGGAGCAGGCGGAACCTCTTCGGTTATCGCCGCTCCATTATCCCAAGCGCGTATTGGTGGAAGCAGAACACCTCTCAGCCTTTTATGGAGAAAAGGAGGTCTTTTCAGACGTACGCTTTTCGATTCAACAGGGAGACCGTGTAGCCGTGTGTGGAAAAAATGGCTGTGGTAAATCCACCCTGTTAAATTTGCTTCTTGGGAAGCCCATTGCCTTCGAGGGGAACCTCCGGATAGGTGGAAATCTGGTGGTTTCCTGTGTCCCGCAGGAGACTTCGGGGCTATGTGGCTCTTTGCGCTCGCTTGCCGAAAAGGAGGGGTTGGAAGAATCCCTCCTGAAAACCATTCTGCGAAAGCTGGGCTTTTCCAGGGAACAATTTTCCAGAAACATAGAGGCGTACAGTGAAGGCCAAAAGAAGAAGGTGTTGTTGGCGAAAAGTCTTTGTAAACCGGCGCATCTGTATATTTGGGATGAGCCGCTGAACTTTATTGATGTACTTTCACGTGTACAGATCGAGGATTTACTCCTTACCAGCAAACCCACGCTGTTGTTTGTGGAACACGATCGCACGTTTCGGATGCGGATCGCGACAAAACAGATTGATCTGTAAAGAACCCGAGTGTTTTGAGAGAGAATGCTGCAAAAGCGTGAATAGCGAACATCGGTCTAATGAAAAAGAAGGTGTCCCAAAAGTCGTGAAAGGACGGAAGGATCTCCTCGTTTTTTAGAAACGCAGATGTTTTTCCAAACAGAAAGAGGATGCCCCTTTCCTATGAATCCAAAGATTCGTAGTTTGGGGACACCCTCTTGAAGGGATAAACAAGAGTGCATTCCAATCCACACAGCAACCATACAGCCTCGACAACGCACGGACACTCATCTTCTCCCGGAAGCTCAGTGGCTTGGCCGGGCACATGTTGCACGGTGGTTTGAACATCCGGCTGCCTGGACCGATGAGATCAGAAAACGTCAGGGAACTTACAATTGGATTCGCCATTGGATGATCTCATGCGAAGGGACTGCAATCGGCTTTTGTCAATATGATCCGTATGAGAAAAGCGGCGAAATCTGGCATGGGACGGTGAAAACAGCTGGAACATAACAGCATCGATGATCTCATCGGGAAAACGGCATATGTAGGCTAAGGCTTGGGAAAGGCTGCCGTCTGTGAGTTGCCTCAACAGATTGTCCAAGAAACCGATGCCCGCCGGGTGATTGTGCAACCCGACGCAAAGAATAGAGGCTCCTGCCAGACCTTGCTCTCCGTTGGCTTTTCTTATGATTCGGAAAAGCACCGATACCGGTTGGACTGGTAGGCCATAAGCAAATTTATTTTGTCTGATTGGAATATAAAACGCCGGATCAGTCACAGGGAGAACCGTCCAAATGGAGATTACGGAGCGATACACTCCAACGGCATAGAGGAAAGAGGTTGTTGTGCAGAGGCCTCTTGGATCAATTTTCCTGGATCGGAGAGAACGGATTCAGCCGCGAAAGCCGCTGCTCCTAGCAGAACGGGACTTCCCGGAAGGCGATTGACTTCAATGGTTACTTCACCGGAAGTCAGCGCATTGACACTTTCGCCGACGCGCGCTCGAACGGTCTTGAGCATTCGATCCGGTGCAATCTCTGCGAGTTCATCACCAATAACGATCAGGCCAGGGTTGAATTGGTTGATGAGATTTGTGATGCCGATGGAGAGGAAATCACACACGCGATCGTACTCCTCACAGGCGACCGGGTCTTCTTGAGCAACCGCATGTGCCAAAGCCTCTGTCGTTAGAGCATCGGCACGCAACTTGGAGGTCTCCCCAACTGCCAGACGATTTCGGATGCGGTTGCGCAACGCCAACGTAGAACAGTATTTCTCCAAACAGCCGCGGTTTCCACACTCGCAGGGCAGACCATTAAAATCAATCGAATTGTGGCCGAATTCCCCAGCAAGCCCACGCTGTCCTACCACCAAATGGCCTTCGGAGATAATACCGCATCCTACCCCCTGCCCGGCGAGCACATACAGCATATTCTGTGTGGCCGGCTCTTGACCATGGTACCAAAGTTGTGCAAATGCACTGGCGTTGGCATCGTTTACAATCAGGAAGGGAAGTTCCAATCCTTCCGTCAGAGTTGCCCGAATGGGATAGTTCTGCCAACCAGCCAACTCTGTGACAAAGAACAGACAATCGCGATCCTCATGGTAAGGGCCGGGCATAGCCATACATGCGGCGGCAATTTTGGAATCTGCCTCAGCAAGCGTTTCCTCCACAGCGCGGCGAATACGCGGTAGGGTTATTTGCACAGGCTCCCCCGGTGCAATCGGGTATTCCTGTATGCGGTGGGGTTTTCCAGAAAGACCGGCCAGACAAAGATAAAACGCGCTGCGTGTCATACGGATTCCGATGACATGGCAGTGCTCTTCATTGAGCGTAATTCCTATGGAACGCCGGCCCTTGCTGCCGCTCATCAACCCTGTTTCCACCACAAGCCCACTTGCAATGCATTCTGCAATGATATTGGTGATCGTGGCCTGCTTAAGACCAGAGAGGTGCGCCAGTGTCGCGCGGGAACAGACCCCCTGTTGTCGGAGGAGGTCAATAATCAAGGCACGATTGATGGCCTGACTTTTCTCCTGGTTGATACTTTTTTGATTTGAAGCGTTCATATTGCAATCTCCAGTGTGTCTTTTGTAGCGGATTTGCCCGTTCTCCTCCATGATGGAGGAGAACGGGCCTTCTTTTTTACAATATACACGATTTTCTACAAAATATAATTTTTTATAGGAAATATTTATGCTTTGAAAAAATATATTTACCGGTTAAATATCAAAGAATTTTTAGAACTATAAAATAGAAATCATAAACAATTTAAAAAATTATCATTCAAATCAGGTATATAATCATTTTAAATTATATAATTGTTCCGAACAATCAGACTTTGTCTGTGGAAACTTTAATAGAAAATTGTCCATATTATCGGGCAGAACATAGATGAACGGAAACGGGGCAGTTATTCAGTGAAAGAATTTTCAAAGGCTTTTTTTCAAGTGTTTTTGACTTTTCATTGAGAAAATGGTTTATAAAAATTGTTTAAAATTTGCTCATAGAGCGATTATTAAATTAGGCGATATGCTATCATGTAAAAGAAAAGAATGGGAGAAAAGGAGGGAAGTATTCAAAAACAACGGTATTGAAGAGGGGGTGCAAAAAAATCGGAGGAAAGATACGTGTCGCACGTATCACAGATGTGGATAAAATAGGAGGAGAAGTATGAAAAGGAAACTGACAGCATTGTTCTTATCCCTGGCATTGGCGACGACAAACGTTGGAATCGTTCCAATAGCCGACGCCGCACAGAATGACCCGGTATCCCCATCGGATGTCCAAAGGACCACCGCGCCAGAAAAAGACCTACAGATTAATTTTTGGCTGGATGAAGGGGTCCCCTATTATAATGTTGTTTTGAACGGAACAGCTTTGTTGCAGGATGGAACGTTGGGGCTAGAGACCACAGCGGGTTCTTTTCAGAACAACCTGACATTGGTTTCGACAGAGACCTCTAAGGGGGACCAAAGCTGGAATACACTTGTGGGGGATAAAGCGGTGATTGAAGACCGGTTCCAGGAGACGGCCGTCACCCTGTCCAATACAGAGGGAAAAACCATCACCATCGAGATGCGTGCGTATGACACAGGTGTTGCATTCCGATACCTTTTACCGGAGATGGACATGGATTACCAGATCACGGACGAATATACGCAATTTGCTTTTCCAGAAGGTGCGGTTGCGCAGATTCACGAGGACATCAACCAAATCGTGCCCCAGACCATTCCGGTAGAAGAGTTTGAAGGCCGGCATTACTGCCGTCCAATGACTGTAGAGTATGCAGACGGGGCGGTGGTCTCTATTTGTGAGGCAAACCTGGACGATTATGCTGTCCTGTATATGACAAAGTGTGCAGACCGCACATTACAGGCAAAGTACGACGGCGATGTGGTCCATGTCGCTGCCAACACAGAGAAGAGCAGCCCTTGGCGTACCCTGGTAGTAGCGGAAGAACTGGCTCGGTTGCCGGAAAATGAGGATATTATTCTAAATTTGAATGAACCCGCAGATGAAGAGATGTACAAGTTCTCCGAGTGGGTCAAGCCCGGACGCAATCTGATGTTGGGGGCGGGTAGCGAGACCACGGAAACCCTCAAAAATTGGATTGATACCGCGAAAGCAGAAAATTTTGAGTATGTCCTTTTGGATTATGGCTGGTATGGGCCAGAGTTGGATGATCGATGTGACCCTCGCTTGGACCCATCCAAGTTGGAACCCGAACCAGGGGATTCTGAAGAACTGGCGCAGGTCAAACGCATTATGAAGGAGTTTATCCCTGCGGACGGCGTATTTGACGCTGGCGAGGGCTTCCCGCCGTATGGATTGATTACCGGCGAACCGGTTCCCGGCTGGCCGGAAGGCGGCCTCTTTCAGCCTCATTTGGATATGCGCGAGATCTGCGAATATGCAAACTCCCAAGGGGTAGGGATGATTCTATACGTCAACAACCGCCATATGTTTGACAAGTATGGACGGTATACGGTGGACGAACTGTTTGCACGCTTTGAAGATTGGGGCGCTGCAGGGGTAAAACCCGGCTTTATGATGGAGGGAAACCAGGAGTATGAAGCGAGGAACGAAGAGATGATCGAGGCGGCGGCCCGCCACCATTTGGTTCTAACCATCCATGACGAGTATGTAACCAGCGGCATCGAACGTACCTATCCGAATTTACTTACAACCGAAGGCATCTTGGGCGACGAGGGGATTAAGGGCGGCCAGATTGCAGAGGATATTTCTACCCTGTTTACCCGCGCCATACAAGGCCCGACGGATCATACCTTCTGTTATCCAGGAAAGGCAACCAAGGGATATGCCTTAGCCTCCTCCCTTTTGTTCCGCACCGGTATGCATTCCCTGTATTGGTATGGAAATCCGACGACGATTCCACAGATTCCGGAGCAGGAGCGGCAGTTCTGGAAAAATTTGCCCAGCAATTGGGATGAACTGCGCGTGCTGGAAGCCTCTATGTCGGAGTATGCCACCTACGCGAGAAAGACGCGGGACAAGGGCGAATGGTATGTGGGAAGCGTTTCTGCAATCGAGCGAGAGATGCAACTACCACTTTCTTTCCTGACAGAGGGGCAAACCTATGTAGCGGAAGTCTATGCAGATGCGATCGGCCTGACCGGAACTTCTTCCAATAAGGACAGCAGTGCCTTGCTCTGTAACCGTTACTTGGTGGACAACCGTGAGACGATGTATTATCCTATGGCATATGGTACCGGCTTCGCCGTCCGTTTCCGTCCGGCGACAACAGAGGACCAAGGACTACCTGTTTATAACGGCAATATGGAACGCCTGAAAAATCACCTGTCCGGGCTGGATTCTCTCCAGGAGAGCGATTACACGGTTGCAACATGGCAACGTCTCGAAGAGGCAGTCGCTGCAGCCAACGCCCTATTGGAAATGGGGGATGAACTGACCAGTCAGCAGGTACAAGAGGCGATTCAAGCTTTGGATGCCGCTAAGGAGGGGTTGCGTTCCGTCAATGTACTGCTAGAGCAGATGAACCAGGCAAAATGTTTACCCGAGGCCCATTATACCCCGGAGAGCTGGGCGCCATTGGCAGAAGCCATGCAGAAAGCGAGAGATCTGTTGGCCAGCGTAGAAGATGTTTCCCAAGACCAGCTGGATGCAGCGGCTGAGGAGATGCAGTCGGCTCTGGAGGGGTTGGTGAAAAAGGCATTGGAGTTGGACGCTACCGTCTACTTGAGCGACTTAGAATTTGAGGCCAACTCCTATAGTGCGTATGGACCGATTCAGAAAGACCGGTCCCATGAGAATCCCAAATTGGAGCTGATCGTTGACGGGGTACGTACGACTTTTGAAAAAGGACTTGGTACCCACGCGACCTCCGAGGTTTATTATAACATCGAGGGAAAGGACTACGAGGTGTTTGAGGCATATGTGGGGGTTGATGCGCTTAAGTCCGATATGGGCGATGTGATTTTCCGCGTGTATTCCGACGATGTGTTGATCTATGAGAGTCAGCCTTCCGGGACAGGTGCGCGAGAAGCGCAGAAAATTTCAATACCGGTGGCCAATACGAAGATTCTTCGCTTGGAGGCCGATACCAATGGCCCGGATACAGGCGATCATGCAGACTGGGCGGATGCAAAGTTCTTAACGATGAAAGAGATCGACCCGATCAGTACCATTACGGGCATTTCGATCGATGGAAAACCTGTGCAGGAATTTGCTCCAGGACAGTTTGATTATTACTATCCCATTGAAGTCGGAGATGAAGTTCCTGAGGTGACCGTGCAAAACGATCATGAAGCGGTTACTTATGTGATTTCCCCGGCAATGCGGGTCCCAGGGGTGACCAAAATTACAGTTCACCGCCCGGACGGTGGTACGTTTGTCTATCGGATCTCATTCTGTACAACAAAAAACGTCTATCTAAGTGACCTAGAATGGACCGCTTTAGACAACCAGGGGACCTACGGACATGCAGTCAAGGACAGCGGTGTGGAAGGTCTAGACATGGTCGTAACCGGCCCGGATGGGGAAGCGTTGGATCTGCCTGAGGTCGATGGCAAAAAGAAGGGCATAGGCATGCATGCGTATTGTATGCTGACGTATGATATTGCGGGAAAGGGCTACAGCCGCTTTGAAAGCTGGGTTGGTGCAAGTCACCTCAAGGAATATAGCAATTCTATGATCTTCAAAGTGTACTGTGACAATGAGGAGGAGCCCCGTTATGTCAGTCCAGAGATGTCCTATCTGGTGCCTGCTGAGTTTGTCAGTGTTGACTTGACCGGAGTGCGAACACTGCGACTGGAACTGGATAGCAACGGGTCCATCAATGGCGACCATGGCAACTGGGCAGATGCAAAGTTCCTGAGCTATGAGGAAGTACCGGAATCCCCCGTGCGGCTGGGACTGGATGGACCGGAGACGGTGGAGACAAACAGCTGCTTTATGGTGAAGAATACCATAAGCGGACTGGAGGAACTGAAGGAGCCCATAGGTTCGTTCCAGATGAGCCTGATCTATCCGGAAGGGATGAACTG
>ULXG01051933.1_pt1 | contig 15677 bp, 9 predicted proteins | sample 1961141 | NCBI WGS metagenome assembly ULXG01 (sample SAMEA4835834, study PRJEB28245) | human gut metagenome | biome: gut microbiome; material: fecal sample | place: Denmark | collected 2008 | reverse complement strand
GGGGCTGTCGGAAAGTGCGCAAGAATCTTGACGGTACCAAGCTTTTTCTTAGGCATCGAATAATTGCCCTTGGTCAGCAATGCACGCCTAAGCAGGTTTCCGTCAACAATGAGATCGGACGGACCGAATATACCCGAGATCAAATTTAGATACGAGACGAATCGCTCAAGGTTTTCGTCGGTTGCATTCCTGGCGTCGTCCATGGTGTTGATGCCGGAATAATTGAGCAGGAAGCCAACCTTTCCCTCGAAGTATTCAATTTCTTCGCCTGAGATAATCGCATCGCGCCATTTCTCGCTTTTTTTGATTAGAACCGCTTTGAGTCTTTCTTCCAAGATTTGCTCATCAGGTATGAATCCGGACACAACGTTGTCTCCATCGGCGAGCTTGGTCAACAAATCCCCGATAAAGCATTCCATGCCAACTATGCACTTCACCGCACCGGAGTATCTCCCCAAGGTATTAAAGCCTTGGTACCTCCTGGCAAATCGAACTAGATTATTGGCAACTCGATACCATTCAGACCACGACCCCTCGTCGAAACGTCCCTTGACCCGGTAAAGGTACGATTGAACCACCTGGAGCATGATGCGCTCTGCATAATCGGGATTGCGCCAAGCTGGAGACGCTCGATCGATTATGTCCACTATTTCAGGATTCGCATTTTCGCTAGAAACGTAATCCAAAGTGTATTTGATGTAGTCAAACGTCTTTTGTGTCAACGTGGAAGCATTCTCAAGCCCCGTATCGAAATCCTTCGCAACTAGGTTAAATGCCCTTAACTGCAGATTCCTCACTCCGTCGGCATCACCCGTATCTTTGCTTCCGTAAGCGTTGAGGTTGCTCCACCTGTTCCAGAAGGTCCACACGAGAAAGCTATACATCTTTCCGTCATAGTTTTCGGGAGAGCCAAGGCGCCAAAAGAAGTCAAGCCATCCCTGGTCGAGACTGGAGAAGAACTCGACATGCTCGCGATGACCTAGTGCTCCCAACGACGCCCCCTCGAGTTCGGCCTTGAAATTCTCATAAGGGCTGAGGATTTTCCCTCGCGCATTCATCTTGATGTAGAGATCGTCTTCGTTGCCAATATGCTCGACGTCCAGCCATTCAAACCGAATGGGGCAGTCGTCATCGTTCGTGAGTTTCTCCCATAGATCATCGCATTCGGAAAAGACGGCCTCCATCCTGCCCAGAACGACCAACGCGGATTTGATAGTGGGGTCGTATTTCCAACTCGGATGAAACCAGCTAGCATCAGCTATGCATTCGGAAATACGCCCGTCAGAATCTTTCCAAGCGGACCGAATATCCAGAAACATACTGGCTGTTGTAATTCTTTCAAAAAAATCACGAGAGGTGCTCCTCGCCTGATATGAAAAACCTCGAAGAACGTCGATTGCATCATTTATCGATTCTTCAAAATTTTCGTCTTTGCAAAGAAGGGCAAACCAATGCAGCAAGAAAAGGGTTGTAAGACGCTGCTGGCCGTCCAATGGAAGGAACAGGGCGTCGACTGTTTTTCCGTACACGAAGTTCAGGTTCAAAACATTCGAGGAGTCGACAGCCTTCTTGATATCGGAAAGAAGAACGTCTCTTGCCTCTGCGACTTCCCTCAAAGGGCGACCTTGGACGTAGTCTCGCTGTATCGGAGGAATGACGATATTGTACTGTTCGATAATTCCCCAGAATGTTTTACTGCTTCCTTTATTCATCATCGTCACCGTCCAGATAATATGCAAGGGTGTCCATCATTCCGTTCTTGCCGTCAAGGTATTCGCGTCTATCGGTTGCGCTCCAGATTGCAAAGGATCGAGGATTCTGGGTGTAATACTTGAGAAACACGTTCTTGGTGCAGATTGGCACGAATTCGGCGCTTCTATCTTTTTTGATAATCACATCTCGCTTGGTCAAGAAAGTGCCTGATCCGTAACTCCTATTAGTGCCAGCATCCAGAAGTGCTAGGTTGGAAATCAGGTTTTGCTGTTCCTCGATTGCGGCATAGAATGCGACGAATGTTTCAGAGGATGCAAAGTATTCCGATCTCCCTTCATCCTCATAGCCGCTGTCGTCGATGAAGCTATCGATCGCAGCTTTCATCTCTTGGGCATCGATTCCGTAATCGTCCGCAATCGTTTTTAGGGATTCAAAATATCTTCTACGCTTTTCTGCCCGACCGTCTATTTCGGCATCTGTCGGAGGCTTTGACGCGGTTGCGTGGATGTGCTCGATATCCCAGTCATCGGTTTTGTATTTTTCGAAGGGGAACCTGATCGAGGCCCGATCCGAATCGAGAATCGTCTTAATGTTAAACAAGAGCAATACTCTTTTGATCGCGGCCTTTTCCTTCGGGTCGTTGTAGTCTAGCAACTTGATTTTTTCGGAAGTGCTGCATCCCGCAGATACCAGCGACTCTTTGATCAATCCGTCAAGCTGCATCTTGACCTCTGACTTCTTTTTATCAACCAATAGAGGGAAGAGCTCTTCTGCGCTTTTATAGCCAGAAGCGATTAGATATCCGATTTTGTGGTACATAACATTGTCCGTGTACCAATATTGAAAGTGCGCGAAGATGTCACAGATATCGCGCCAAACGTCGAGAACCTTCGCTCCCTCTTTTTCCATTTGATAAAGGCAGTTGAACGACGAGTAGGCATTCTTCTTTACCCATGAACCCGAAATTTTCGATTTGCTGTTTTCCCAAATCGAGAAGAGCAAATCGATACGCGCACTTTGCATTAAATCAATGTTTTCATCGTTCGTAAGGAAGAACCACAATCTGTCATTTTGTAGGGACTGTTCTATATGATTCCATTCGTCCGCAACGCTCAACATGCGCCGTTCGCCACACTGCTTCTTCAAGTCGCCAAGAAGCTTTCCTTTGATTAGCTCAGCATTAGTCAATGGTATCTTTCCAACGTTGAGCTTTCGAAACATAGATATTGCATCCTGGTCATCGGCAATTTGATACCAGATTAGCAAGGTTCGCGCTTCGACATGCGAAGCAATCATTCTGTCGAACTCTTTTGAGCTCAAACCGTTATTCTCACGCCAGGCCACAATCGTGTTCCACGCCTGCTGCATAAAATAGAAATCTGGATTTTGACAATCCTCGAGACTAATTTCGCCGAGAGATCCCTCCAGGAACGATTCGCTATCCGGACGGGTTTCATAAGAGATCGAATACGGAAGCTCTTCTTCATCATCATTTCTGTATGCATATTTGAGAATGATGTAGATTGTCGTCAGGCGCTGCTGGCCGTCAATAACCTCAAACGTCTTTTCTCCGTTGAGTTTTTTAACGACGATAGGCTGAAGACAATAGTTCTCGTCTGCAGTTCTTTCGGCATTATCAAAAAATTCGTAGATATCATCAAGCAGTTCAGACACTTGCTGTTGATCCCATTTGTACCCTCTTTGATAGGACGGAACGACAAAACGATAGTTCTTTAGATCCTTAACGAATCGTTCTGTTGCAATTGGATCCATAGCGCCCCCACCACCTCAATCTGCATCAATGCTCTATCGTCGATATCCTCCGAAAAATGTTGCGGAAAACATAAACTTAACGCCTCAAATAAGGCTAACATAGCTCAAGCAATCCCTGAGGAATGGGAAATCAAAAGGAGTTTAACGTCTCCTCCTTGAATCTCATTAACGAAGCGAAGGAATAGTTCTTCCACAGTACGGGGCATCCGCCGTAGCAACGCTCTAAATATTCGCATGACGCGCATTTCGGAGACGGTAGTCTGCGTATATCGTTCAACGCATCTTGAGCGTCGCGACCCCCCAATAGTTTCTTCAATTCGCGGGGGCTGGAGAATTCTTTCCCGAATCTACCTAAGTTGGTGCCAATGTACATATCGCAGGGCATTAATTCCATACGCGTATTTACTGTTATCGCATTTCCCAGGTGAACTTGGCACGGACCAGCCAGTCTTCCTTCCAACACCTTCAATTGCTCTTCGGTGAATATGCACATTGGATAACTGTACTCAACCCACCAGTCATCCGTTATGGCGCACAGACGCTCTGCTTGAGATACGAAAGCCTCAATCAATGAGATCGGATTGTTCTTCACCAGATAATCTCGGTCCTTCTCCTTGGAATGAGCGTTGTCGATACAGAACGTGAAAGAGAACTGCTTGGCTCCGTTGTCATGGGCCATCCGTGTTGCATCACAAACCTCGGCGACGTTATCGTGCGTGACAACCATCGAACAGGTGAACTCGATTGGCATTGATGAGAGATTACGAATGGCCTTCATTTGGCTGGAAAGGCCATCGCAGCCTGTTGATCGGATCCATCTTTCGGAGCTCGCCCCCTTCATTGATATGTCAAGATACCTAAGCCCCGCATCGAGCAAACGCTGACAATAGTCGGCATCGGCAAGGAGCATGCCGTTCGTTGCTATCGTAGGAATGATAGAGGGATAGTTCTCGCTTACATATTGAAGGGTTTCAACAAGATTCGGATACAGGAGGGGTTCACCTCCCGTAAGGAACAGATAGCGAACCCCTGCTTCCCCGCAAAGATCGACCAAGGATCTTAGATCCTCATATTCAAGCCGATCGCTTAATCGGTAACCAGCCTCTTTCTCGAAGCAAAAATCACAACGCAGGTTACAGTCATGCGTCAAAATAATCTCGCATTGCTTCAATCTGTTCTCATCGTTGGAAGTCATCTCTTCCCCATCCATCTTTCGGGCAATCACTCACAGCTAGTTACAAGTAAAATGGCAGCTGAAGGCTAAATCGCGTCGTCGAGCCCGTAGAGCGATGACAAGGCATCCGCAAACACGGCAGCTGGCAAACCCTGGCTGACGATCGTCCCGCCCGCCCCGCCGCTAGCAAGGCCGAAGTCGACGATATAATCGGAGACAGCGGCGATAAATTCAACGTTATGCTCGATAATCAGAATAGTGTCGCCTTTTTCCTGCAGAGAGAAAAGAACCTTCACGAACCTCTCTATATCTGTATCGCTCAAACCGGATGTCGGTTCATCCAGTATGTACAGGTTCTTTCCATGGGAGGGAACACCGAGAGCTCTTGCCAGCTTGATCCTCTGCGCCTCGCCGCCAGAAAGACTCATGGACATCTGGCCGAGCTTCAGATAGCCGAGACCGAGTTTCATCATGCTTGCAAGAACGGAGCTTATCTTCTTCGAGTCGCTGAAAACATCGACCATATCCGCAACCGGGGTCTCGAGGACATCCAGTATTGTCATGCCTCGATACGCAACAGACAGGACTTTGTCGCTAAATCTTTTTCCGCCGCACTCTGGGCAAGTTATGTAAGAGCTAGGCAGATAATTCAACTCGATTTTTTGCAGACCGGTGCCCTGGCAGCATTCGCAACGTCCGCCCTTGACATTCATGCTGAATTGAGATGCCCCGAGCTTGAGCTTCTTTGCCGAATCCGTTTTCGCGAATAAAGAGCGCATGTCGTCAAAGATTCCCAAGTAGGAGACGACGGTCGACCTAGGGGTTTTCCCTACGGGAGCCTGATTCACCTGAATAACCCGCTTGACGGAATCGCGACCGTGGAAATACTCGCAGCAGCCTCCGTCGATCGAGGCAAAGCACTTTGCGATCGCCTGCGCCAGTGTCGATTTCCCGGAACCGGAAACGCCTGTAATGCAGGTGATTCCCCCTACGGGAAACCGGACCGTCTGTCCCTTTATGTTGCGGAAGGAAATTCCTCCGATCTCGAAAAACCGACCTGCTTCAAACGGGATTTTGAAAGACAGCGGTTGGCCTTTGTCGGGACGCGGAGCTCTATCCATCAGATAGCCGCCTTCTGGCCCACCAACCGGTCCCAACTCGATAATGCCGTCCGCGGACGAAATGTACTGCTTGTTATGCTCGATAGCGATGACAGTATTTCCCCGATCAACCAGCTCTTTTGTCGCTTGCGTTATTCGGCCGATATCCCTGGAATGCAGCCCCTTGCAGGGTTCGTCAAGTATGTAGAGCAATCCCCTAAGAGAGCATGTAAGCTGCGTCGCTATTCGAACCCGCTGCCGCTCTCCGTCAGAAAGGGAGGGAACGGTCCTGGCCAGAAAAAGGTAGCCAACGTTGAGCTTGATCAGGGCGTCCAGCTTGCGCACCGCGCCATCTACAAGCTGGGCAATGGCGTCGCCGTGGGGTGTGGAGGCTCTGAGATCCCCGATCTCGCAAAGCCATGAGCGAAGCAAAGTCAGTTCCATATGCTCCGCCGCGGCGTAGTTCACCCCGTCCACCTTGTAGGCTAGGACATCAGGTCGAAGCTTTGCTCCTCCGCAAGCAGAGCATGGCCGCTCCTCCGTGAACCGGCCAAACGCAGATAACCGCTCCGAAGAAGATTCGCAATCCGACATGCGTTTCATAATGGCAGGGATGGCGCCCTCCAGGTGTACATAATGGCGTTTCCTCCGCTTTCCCTCTTTGTACGAAAGCTGATAGCGTATTCCCTCATCTGCGCGGAGAAGAAGGTCGAGCTCGCGCTCGGATAATTCGGACACTTTTTTATCGATGTCTATCCCGTAGTGTTCGCAAAGTGCCTCCAGATATTTCTGCTCCTTGCTTTCGGGAGAACCCTTAAAGAAGAGAATTCCTCCATCCCTCAGCGTTACTTCGCGATCGGGAATCAGGAGAGATTCGGATACAGCCCTCTCTATACCCAGGCCAGAACAATTTGGGCATACAGACTTCGGATTGTTTGATGAGAAGGTGCTTTCGGTGACATCCTGAGATTTATCACTGTTCACAATCGCAAAGACGGAGCGGAGGTAATAAGCGATCTCCGTAACGGTTCCTACCGTGGATCTAGGATTAACGTTGTAATAGTTCTGAGAAACGTTCAAGGCCGGATGAAGATTTTCGATGGATCCAACCTTGGGCTTGCTCATCAGCTTTTGGCCGTAGAGATTCCCCGTCATGCCCTCGAGGAAGCCCCGCTGGCTCTCTGCATAGATAGTATCGAACACTAGGGAAGATTTGCCGCACCCGGAGCAACCGGTGACACAAGTGAAAGAATCGAGAGGGATATCCAGGTCAATATGCTTCAGATTGTGCTCATAGGCATCCCTGATAATCAGCTTTTCCATGCTTGCGTGGCCCCCATCTGACCCTTCGCATCACTTGTGCCGACTTCTTTAACAGCACTTTGAGAATCCGATTCCGCCTCTTGTTTGATTTCGAGGAAATCCAATACCTTACGCCGAGTCTTGGAGGCGACCTTGCAGTGGAAGTCATCGATGAAGAACGGATTGCCATCCGGATTCTCATTAGCGTTGGCCATCATGCAAACGGTGCAATAACCTCGGTTTTCGCAGCTAACGCATTTGGAGAAAGAATCCCTTTTGATACCTCGCAGCCATCTGATCTTTTCCGAGTCCTCCCACACTTCCTTTAGAGTACTTGCATTGAGGTTCCCGATAACATTCGACTGCCACCCGGCGCATGGAAAGACGTTCCCCTCAACCGAGACACAAAGGCTGTACCTACATACAGAGCAGACAGGGTCCTTTCCCGTCAGAAGCTCTTTCTCCGATGCCGCCTCTTTTATTACGCGCGCGAATCCCTCCGACATCTCCTTATCCAGCACAGCATCAAGTTCGTCGAGCGAAATGCGGTTATCTAGATTGCCTCCAGAGTGATCGCATGATGCGAATATCACGGGCTCTACTGCCACAGCGACGTTATGCTCTCTTGCCCATACGACAACATCGATGAAGCTATCCTTGTTTTGCTTCATTACGGGACAAGAAATCTGCACTGGAATCCCAGCTTCAATCAGCCTCAAAATGCCATCGACCGTCTTATTGAAGCTGCCGACCAGACCGGTGATTGAGTCATGCGCCAAGGGGTCCATCGAGTAGAGCGAAGTTTGGACAGAGAGAAGCGGGTTCTTCACCATTTCCGAAATGTGGTCATCGGTTAGCATGGTCAGGTTTGATAGGACATTGACTGAAAGGTCGAGCTCCCTGCAGCGTTTCAGAAAGTCGTTGAAGTCTTTATGGAGAAGGGGCTCGCCGCCGGAGAAGGTCACGTGGATGGCGTTCAAACGTCTTGCCTCTTCAAGAATCCTTAAAATAAGGTTCGTTTCAATTATCTTCGTCTTGCATTTATCCGGAATATAGCAATGGACGCAATGCTCGTTGCATGCGCTCGCGACATCGAAATGTATGCTCCTGAGAAAGTCGCTGGGGCCCATCAGGCCTCCTGCGCAATCTTCCATCGGAACGATCGGGGTTCTCTCCCCATAAGACGACGCAGGCACGGAGGGCAAACCCCGGTCGATGCAAGACGAAGCAGTTAGGCCTTCACTCAAGTATCCTTTTTCGACAAGAGAGTGGAAGAAATCGACAACATCGGGTTTCAGGTCTTCTCGACCAATGCCCCTGAATATCCGCATCAAGTCATCTACTACGTCCTCAACGTCTCTCGGGCTTTTGCTCAGCATCGAAAGCATGACCGCGCCGCTCTCAGATACAAAAGTCTCGCCAGGCCGGAAGCTCGAGTCGTCGAGAAAGCGATATCCATAATCGGAATTATCCGCAATATAGCCATGGTGCTCGTACTGCCTGAATAAAATATCATTACGGATTTTGTAGAACATCTGGAAACCCCGAGTAATGCGTCGCAGAAAAGTCGATCAAAAAGAAAAGACGCAGAGTGAAACCCTGCGTCTCGCGATGTCTTGTGCGGAATCCGGGCTAAGCCTTGTTTACGCTACAGGGCCTTCCGCAAGGACCGTCACCGCATTTGGCCATGTTGACCGTTTCGGGCTTCAGAATCACAGGCTTGACATACTCCATAGTTTCCCCTTCTCGAAGGATTCTAACTATTTCATCCTCAATGTATTTTCCCAGAATTGCCCAATCTCTTCAAGCGTTCGAAGGCATACCCTGCGAACAACTCAGCTTTCCTCAGCTTTCCCTTTCTGCAAATACATCCGATTTTTCTTTCCGCATCAAATTTGCAATAGTTTTGGAACCGGACACCGAAACAGTAGCTAGAGGGGGTTCGGAGTCACTGCCCCCGTACCTTCCGCTACCGGGGGCAGCTGGTGAAACATAACCGCTTAAAGAGCTCGGGGGACGGTGCTTCAACAACATCGCGTACGCGAGCCTAGACGACAGTCCCGGCATGCGCGAGCAGTTCGAGACCGACTACGACATCGCACTCGTTATATCCAATTCAGGGGGGTGCTTACTCTTCCGCCCGGCAAGCACACTGTCCATCCTGTCCGAACTCCTCCGCAAGGTAATTGACGAATGCAGAACAGGTCACCAGCATGTACTTAGCAAATGCAGGATCGAGATCTACGGGCTCGCCCTCCCCTCCGTGCCTGATGCCATCTGCATCGCTTGTGTATCCGAACATCCTCTTCCATGCTTCCGTCAGAGACTTATGCAGACCGCGAGTTTTTCTCAGCGACTCAACGGCGTCGGCGAGCGTGCCGGTTTTTATGGGAGAGATCCTCCTTGCGGCAGATTCTGCAGCAGAAATTGATTCTTTTACGGAATTGAGGCAGTCCGGGTCGGGCCTCGTTGCCAGAAGCTCCAATGCACGCTGGATATGAGCACTAGCTCCCGCCAAGCCGCTTTCCGCAGACATGCTTTGCTCGATTGATGCAAGCTCGAGTTCGTTAGATACGGGCACAATCCGCTCGCCAAGAAAGCGATAGCCAGACCCCTCAGCTTCGAGAACCGCATTCACGTCCTTTTGGAAGTCTTTTTTCGGATTGCCGACATCCCACCCATATCCTCCGTATCCGAAATTCAGGGGTTCTGGCTCTAACGCACCAAGGTCATTAAGCTCGTTGTAGACGAACTCGATCAAGTCGTAGCAGACGTACCATTGGCCATTAAAGACCCAATCTCGCAGCTCTTGATAAAATTCATCGCTATAGACGGGAAACGTATCGACAGGATTGTGCCATTCCATCGTCCAGAGCTCCTTGCAGATCGCCTCCGCATTTGAGCCTCGTGAATAATCTCCTAAAATCCTATGAACCATGTTGTAAATGCTCATTCGAAGCTCTTCGTTGGCACATTCGATTTGCAGCACCTCTCGAGGCTTTACGAAACCGAGCCGCTCGGAAAACAACGCCATGATCGATTACCCCCTCATCTTTCAGCCCGCCTATCGCCACCGCAATCTGACCTTTCAAGGCCTCAGCAATTGCCATTCGTTTTTTTGGGTGGAATGTCCGTAGGGCCATTCCCGAGTTCTGGCGACGTTGAGCCAGCAGCGCAGACAGCACAATCGCCTTTTCTAACTCCATAGCAATCTAGCAGCATTCTAAATCGCAGCCTGGCTCAGGAATGCATGAACAATCACCAATCCTATGCTTGCCTTAAATTATGTAGGCCATTAGGGAATCAAGAGGCGCCAAATCCATGCCGCCTTCCCTGATCGGAATCTATCCACCATCAGAAATATAATCATCTGCAAGATTCGCGATCCTGGAAGCGGCGTGTAAAGAAAATTATTTCAGCAAACTGGCTTCTCCAAGAAGCCCCTGCGGACTTCTCAATTTAGATTAGAGCGAAGCGTTTATCATAAGAAGCGTCTGACGGGAGTATCGGCATAAATGCTAAATTAGGGGCCATGCAGCATCGAGTATTAGACGAGCAACCCGCTTCACGACACAAGCAGGACGAGATATTGTCGGTAAATCCCAGCAACGGAATCGAGCGAATAATGATCTTTGAGTCAATGCCCTGGAAAGAGGAGCTGCATAGCTTGATCGACCAGCTCGCCTCGACAACACTTCCCCTTGAATGCAATGAAGATGACAAGAGCGGCTTTATTGCCGAACGAGCGTTGATATACTCGGCATTCGTTGCCAGGTTGCTGATAGACGCCAAGAAAACCACCGACCCGATAAGCGGCCACAACATTTCCGTTGGCGTCATTTCGAATAAATTAGAAAACCCTGAGCATGTCCAGCCCTTGCTTCGTCGATTCCCGGAACACGATTACTACGACTTCGAGAACGAGGTGGTTCAGTCTGTTTCCTGCAGGAGAATACTTAACCAGATCATTCATTCGTTTATAATCCCGACTTTCGAAGTTGGCGAGGATGGGGCCATTTTGGGCATCTTCGTTGCATCGGACCAAAGCGCGAACGATAAGCTTTACCATGTCAAACTAGAAAGCTGGATAGGGTATCTAGAGTCCATAGCGAACGACGACATAACAACCATGGAAGCCCGCTTTGACCAAGATAAAGGGAAATGGATCGAAACCAGACGATAGTCGTTTGCCGAGTGCATCTGCTGGGCTGCCCCACTTACCCGCTCAGCATCGCCTGCTCGCCCCTTTTCCGAGAAGCATTTCGCTTGAACATGCCTTGCATGGTACTGGCATCAGAACCGATCGATGAAAACCAAATCTCACCCATCGAGCAAGATGACCTCATTTCGAAGAAATGCAAGCCCCCTGCAATAATTCCCCTTTGCGAAAATGGGAGTAGTCGCCAGGGAGTAGTCGCGAATCAGACATAACGGAGGCTGAAAGCGCATTTTGTAATCACCTCGCCTGATTACAAAACGATTCGTTCTAGAGAGAACTCCTTGAAAGAGAAGCAACGAGATGGCGCGATACGACACATATTTTTAATTTGCTACGATTGAGTGGGAGTAGTAATCAGCCCTTTGCGAGGGAGGTCGGAAACGGCCTCCCTCGTTTTTTATTGGTTTGCTTTACCCCGCTGCTTGCCCGCATTCGGCGCCAAGGGCGAAGGCGGGCGGGATCGTCGGCGCGGCACAATCGAGCTGCATACGTTTGCACGTATTTCTTTGTTTTCGCATGTTGTCGTGCGTCTTGCTGTAGATGTTGACAGCTTGCTACAAGGGGAGGGGAGCCCTGAGGGGTTTCCCTCCTTTTTGATATGAAGGACGAGCGTCTGTGCTGGTGGATATCGGCAGAAACCAATGCGCCCCCTGCGGCGGCGATGCCGACTGGGGGCGCATGCGTTTAATGATATGCGGCGCTAACAGGTGATTCGATGCCTACAGGCAGTGATTCTGGGCGACGCGCTTGAACCAGTACGCGCTGGCCTTGGGCGTGCGCTGCTGGGTTTCAAAGTCAACGTAGAAGAAGCCGTAGCGCTTGTTATAGCCGTTGGTCCAGCTGAACTGGTCCTGCAGGCTCCACATAAAGTAGCCGCCAACGTCGACACCGCATTCGATGGCCTTGAGGATCCAGCGCAGGTGGTCTTCGACGTATGCGATGCGTTCGGAATCGTCCACGGTGCCATCGACAAGCTGGTCCTTGCGACCCATGCCGTTTTCGGTGATAAACACCTGCCTGTAATTGGGATAGCGCAGTGAAATATCCATCATAAGGTCGAACAGACCCTTGGGATAGATAATCCAATCCCAGTCCGTGGTGGGAATGCCGGGGCGTACGGCGCGCTCGCCCACGCCCGCCACGCGCCAGCGACCGGTACCCTTGTCGCCAGTGCCGTTGTGATGAAGGTCGGTCTCACCGTCGAACGCCTTGAGAAAACGGCTTTGGTAATAGTTGATGCCCAGGCAGTCGTTGAGCTGCGCGGCGCGGCGCATAATCGAGAGGTCATCGTCCAAAAACTCGACTGAGCCGTTGCTCGCCTGGCAGAGGTGCTCGATGATCTGGAGCGTATCGGGCGCATAGTCGCCGCGGAAGGTGGCGTCGAGCAGCAGGCGGTTTTGCAAAACATCGTCGTTTTTGGCTGCCTGGATGTCGCCTGGGCAGGCGGGGTCATAGGGGTACTTGTATTCCAGTGCGTGGATGACGCCGATCGTTCCGGGATAGCCACCCTGCTTGTAGGCCAAGACGGCGCGGGCGTGGGCGAGCATCATGTTGTGTTGGGCCTGCAGGCACTCGTGCAGGCAGCCCTTCTTGCCCTGCGGCCAGGTGCCTTCGACATAGCGGTTGAGCGTGGCCGCTGCGATCTCGTTGAACGTGAACCAACGGGTCACCTCGGGGTACTCGTCAAAGCAGAAGCGGGCATACGCCTCAAAGGCGTCGATGGTGTCGCGGTTGAGGAAGTCTCCGTTGGCGTAGAGCGCGGCGGGGGAGTCGAAATGGTGCAGGGTCACGTATGGCTCGACTCCGTGGGCGCGGCAGCTGGCGAAGAGGTTGTGGTAAAAGGCCACGCCTTCAGCGTTGGGCTCGCCCACGCCGCCATTGGGAAAGATGCGGCTCCAGGCGATTGAGACGCGGATGCCGTTCATGCCGAAGCGCTCGCACAGCTCGAGGTCACTATCGTAGCGGTTGTAAAAGTCGCAGGCGGGCTCGGGCGAGAAGCGGCCTTGCTGGGCGAGGTAGTCGTCCCATGCGACCTTGCCCTTGCCATGGGATTGGCAAGCGCCTTCTACCTGGTAGGCGGCGGTGGCGCCACCAAAAACAAAGTTGTCGGGAAAGCGCTGGGAGGTATCGGCGGGGGAGATGTGACTCACGGCGAATCCAATCTTGTTTGAAGGGCTGAAAGGGGTTAGGGGCGGTTCGGGAGAAGACGGCAGGGCGCGCTGCTCCCGAACCGCGGAAATGGGGGCTCTATTCGAGTGCGCTACTGCACGCGCAGGGATCTAGAGGCCCAGCTGCTGGGCTACAAATGCCAGCGATGCCTCGCCGTCGCGGGTGAGGTCGATGTACTGCTTGCCGCGGGTGACGCAGCAGGCAACGCCCATACGCTCGCCGTCGGCCTTGAGGTCATCGAAGTATGACGCTGCCTGGGGCGCCAGGATAACAAGGTCAAAGTCCGGCATGATGTCCAGATGGCTGCCGTAGGCGTCCGCTGCGGTCTCAAGGTCGATGCCGTGCTCGCGGGCAGCTTTGGCCAGCGCGTTGGCGAGCAGGCCGGAGGTTCCGCCTCCCTGGCACAGGACCAGGACACGACGGCCGTTGAGCGCTGCATAGGGGTCGCTCGCAGCGGCGATAGTGCTGGACGAGGCGCTGGCAACGGCGTTATCAGATGCAGCGGGGGTGGTGTTACCCGCAGATTCTTCGTCCATAGGCTGGCCAGCGGCACGCTTTTTCTCTGCTGCCATGCTCGCGGCAGCCTGGGCGACGGCACCGGTGGCGACGCTTGCCGTGTCTGCCTTGCCCTGGAACGCCGCGTTCATGGCTGCTTGCTTCTGGGCGGCGCGCTGTGCGACCTCAGCCTGATCGGCCTCGGCTTCCTCGGCGCACTTCTCACGGTCGTACACCTTGAAGAAGGGGAAATAAATGAGGGAATCGACAATCAGCAGGGCGGGGATGAGCAGGAACGCAAGGGGCTGAAGTCCCAGGCCCATGGCGATGCCCACGGGCGCGGGGGTGGTCCAGGGAAGGCTGAACATGAAACCGTTCATACCCAAGACGTCGATGAAGAACTTGGTGATCCAGATATTGGCGATGGGCGCGAAGATGAAGGGGATGAAGAAGATGGGGTTCAAGACCATGGGAGCGCCGAAGAGGAACGGCTCGTTGACGCCAAAGCAAACCGGCACGGCTGAGGCACGGCCCACGGCGCGCATCTCTTTGGACTTGGCGAGGAAGGCGAACATGAAGCAGATCACCAACGTGGCGCCGGTGCCGCCCATGGCGACGACGAAATCCTGAAGCGGTTTGGTGAGGACGGCGGTTGCGTGCTCGCCGGCCTGGTACATGGCCATGTTGAGCTCGAGGTTGGAGATGAGGGCGGCGGAGATTGCGGGCTCGATGATGGAGGGGCCGTGGACGCCTACAAACCAGAAGAGAGACATGGCGCCGTAGATGATGGCGAGGCCCAAATAGCCATCTGCCGCGGAGAAGAGCGGCTGGAACACCTGGATAACGCCTTGGGCGAAGCAGAAGCCAAAGATGTTGCGGAATGCAAAGTCAAAGCCCCAGAAGAAGAGCAGGCAGACGCCAAAGGGGATGATGTCCTTGAAGGTCTGGGAGATATTGGGCGGCACCTGTTCGGGCATCTTGATGGTGATGTTGCGCTTGATAAAGAACTTGTAGATGATGCCGGTGGCGAACGCACAGATAAAGGCGGTTAGCAGGCCCTTGGAACCCATGTAGCCGTTGGCGAGGCCGGAGATGGAGACGCCGTTATCCGTGAAGCTGATGGCGTCGCTGGAGAGCAGCAGAAAACCGATGAGCGATGCAATCATGACCGAGATGAAGTTGATCTGGTTGTTCTTGGGCAGGTCGCGATTCTGCGCATCGCAGAAGTGCTTGGCCGTGGTGGCCGCTGCGCAGATGCCGACGATGCCCATGGAGTAGTTGTAGGCCTTCATGAGAACGTCGTTGATCTCTGCCGGCCAGTAGAAGCCCCAGACATTGGGGACGGCACTGACCAAAAGAAAGATGCTGGAGACGATGATGATGGGCATGACGGAAATGAAGCCGTCGCGAATTGCCTTGAGGTACTTGTTGCGCGCGATGGCGTTGAAGAAAGGCTTGCCTTTCTCGATGAACGCTATGAGCTTTTCCATGGACCCTCCGTTTGCATGGTTTTGCTTTTGCAGCCACTAAACGTGCTGATAGAGATGGCTGCCAGGGCGAGCTTGCGCTGCTTACGAGTATGTTTGCCCGGATGTTACTCGTTATGAGCACGTGCTCATTTCTACAATGAGCACGTTAACATAAGTTGATAGCGGTGCAAGGGGTGTTGGGGGTAAAGGGATGCGAACGGTCGATTATCGGCGGCAAGCGGCGGGATGGACGTAGACAGAGG
>ULXG01018281.1_pt1 | contig 15899 bp, 16 predicted proteins | sample 1961141 | NCBI WGS metagenome assembly ULXG01 (sample SAMEA4835834, study PRJEB28245) | human gut metagenome | biome: gut microbiome; material: fecal sample | place: Denmark | collected 2008 | reverse complement strand
AAAAGAGCATTGACTCCGGAGAGCTTCGCTCCCCCGTCCAGCAGGGCTCTCACCGCCCCCTTGCCGTCCATGCCCGCTCCGTGGCTTCCCTTTTCATCCAGACGGATGGCATTCACCGAATGGAACAGGCGGGAGGTCTCATCCACATCATCCAACAAATCCACAAAATCTCCTTTATGGGGCATAGTAGGACACAGATAATGGATTCCCATTAATCTGCATGCATCCAGCAGCTGCGGCAGCTGCCCCTTTTTAATCTCGCATGGAAGCATGATGGCGTTCATATCCAGAAGCTCAAAGAGCTTGTTGTAGCACCGGGGCGCATTGGTCTTTCCAATGGGATCTCCCACATTTAAGACCAGCTCCGTTTCAAGGTTCAGTTTTACATTTTCCAGTTTCATCGCTTATCCTTTCTGTCCGCCGCCAAGGTAGACGCTGGTCAGTACATCTCCCTGGAGGAATTCATCGCCGGTGCCGGAAACCACAATCTTGCCCGTATTCATCAGATAAGCGCGGTCGCTGATTTTTAAGGCCATCTTGGCGTTCTGCTCAACCAAAAGCACCGTAATTCCCATATCATGGACCTTCTTGATTACATTAAACACTTCAGCCACAACCAGAGGCGCAAGTCCCATGGAAGGCTCATCCAGCATCATCAGCTGGGGGTCAGACATAATGGCCCGGCCTACAGCCAGCATCTGCTGCTCGCCTCCGGAAAGGGTTCCGCCCAGCTGGCTGCGCCGTTCATAAAGTCTGGGGAAGGTGGAATAAACCATATCCAGCAGCTCCTTGTCCCTTGAAGCTTCCCGTTTGCGGAAAAAGGTTCCGATTTCCAGATTCTTCTCCACCGATACATCCACGAAGATTTTTCTTCCCTCAGGTACCAGAGAAATGCCCATGGGTACAATCTCGTGGCTCTTTTTGCCAATCAGCTCCTGTCCCTTAAACTGGATGCTGCCGCTCTCAATATGGACCATGCCCAGGATGGATTTCATCAGGGTGGATTTTCCGGCGCCGTTGGCTCCCAAAAGGGAAACGATTTCCCCCTTATTGATTTCCATGCTGATGCCCTTTAAAGCCTTAATGTTTCCGTAGGAAGATACCAAATCAGTGATTTTTAACATCGTCTCTGCCATATTAATCATCACTCCTTCCCAGATATGCTTCGATTACATCGTTGTTATGCTGGATTTCCTCCGGTCTGCCATCGGCAATCTTGCGGCCGAAGTTAATCACCGTAATATTCTCGGAAATGCCCATCACCAGTTCCATGTCATGCTCTACCAGGAGAACCGCCAGATTGTAAGTGTCACGGATTTTTCGGATGGTTTCCACCAGCTCCCTCTTCTCATCGGAGTTCATGCCGGCAGCCGGCTCATCCAGAAGCAGCAGCTTGGGTGAGGTAGCCAGGGCGCGGCCGATTTCCAGCAGTCTCTGGTGTCCATAAGGAATATTGCGGGCCTCCAGGTTCTTCACTCCATCAAGCCCCAAAAATCGCAGGATTTCCAGAGATTTCTGTCGGGTTTCCTCCTCCTCCCTGCGGCATTTGCCGGGCTGAAATACGACGTTGAACATACCGGTTTTCGTCTTGCAGTGAAATCCTGTCATCACATTTTCCAAAACAGTGGCGGATTTAAACAGGCGAATATTCTGGAAGGTTCTGGCAATTCCCTTTTTCACAATATCATGGGGCTTCTTGCCCTTTAAGCTCTCTCCGTAGAACAGAACATCGCCGCTTGTCACCTGATAAGCTCCGGTAATCATATTGAATACCGTGGTTTTCCCTGCACCGTTAGGTCCAATCAGCGCGCTGATCTGATTCTCCTCGATTTTCATATTGACCCCGTCTACAGCAGTCAAGCCGCCGAATTTTTTCGTTACGTCTTTTAATTCAAGAATCGCCATTGACCTTACCCCTCTTCCATCATTTTCCTGGCCGAACGCTTTGCCTTCCAGCTGTCCAGGAATTTTTCGATATACGGATACAGACCGCCGGGGAACCGAAGGATTACAATCAGAAGGATGACTCCGTATACCACCAGTCTCCAGTCTCCCAGGAAACGGAGTGCTTCCGGAAGGACCTGCATCACAACGCCGCCGAATACCGGTCCGATTACGGTTCCGAAGCCGCCCACGATGGCCGTCCACAAAATCACGTTGGATGTGTTGTTTACAAATGTATCCGGGCTAACGTATTTAATCATCATTGCGTAGAGGCATCCTGCAATTCCGCAGTATACGGCGCTGAGCACAAAAGCACGGATTTTATAAGTGGTCACATTGATTCCCGTCAGCTCCGCCGCCTCATTGTCCTCACGGACCGCCACGAACGCCCGGCCGGTTCTGGTCTTAATCAGCACGTTCTCATAGAGCAATCCCAGGATTACAAACACCATAATCAGAAAATATACTTTTTTCAGGGTGTCAAAAGAATATCCGAAGATAACCGGTGCTTCAATTCCGCGGATACCGGAGGTTCCGTTGGTCACTGGTGTCCAGTTAATCATCACGATGCGGACGATTTCACCGAATCCCATGGTCAGCAGGGCCAGATAAGAACCCTTTACCTTCAGGGCCGGAATCGCCAGAATCAGTCCCACAATACCGGTGACAATCATGGAGCCGATGAGACAGGCAAAAAACTGCATGCCGGTTCTGGTATTCATAATGGCCGTTGTGTAGGCCCCGATTCCGAAAAACGCTGCCTGACCCAGGGAAAGCTGTCCGGTAAAGCCCGTCAGTACGTTGATGCCTATACCAAGGATAATGTAGATGCAAATCATGTTGATCACCTGCATAATGTACATATTGGGAGTCAGGAGCGGAATCAGGATAATAATCGCTGCAACGACCAGAATTTTCAGTAATTGATTGCTTTTTGTCTTTGCCATAATTCCCCATCCTTTACAGTTTATTCTCAATCTTCTTGTTCAACAGTCCGGTAGGCTTCACAAAGAGAACAATAAACAAGATAATAAAAGAAAAGGCATCTCTGTAAGCCGTTGAAATATAAGCAGAACCCAGAGCCTCCACAATACCGAGGATGACGCCTCCAAGGAGTGCTCCCCAGAGATTTCCGATTCCTCCCAGGATTGCGGCAGCAAAGGCCTTCATGCCGATGGTAGCGCTCATGTCTACTCTGGCGTAGGTCAACGGAGCAATCATGATTCCGGCAATGGCCGCCAGACCTGCACTGATGCCGAAGGTGAGAAAACGCATATATGTAACATTTACCCCCATCATAGCAGCACCCTCCGGGTCGGAGTTTGCCAGCTGCATGCATTTTCCTACTTTAACCTTAGTAAAGAACATATGCAGTCCCGTAATCAGAGCCAGGGAAATCAGGATGATGCCGATACTCTGGGGAGTGATGGTAAAATTGCCAATCCGAATCAGTTGTGCCGGGAACATACTGGGAAACAGCTGGGGGCTGGTTCCCCAGATGACCATGGCCGTATTGCGCAGCACATAGGATACGCCAACGGTGGCAATCAGCAGATTGACGAAAGAAGAAAATTTAACTTTGCGGAGGATAATCCGCTCCAGCAAAAATCCGAGAATCGCTGCGCTGGCGATTCCCAGCACAATCGCTGCATAGAAAGGTATCCCCATTTGAGTAAAGGTCAGTGTAATGAAGGTTCCCACCATCATCACATCGCCATGTGCGAAATTCAGCATTCCCAGGGATTTATAAACCATGGTGACGCCTACTGCCATCAGAGCATACAGGCTTCCGTTGGTCAGACCATTTAATACCTGCTGAAAAAGCATTCTGCCGCCTCCTTTTTTGTATCAGGCTAAGGGGCCTGAAAGCCCCATTAGCCTTTGATAATTACGTGCTCGCCGTCCTCAATCTGAATAATCAGAAGTTCTTTGTTCATACGTCCGTTCTCATCGAAAGTGGTTACGCCGGTTACGCCGTCCCAGCTGGTGGAAGAAATGTAGCTGTTTAAGGTTTCTCCATCGGTCCAGTCTTTTCCGTCCGCAATGCATCGTTCCACTGCATCCTTGATTACATATACCGCATCATAGGACTAAGGCGCATTCTGGTCGTAGCCCGCTCCGTACATCTCGGTATACTTCTTGTCAAATTCCTGTACCTTCTCATCGGGATTGGCCGCGTCAAAAGCGGTACTAATCATGATTCCATTTACAGCCGCTCCGCCCAGATTGGTCAGCTCAGGAGAATTGTAGCCCTGTCCGATCACTGGATAGTCGATTCCGTACTGCACCATCTGGTTGCAAATCATGGCAACCTCGGTGTGATACCCCCAGAAGATGAAGAAATCCGGGTCTGCGCTCTGCATGTTGCTCAAGGCCACGGAGAAGTCCGTGTCACCTGCATTGTAAACCTCGTTAGCCACCATCTCCAGGCCGAAGTCCCCGCAGATTTCCCCTGCAATCCGGTATCCGCCGGTTCCGAAGTCGGAGGACTCATAAAGGATCGCAAAGGTGGAAGCTCCCTGCTCCTCGGACATGTACTGCATAATGTTGCGCATGTGGAGCTCATCGGTAGCTGTCATCTGATAAATAAAGGGATTGCCGCTTTCCGTAACGCCCGTATTAGAAGAAGCAGGGGTAATCTGAGGTATCTTTGCCGCCTGCGTAATTTCCATATTTGCCATGGTACAGGAAGATGGCTGAGAACCGATAACCGCCTGTACCTGATCCTGCTCTACCAGACGCTGCATAGCGGTAACGGAATTGGCGGGAACTCCCTCATCGTCCACCGCAACCAGATTAATCAGAATCTCCCCGTTGATGCCGCCGGCCTCATTGATTTCTTTTACCGCCATCTCCGTAGCGTTCTGCAGAATCTGTCCGGAAACTGCCGAAGAGCCGGATAAGGGTGCAATCAGTCCAAGGGTGAATACATCCCCGGAAGAAGCATCCGCCGATACACTGGCCGCTTCGCTTCCGCCTTCCGTAGCGGCCGCGGAAGAAGAACCGCCGCCGGACTGGGAACAGCCAACCAGAGAACCAATCATCATAAGAGCAAGGCCCCACGCCAATACTTTTTTCATAAAAAACCTCCTTCTTCTTGAACCTGCGGCGGCTTTCACCCTGCCGTCCGCCCGTTTTTCTGCACAAAAAGGGGCATGCTCACCGCATACCCCCATGTACTCATTACATTCAGGAATTTACCGTCAGCATAAAACTGTTCTGACTTACTTTGCGATTTCTGCCGTAATCTTCAAGAATTCGTCGATGTCCGCATAAGTGTGGCAGTGAAGGGGAGAAATTCTCACAATTCCATGAAGGTTGATGGAATTTACCTGACGGGCGGAGTACAAGCTTGCATCGGTACGCTCGTGAACCACCACGCCTTTCTTCTCGTAGGCTCTGGAGGCCTCTTCGCAGGTCAGCTTATCAAATACAATGGGAACAATCAGATCTCTCTCGGTCAGGTCATCCATCTCAACCGCAACCTTCACGCCCTCAATATCCAGAAGGCCCTTCACCTCATCGGAGCCGTGAAGCAGGCGATACAGCAGTGCTCTCTCGTGAAGCATAATCCGGGTCATGCCCTCCACATACAGCTCTCTTCTGTCCTCGGTATCTTTAAACTGCTTTCCAATCCAGCATACATAATCAAAAATCGCGCTGAGCATTGCGTACATGCCAGGTGCACAGCCGCCCATCTCCCAGTTGCTCTGTTTCTCCTTGATGAGCTTTCTGTGAGGCAGGTTCATCACCCGCTCGGACAGCCAGCCTACTCCCAGGCCTCTTGCGCCGCCGAACTTGTAGGGAGCGAAGTTCACGCAGTCCAATCCCCATGCCTTCATGTCGGTCAGGCCATGAGGCGTGTGCTGCACGGAATCGCAGATGATATATAGGTCGGGTTTAATCTTTCTGGCCTCTCTGGCAATGGTCTCGATATCCAGGACAGCGCCGGTAATGTTGGAGGTCATGATGACGCTTAACAGGCAGGTATCCTTGTCGACCAGTTTCACCACATCTTCCGGATGGATGGTGCCGGTTCTGGGGTCTGTCTGCGCCACTCTCAGCTCCTTGCCGTACTTCTCAGCAGGGATAGCGCAGCCGTCAAAAGCAGAAGGATGTTCCAGCGCTGTGGTCACCACGTTGGTACCGGGTACGTTTGCGATAATGGCCTCGGAGACATCGAAGAGAATGATGGAGGCCGTCATGGAAGTAGCGATGCAGCCCCCCTCCGCATTGAACATGGTAGAGACATCCTTGCAGGCCTGAACTCTCAGAGAATCCAGATAGTCGGAAGCAGCTCCGCCGTGGCCTCCGCAGTTAGGAAGGTCATCCACTCTCTTGAAGGCATCGCTGGCTGACTTCAACCGGAAGGAGCCGCCGGAATTGTCAAAAAACAATCTTTTTGTATTGGTAAAGGGGTCTACGTCAACATGATGATACTTCTCACGAATCTGCGCTGTCAGTTCTGCCGGCATCAGCTGGCCGTTTTTGATTACATCGCTCATTTTCTTTACTCCTTATGATTTAATTTCTGGCCGCAGCCTGCCCGTGCGCATTGACAGGCCGCGGTTTTCTTAAATTTTGATACAGTTTCAGTCTCTGGGTTTTAGTCGAACACTACCTTGCCGTGGTCGAAGATAACCTTTCCATCCAGCTCGATGGTGGGATCTTTGAACATCATGTCAATGTGAAGGATGAAATCCTGGTTGTCCGTCTCGTTATTTCCTAAAGCCACATGAACATATCCGCTGCAGCCCTCATCCTCCAGCATCCTTCCGCACAGGGAAGCGTCCGGATTCAGTCCGATTCCGATTTCTCCGACCCGGTACATCCTGGGGTCATAAACCTTTGCCAGCTCCTCAGCAAAACGCTTAGCTTCCTCGCCGCCTTCAATCTTTGTGACAAAGCTGTTCTCTACGTAGATCGTAATGGGTTCCGTCAAGACGCCCATAGCCGGGTGCGTGATGCTTCCGTCTACCACAATCTTTCCGTGAGCCGTTCCGGGAATCGCACCGGAAGCCATCTCAATATCTGGCGGTGAGCAGGTCTCGCCGGGATTTCTCACCATTCCGTACTGGGGAAACAGCTTGTGTCCCTTGATACTGGCGTAGTAGTCGGTTCCTGCCTCGGAGGTAATATGAATCTGATCTCCTCCCTCCATAGCCTTAAGCAGTTGATCCACATATTTCCGGTCCGCCTCGAAATCGGTGTAAAGTCCGCCCTTCTCCAGCATTTCCAGACTGTAATCACAGCAGTTCAAATCTCTGGCACCTGCAGCACACGCGTCCCTTCTGGCATGGCTATGGGACAGTGAAAACTTGGTGGCACGAAATATCACATCCGCTTTTAACATAGCGGCTGCTACCAGTGCGGTTGGCTCCTCTCCGTGCATTTTTCTGGGTTCCATCATAACCATGGTTTTGTTGGGGAACTCCTCAGCCGCATCCCAAAGGGCCATACCGATTTCCAGGCTGTCCGTATCGGTGACGATCAGAATGTTCTCCTCCGGCTGGCAATTTGCGCAGATAGTCAGCAGACGTCTGCATGCTTCATAGATTTTTTTCTCTGCCATTTTGAAACTCCTTTCATCTCTTTCCCTTTATAAACACTTTTTTATTGCAAAGGCCTTTCGCCTTTGGTTGCTGGAATTTTGTTTTTTAGTTACTCGTGTAACTCAAGTGTTTTAAAAAATTGCCTTTCATTTTTTAGGCAGTTTGTATTAAATAAAATATGTATATTTGTTTATTTCGTCATATTGTTCATTTCTGATGGCTATATATTAGCACATTTAGTTACACATGTAAATAGATTTTTAAAAAAATTTTCCCTTTTTATGCACTTTCGCGCACAGCAAGGGAAACGGAAATAAACTGGTCTTGTGGATTCTCTCCATTAATCAGCTGCAGCATAGTGTCTACCAATCTCTGGGAAAATTCCTCCTTGGAAAAATCCACACTGGTCAGTCTTGGAGAGAGCATCTCTGCCAGATAGATATTGTCCATACCCACAACAGCCAAGTCCTCAGGCACCTTCAGACCCAGCTTCTTCACATACTGCATGATATGCCCCGCCAGATAATCGTCTCCGGCAATAATCGCGGTGGGTCTCTCCTCCGGATTGCAAGCAAATACCAGATCGAAGATATTGGAAAGTACGCTGTCCTCCGATTCTGTGTTCCGGCAGATATAGGCATCGTTGTACGGCAGTCCGTTTGCCTCCAGTGCGTCCCGGTAGGCCCGCTCGCGAAAGCCCTTGGCCATATTCATATTGTAGCGAAGAGGGGGTGCCAGAAGAATCCGCTTGTGTCCCCGAAACACCAGATAGTTCACCGTTTTTTCCACACCGCTGTAAATATCCGGAGCAACGGTCACAATATTACGTTCCAGAAAGCTGTAATCTCTGGTTTTATAGAGCACCACCGGAATTCCCGCTCCCGCAATCTGATTAAGCTGCGCAGCCGTATAGCGGTTGGACAGCATGAACACCCCGTCAAAACGTCCCTCAATCAGGGTCTGAATAAATTCATCCCCATCCCGGCTGTAGCAATGGGATACAAAATAGCCTCTGTCAAAAAACTTCTGCTCCGCAATCTCCAGCCAGTTGTTCCGCAGATTATCACAAACAAACGCAATCTGCATGGATTTGTTGGTCTTCAGGCTTCTAGCATGAAGATTTGGCCGGTACTGCAGCTCCTCAATCGCCCGACGCACCGCCTGAGTCTTTTCCTCACTGACGAATTTGGTCTGGTTGATGACATATGAAACCACTGCCGGCGATACCCCCGCTAGCTTCGCTACATCGTCTCTTGTAATTTTTTTGTTCATTTTCCCTCTCCTTTCATACCCGCTTAATCAGGTGCAGCCGAATGTTCCGGATTAACTTGGAAATATAGGAGGCCAGAATAATCCCCAATGCAATGGCCCCTGCTTCCATCAGCACCTTATTGGCAGAAGTCCCGAAATCCGCAAAATGCCGCTGCACCAGATCATACATAGCGTAATATAAGTCTCCCCCCGGAATTTCCGGTATCAACATAGGGACCAGCAGAAGAATCACCGGCGCTTTTAACATTCTGGCCAGAATCTCGCTGAAGGCAGCGATAAACAGACTTGCCACGAAAAGGCCTGCAAACACGCTTTGTCCATTCGCAGTACACAACAGGTACACCGCCCAGCCGGCGCCTCCGCCCAGCGCAATTCCAATGAGCTTTCGGTCCAGGATTCCAAACAGAACCGCAAAGCCCACAGAGCCCAAAATTCCCATAATGGTCTGAATCACATAGAATTTCATCAGCCGCCTCCCACAATCAACACCACTGCGAAGCCCATGGCTACGGAAATCGCCTTCAGCACCGCCTCGCTCATGTTCAAAAGCCCGCTGATGGTGTCACCGTTAATCATATCCCTCAGCGCTGTGGTGAACTGGATTCCCGGAATCACCAGCATAATATTGCCAATCATGATCTTATCCGGCTGCCAGCCAATTCCCAGCTCCACCAAAAGCAGCACGGCCAGCGCTGTAATGGCGCTGCAAATCATGGTCTGGATGATGCTGTTGAGCTTCAAAGTAGCGCTGAACTGCAAGGTAACAAAAAGAACCAGACCTGACAAGGCTGCAGCACAGCCGTCCATCCACACCCCGCCGAAAAATATAGACAAAGCCGCAGAAATCATGGCATACATCACCAAATTCAGCCAATTCGGAACGCCGGGAGATTCCTGAATCGTCCGAACCTCTGCCTGAAGTTCTTTCAAGCTGCAGGGGGCTGCACAAATCTTCCGTGAAAGAGCATTGACCCGGGCCACCCTTCCCAAATCCGTTACCCTCTCCTTAATTCTTCTGGTCTGGGTAATGGAACGTTCATCGGAAAGCGTCACGGTAGCAATGATGCTGGAGGTAATGGTAAACACATCCGACCGTACAAAACCGTAGGCTTTGCAGAGCCGCCCCATAGTATCCTCCACCCGGCTGACCTCGGCCCCGTATTTCAGCAGCATCTCCCCGATATCCATAACCGAGGACAGATAGCCGCTCATCCTTTCATAATACTCCTGACTTGTTCTCTCGTCCATGACACACTCTCGATTCCATGCTGTTTGAGAACCGGCATCTTGAATTCTGCCAGCTATACATGTTTCTGATTTATGTATATTTATTCTCATTTTTATATTAAATCTAATTGGTTACTTGTGTCAATGAGTTTTTCTGTTTTCCTTCCACAGCACAGCCACATTTCCCCCAGAGCCAAAAAACCCCGGCATTCGGATGAAGATCCATCCAAATAGCCAGGGCGTTTTTTCCTGCTGCCTCTATTATACTGTCCTATTATACTGTCCTCTGATAAGCCATGGCGCTGGCCATAAGATGTCCCAGCCCCTTTTCCTCGTACAAAGTTTTGTCAGATTCCTTTTCCGGAATGTTGTCCATCTCCTGGCAGTGCATGGAAGCCTTCTGCTCCACATCGTGCTTGTAGTCAGCCAGGTACTTCTCAATCCGGGCAATCTTGTCGATGGTGGACTCATTTTCCTTCTTCTCCAGTCCCAGAGCCTCCAGAACATAAGCCAAATCCTGATCGGACCAATCCTTCAGCTCCGTGCTGGAAAGCAGCTCAATCCGCTCTCTGGTGGTGGAACACTGCAAAAATTTTTTAATCATCTTGATCATAACCTCCGCTCAACCGGCAGATTTCCTGCCAAAAAACTGGTTGTTTTTTCTGTTTCATTCACGGCTACATTATATACAGCGGCAGTTATTTTGGCAATGGTCCAAATCGCTAAAGTTCCGTCATTCTTTTCCTTCTGGGCCGTCAAATCTCCGTCTTTTTCCTTCTGACTGTGAAAAAAGCTTCGTCAACTCACCTTACCGGCCCCGTCCTTTTGTTTTTCCTTTTGTCACGGGCTTTCCGTGGCTTTTTGCGTTCCTCATTCTCCCTTACTTTATCCCCTGGAACGGATGGACAGCAAAAAATCCGTCCTTAAATCATTGTTCTCCCGTCTGTCCTGAACACCGCCTCTGGAAAACAGATCCGGGAAACGCTTCACCAGCTTCCGCTCCTGGGCCTTGATGCGGTCCACATGGAGGTTAAACCAGAATAGGAGACGCTCCAAATCCTCTCTGGCGGACAGGGCGCTGACCATAGCCTCGTGCTCCTCAATGGCATTTTCCATAATGTTGTCCTCCAGCAGAAAGGACAGAAGGCGCATGCGCTTATAGTTGCCGCACTCCTTGTCCACCACATCCGCGCAGTGTTTTCTCCCCGCCTCCTCATAGAATACCCGGTGAAACTGTTCATCCAACGCAAAAAACTGCCTGGTATCCTTCGTTTTCAGGCAGTTCCTCTGTTCCTGCAGATTATCCTCCAGCTTCAGAATCACGCTTGGAGAAAAGACCGCCGCAAAGTCTTTCATCACATTCTCTTCTATGGACTTGCGGATAAAATGTTCATCATCAATCCGCTCCAGGTCCAGTGTGGATATCACCGTTCCTCTCTGGGGCAGAAAGGTAACCAGCCCCTCCTGTGCCAATCGGATCAGCGCTTCTCTTCCAGGCGAACGCCCCACATTGTAGATCTCGCAGATATCCTTTATGCTGAAAAACGTTCCCGGCCGCAGTCTGAGGCTGATAATGTCATCTCTTAAAATTGTATATACATCTGTTCCTTCATTCTTCTTTTCCAAATCAGAGCTCATCTCTCACTTCCGAATGCATATGAATTGCAGCAAGAAGATAATCCATATAAAGGCACGGCGAAAAGGACGCTCCTGCCATCAGCTTTGAAAAATGGATCGCTCCGATTTCACTGGCGGATTCAATCCTGCGGGTTGTCGTAAACACCCCCGCAAGCCTGCGCGAAACTTTTACGTTTCTCGTATAAATTCCCGCCGTCTGTTCTTCAATCCCATGATAAAGTTCATGGAACAATATAATTTCCCGAAATTTTTCAATCTGCTCTTTTTCACAGGAGCTCTTCGATTTCATGTACGATACCGCCAGTTTCATCACCGTCCGGTTCAGCCGTATGACCCTGCCTTTCGGCTCCATGATGCCCATGTACAGAAAGTGGGGCATCAGTTCCGGCTCCTCTTCCTCTATGCGGTATCCCAGCTCTTTTATATAGCCCTCCGCCTCCCGCATTCCAAACTGCCGAATCAGGCGCTGCTGCTGGCTTTGGGCTTCCTGCATGCTCCGTTTTATTATAGATGATTTCTCTGAAAAATTCAACAATTTGGAGGCAGAATCTTCCTCAAGAAGTTTCCGGTAACGCTCCATCTCCGCTTCCTGTTTCACAATTCTGCCTCCGCTCTGTTTTCCTCTATCCTGCTTATCTCAACGAGTTTTTCGCCAGCACAAGGATGAGTTTCTCATCGGGCTCCCGGTCCGCCAGCTCCGCCTCGATCAGGCCGATCACCTGAGCATATTCCGGAATTCCGGAGTAGTCGATCACTCTGGAGCCGGCAATCACATACACATCAGGATTGATCCGAATCTCCGAGGAGAAATCCGAGGACGCATCCCAGATCTTCTTCAGATCGTCCGCCACCGTTTCCATCGTGGTGGTCATGCACAGGCCGTTGGAACGCTGAATCTTAATAAAGCCCTTCTTGTCGATGACCCGCAGCTGCTTTCGGCTGCCCTGCGCACAGGTTACTACAAACACCTGGCCGTTGGTGGCCTCCAGTTCTACCTGGTCCTCCGGCACACCCACAGACTCTGCCGCGATCTGCACCGCTTCCTTCTCATCGCAGTTCTTCATCAGGTCCGTGGTCTTCACTTCGGTGGAGCCCATGGCAATAGCCGTCACCTTCTGAGCCTGCTCGTCGATTTCCACATAAACCTCGATGCTGTCCTCCACTGCGCCGGAATTCATGGCCATCTCCTTGGCCTCCTTCTTCAGCTGGGCAATATCCTGAGAAGTCGGATTGGGGATCGTCCTCTCCACCATCTCACGGACCATGGCCAGTGCCACGCCGATGGAGGAAATCACTTCCGCGTTTTCAGGGATCTGATACTTAAAGCCCATATCGTTGGCCGTAAATGTCAGAAGGGTTCCGGCTCCTCCGCCGGCGCCCACCAGCACGATCTGGTCACGCTCGATCTTATACTTGGCGATCAGATCCTCAATAACCGGTTTGATCTTATCTGTGGATTTCTGCAGGATGGCTCTGGCCGTATCCTCCACGGACATTCCCACTTCCTGTGCCAGCAGTCCGATGGCCTTTCTGGCGGACTCCACATTGCCGCAGGCGTAATCTCCGGGTGCCAGGATTCCCAGCACATTGGCCGCGCAGGTATTGGTAATGGTCACGGACTCTCCGTTGTTTAAACGGATCGCCACATAATCGCTGGGGTCGTTTTCCCTGGGCTGCATGTGGTAAAGCTCAGCCCCTTCAAACAGGGCCGTGTCCGTAAAGCAGGCGTATCCCATATTGGCAATGTGGGCGGAACGGGGACCTACATCGATGATCTCCCCCTTCTTGGCCCGCACCATGGAACCTCCCGCAACGCCCAGCACGCGCACATCCAGGGAGTTCACATAGGTTCTGTGTCCTCCGATGATGGCATAGTCAACTGCCGGACGGCCATTTTTAATCACACCGATATTGGTGGAGGTTCCGCCAACCTCGAAATAGATTCCGTTGGAGGCCCGCAGATACATGAGGGCGCCGATGACCGAAGCTGCAGGACCGCTCAACATAGTCAGAACCGGGCGCTTCTTCATCTCGTTTACTTCCATAACGCCGCCGTCGCCTCTCATGATCATCAGAGGAACTTTAACGCCGGTGGAGCGCACCGATGACTCCGTACTGTTTGCCGTCTCCATCATCTTCGGAAGAATGCTGGCATTCAGCGCCGCCGTCCTGGTACGGGTGGTCAGTCCGTAAAGCTTTGTGATATCGGAGGCCATGGAAGCCGGAAGGCCCATCTCCTCGGCCACATCGGCCACCAGGCGCTCCTCGGACATATCGTCCACGCCGAAAGCCTTGGAGGCTACGATCACCCGGTCTCCCTGATCATACATCTTCTGGATCACCGACTTTACGCTGTCGTGGTTCATTTCCTTGGATTTCATGAACTCCGAATCAATATGGATAAATTTTCCGGTCCCCAGGTCAATGTCCGGGATCCTGGTCTGACGTTTGGCCAGGATTCCCTCCAGGCCTCCTTTTCCAATGCCAATCACGCCCACATTGGCTACATCGCCCTCCAGGAGGGCATTGGTGGCCTGAGTGGTGCTGTGCGCGATAAAGATCACCTCGTCCGGGCTGATGCTGCTGGTTTCCAGACACTTGCGAAAGGAATCCACAACGCCTTTAGCCACGCCTTCCTCCGCCGTATGAGTAGTCATAACCGACCCTTTGCCTACAATCTCATTGGTGGCGTTGTCAATGGCCACTGCCTTTGTATGGGTTCCGCCTACGTCAATTCCGATTCTGATTGCTCTTTTTCCCATCTATGTATTCCTTTCTTCGTCACACAATTAAACAATACTGTAAGTCAGATATCCCACGATCTGGATAACGATGCAGGCAATCCAGCCCCAGGGAAGATTGGTCTTGATGTAGGTCTTGGGGTCCAGCTTTGCGTAACTTAATGCCCACATGGTCCAGGACTGGGTGGGGCAGGAAGAAGCCACGATCGCTACCGGCGGAACCAAAAACAGCATAAACAGATACGGTTCCGTGAAGATCCCCATGGCCTGCAGGATAGAAGCCAGGGCAATGCCGGAGCCCCAGATCATCAGCGGGCCTCTGAACAGCGCCGCAGGAGCAATTACGCAGAATACAACCAGCAGCACAACAGGAGACTGAGGAATGATTCCGCCCAGAAGGTTCTGAAGAATAGGAGCAACCTCCTTGGCCGCTGCCTGGAAGATATTGACACCGTACAGCATTCCGATCAGCAGACCGGAATCCGCCACGCCGTCATACAATGTTTTCTGAACCTTTTCCACTGCCTTGGAATAGCTGGTCATATTGCGGGTAAACAGAAGCCCCAGGAAAATGCCCAGCAGGAAAGCCGGTACCGGCTGCCATGAGAAAAAGGCTACCATAATGATCGGAACAAACGGAACGATGATGCAGTACCAGGGCAGCTGCTTTGCCTCCACCTTGGAGGAAGCCGCAAAGGCTCTGGATTTTCCCTGACGCATATAGCTGACTACAATAAACGCGATCATGATCAGCACGCTGATCACCGTAGCGATCACCGCAAAATGGATGTACTTGCTGTCATACTTGATGTTCGGGAACACTGCAAAGAACTGGCTTACATAAGCAATGTTCAGATACATTCCGGAAGCTACTGCCAGCATGTAAGCGCCTACCGCAGTTTTCTTGTCAATGCCAAGAGAGAACATAATGGGCAGTACGATCATACCGATCGCCATAACGGAACCAACACCGAATGCGCTGCAGAAAATCAAAGCGCACACCACATTCAGCAGAAGAGCGGTCAGCAGCGGCTTATCTCCCGCCAGCTCTACTGTCTTTTTGATAATGTAGCCGGCAATTCCCGTATCCACCAGCACCCGGCCGAACCAGGCACCGAATACGATAATCGCGATCGTCGAGCCGTAGTTTTCCACTGACTGCTGGAACACGACCGTAACTACGGTATCGATGGGAACCAGACCGATGATGCACCACAGAATTGCAGTAACAATGAAGCCGATTAACAGGTTACCCCCTTTGAAGCAATATACGATCAATCCCACAAAGGTGATCAACAGTAAAATGCCCGCAATAATGTCTGTCATAGCAAACCCTCCTTAAAATTTTTTGTACTAATATATTACTACTAATATATTAGTTAGTCCATGTGCATAATACCTGATATTTTATAATTTTTTTATGCATTGTTTACAATTATTAAGGATTTAACATAATTTCCCTATGTTTCCAGCAGACTTTTTGTAAGCTATAAATGAGCAAATATCGAATTTTGCACAAACTTAT
>ULXG01054539.1_pt1 | contig 15954 bp, 20 predicted proteins | sample 1961141 | NCBI WGS metagenome assembly ULXG01 (sample SAMEA4835834, study PRJEB28245) | human gut metagenome | biome: gut microbiome; material: fecal sample | place: Denmark | collected 2008 | reverse complement strand
ATATTATATCATAAAAGTAAACACTTGTCAAGTGAATATTTCACTCTACTTTACTAAAGTGTCAAAAATAGATAAAGCAATTATTCTTATTAGTCATTATTAAAAATAAAAAATTTTCAAAAAAAGTAATTGACTCACATAAAGTTCTGATGTATAATTAAATTACAATAAAGGAAAGGAGATAAAACCAATATGGAGAAAGTAACAAAGAAAGAAGCGTTAGAGACAATTAAGAACGGAAAATTCGAAAAATTATCTGTACTAAAATTGATTGATTTAGGAATTCATCAAACGCTTGTAATGAATGAAAAATTATCTGTACTAAAATTGATTGGTTTAGGAATTTATCAAACGCTTGTAAGTGAAGAAGTTTGTTCTGATGATGTAAAAACAATTGTAGATGGCTTACCCAAACCGGGAGAAAAAATTGAATTAAGCGCAGAAGAAATTGAAACAATTTTGACTATTGTTTTGGAAATACATTCAAAACGTGTGAAAATGTAGGAGGATATATGCTTTACCCGGTTACGAGATTTTTAATTTTTTCGCTTATTGTAATAATAGGCACGCTAATCGCCCATCTAATAATAGATAGTGGTGACGAATAATATACACTTTAAAGTAAAGAAGGTGATAAAACGTGCGCAAATATGGACAGACATTAAGGCAGTATCTGTTGGAATGTAATGCAAACTGGTTCTCTGTTCGTTGGAAGATAGAGGATGAAAACAGAAACGTATTAACCGAAGATTTAATGGAATGTAAATGTGATGATCCTATAATGGATATGACTGTGAAACAGGTTTATAAAAATCCATATGCGGTATTGGTGAGGGTGAACAATGAACAACGAAAAAATAGGACTGATAATGAAAAAAGTATTGAAAGATGGAATACTAACCAAGAGTGATTTTAGATATCTTAAAAAGAACGGGTGTAATATAGCTCGTTACGAAAGGAATATGGGGGACGATAAAGTTTTTGAATGGAAAATTAACGATGCACTTATATTACGTTTCATAGTCGAGGAATAAAGTTAAGAATGGATAATATAAGATCACCAACAGTAATAATCTATCAAATGAACCAAAACGAATTAAAAGATTATAACAGATAAAAAAGAAAGGTATAAATAATATGGATATTAAAGTTAGAGTATATAAAGTAGACAGTGAAAGCAAATTGAAAGCTTTTGTAAGCGTGACAGCAGATGAATTAATTGTAATGAACGGTTTCAAGCTTATCGAGGGAAAAGATGGAAAGTTATTCCTTGCAAATCCGGCGAATAAAATCGCAGACGGGGAATATAGAGATGTTACATACTTTTTAAAGAAAGATTGTCATAACTATGTTGAGGAATTAGCAGTTAAAGAGTATAATAGAATCTTAAATAATAAAATGGATAAAGTGAATCCATTCACAAAATAAAAAATTTGTTCCACGCGGAAATGTTCCACGTGGAACATTTAAAATAGACCGAAGTATCGGAGGTTTTTTTAAAAAAAAAAAAATGGCAATACGTAGATTGAAGTCACAGCTATTAAAAGAATACCGAAAGAATGTTAAGCGTATACGTCAGTTCATACGGTACTGGGAAAAGCGTGGTGTAAAATTTGACGAGGGAATTATACCGAAAAGAAAGTCAAAGACAAGAGTATATGCGGCTGAGGTTGATTATTTAAAATCACTAAAACCAGCTACTCTGCTTAAAAAAGGGAAAAGCGTAGACATAAAAACAGGGGAACAAATATCTGGTTATCAAGTGAGAGAGAACCGGAGGAAAGAAGCGGCCATTAAAAGGAAAGCAAAAGTGCGTCAAATACAGGACTTTGAGTGGGACTTTGTATTGGACTTTTATCGTGATTATTTCTCTCGTTTTCCACAAAAAATTAACAAAATGCTATTAGATAATCTCGAAACCTTAATAAGAACGTACGGAAAAAGGGAAACAGCTCTAGCATATGAAACAATGCCGAAAAAGATCGATGATTATATAACAGAAGAATCCGGAGACATATACAGTTCTGTATTAAGATATAATTCGGATGTTATCAACTATATTCCCGGTCTTAATGAAAGACAGAAAAGAGAAGTAGAAGAAGAATGGGCGAATGAGGAAGACTGGGAAGCCATAGGGACACCTTGGGAGGATATATGAGAGTAAAAAGGATACCAATCAAAAGATATTTCAATTGCGATTTTGAGACGGAGGTTTACGAGGGGCAAAAAGACACAAGAGTTTGGCTAGCCGGTTACGTTCAAATACGTACACCCGATATCATAAAGGAAGATAATTTTTTACTGGACGAACCACATATTCAATATGACATAGACACATTTATGAGTGAAATTTCAAAATTTGACGGTAAGAATGTTTTTTATTTTACTAATCTAAAGTTTGATGGGAGTTTTATTTTGCCGTGGTTGTTAAAAAATGCTACCCCTAATTACGAGGCAAAAGAAAATGAGTTATTGCCAGGAGAGTTCAACTCACTTATTTCTAGTATGGGTAGTTGGTACACAATAACCTGGAAAACTGGAAACGGTGACATTGTTGAATTCAGAGATTTATTAAAACTAATACCATTAAGTGTCGCTGGAATGGGAAAAGCCTTTAATACCAAGCATAGGAAAACGGAAATGGAATATGATGGAATGAGGGAATACGGAAAGGTATCAGAAAACGATATTAATTATTTTATTAACGACCTAATGGTGCCAAAAGAAGCATGCGAACAAATGTTCCTAGATGGAAACATGGGCTTGACAATAGGCAGTTGCTGTCGTTCTTATTACAAGAAACAGATTGGTTACATGACCTACAAAGAACTTTTTCCCAATCTATACAAATGTATATCACCTGAATACGATATAAGTTGCGGCGAATACGTTCATAAAACCTATTATGGCGGTTGGTGTTACTGTAATGATAGAGTTGAGGGAAAAGTGGTGTACAATGTACATAATTATGATGTTAATTCTCTATATCCATCTAGGATGGAATCTGATAGCGGTCTGTATTATCCTGTTTATGACCCAATAACATTTTTTCACGGAAGTGTTCCGGTACAATTTGAGAACTTGAAAAAGTACTACTATTTTATACACATACGGTGTTCCTTTGAACTAAAGAAAGACCATCTTCCATTTATCCATATTATTGGGAATAAACTATACAGACGTACAGAAAACCTAAAAACAAGTCGTATAAAGCGAAAAGACGGAACATATGTAGATCGTTATGTAGATATGGACGGAAATGTTAAAACAAACGTAGTAGACTTATATCTGACATGTGTTGATTATAAACGTTTCCTAGATTTTTATGACGTGGAAAATTTTGAAATTGTAAGCGGAATAGTTTTCGCTTCTATTTCAGCTGAAATATTTGATTGCTATATACATGAGTGGCGGAAAGTTAAGGAAAACTCTACAGGCGGAAGAAGACAGATAGCAAAACTTTTTTCGAACAATTTTTACGGGGATTTTGCGAAAAATACAGATAGTAGCTATAAAATTCCATACGTTAAGGATGACGGGGTTATGAGTTTTATAACCGTAGATGAAAATAATAAAACCCCTGGTTATATAGCGATAGGATCTGCAACAACTAGTTACGCAAGAGACTTTACGATTAGGCATGCCCAGGAAAATTATGGTATTTTTTGCTACTCTGACACGGACAGCATAAAAACAGAGGGTGAAGCGACCGGCTTGGAAATCCACGATACGAGATACGGGGCATGGAAATTAGAGGGGATAGCAAGCGAAGCAATTTTTGTTCGGCAGAAAACATACGCGGAAAAGATAGATGGAGTAACGCACATCACATGCGCTGGTATGCCTGATCGTTGCAAGGAATTGTTGGAATGTAACATAGACGGGAGAGAATATAACGGAAAAATAAAAGGTGCGAAAGAATTTTTATCAACAAAAAGGACATTGCGTGATATTAAAGTAGGATTAGAAGTTCCTGGAAAGCTATATCCGAAACGATACCCGTCAGGTATTGTATTGGAAGAAGGCGATTTTATTTTAAGGGAGAAAGAGAGGAGTTTTGTAAAATGATATCAATGTATAAATTATTAGAAATATTAGATTTAGAGGAAAATATAAAAATTTACGATAACGGGTATAATCATTGTCTTTATGAGGGCGGTGTAAGTGGCGTTACATGGCGCTTATGCACATATCAGGTTGTTGGTTTGTATCCGGATGACGGAACGTTAATGATATGTATTGAAGAAGATTAAAAAATATTGGAAGGATGGCATTTTGTAAGATGAAATTGGTTGAAGTATTGAGAGTGTTAGATAAAAGTAATATAAGATTGGTAGATTCGTATTCTGGAAAAGTCATGTTTGAGAATAAAACGGATAAAGTCCCCTGGGATTTGGCGGACCGCGAAGTCTACCAGATGTGTGTGTGTAACAATATTTTAAGGGTTGAAATAATTTGGGAATAAAAAGAGAGGGATTAAACCCTCTCTTTTATTTCTATACAATAGGAATTGTCTTATTTTTTAATTATAACACACTTAATAAACAAAATGTGTTATTTAAACCAAAATTAGTATCTGTTGGAGCGTCGCCATAACATCTAACGCCCGCTGTTGGACTTACATACGCCGAATGTTCTGGACTATATGCGTTGCTTAAAGGTATATTTAAATCAGACCTTGGTATTAAAAATAAATTTTCATTGCTATTAAGACTATTGGTTGCTGTAATTAGACCCGTAATCATAAATAAATCTGGTGTTGCGCGCAAACTTAAGTGTGTAACACGTATATTTTGAGAAATCTTGGATGGAGTTAGTTCTTTTACTTCATAGTTCATGCACCCATACCACCCATTAACAAACGCATCCCCTAACCAATAATAGCCGCTATCGTTTGGCCATAATTTATCCGTTTGGAATTGTGTTTCGTTCTGCTCTATTGCCCAGCCTATCCATCCGTGATAAACTAAATTTGGGATTTGTTCCGAACACCTTATAAGTGTTTGGTGAAGTAAACAGCACGCATAAAAGTCGGGCAATGATGTAGAGTTTATACGACAACTACAACCAGCGTTAAATAAATGGATATTTGCGTTTGGCAAATTAGTATGTATCCAGCCACAAAGTGTGTTACCCTCACTGATCATTAAATTAATATTTGAAGTAGTATTTAGTGATAAAGCATCTAAATATGACGTAACAATAACTACGTCTGTAAAGCTTTTCTTATCTACATCGGTTTTTGTAGACAACCATGAATCGAATACCGATCTAATAGTAACGCCACCGCTGTCCCCTAAGATTGATGCGTTATTTACGCTTTTCTTCTCACTAATGCCAAACATATAATTAGTTCTGCCGTATATACCGCCAGTTCCAGTACCTGTACCATCAAGAATTTGATTTCCCAAATATAGCACTTTTCTATTCGGCTCTATTGCGTTCGGATATTGAATAGTTGGTCTATCCTCTAAATAATACAGCCCTCGTTCGGGGAGCGGGCTTACAGTTATCATTTTTTCGGAATCCCTGCTTAAGAACGTGACTTCTGACGCCTGATCAGGAAGAATAATATTTCCGCCAGATTTGAACGTAACCGAATTATATTTAGGTACAATAAATTTTAAAGAACCCGGTTTATTAGCGATATTCGTAATTGTAGGATTATTGTTGGTTAAGTATACATTATCATCTCCAGTATAGGCGTTTAGCGTTTCTCCGCTAATAATAGCGTTGTCTGCTGTACCTACCTGAATAGGCACAATAGTAGCCGGTAAAAACTGATTAATTGCCACTAAAGCCTGAGGGCAATTTCTAAGCTTTAAGAAGATACCTGCTCTCATTGGTCGTGAATATGAATTAATATCTGCAGGTGTTTCTCCATTGACAGAAACTACCATACCGCCATATGGATGTGTTACAAAACCGGAACGGTAATCATCGGCATAAAGATACGTATTGCCATAATCATCAATGTTATAGGAAGGAGCTTCACATTGCCCAACGTCACCTTTATTGAATTGTCCTTCCATTTGTGGGTTAGACGCGGTACCATCTTCTATATTTATTGTATATTTCCATATTTTTCCAGTATCGGTATCCTCTTTTACAAAAATTAGATTATTTGGGCCATCGCAATAAATAAATGGGTCAAAATAATCTGTAGATGGGAATCCAGTAATTTCTTTTAAATCATTTATTTTTATATTATTTTGGTCAAGAGCTATCTTACATAGATGATTTTTTCGAACGTTACCGGAAGTGTAACCATAAAAGCAGTAATATAATTCTTCATTATAAACGAAAAAGTTCCCTGGATTAGACCATATTTCTATTTCTACAGGGGTGTAAGGTACATTTATAGTTTCCCATTTATAAAGGTCTTTGCTTACTAAAAATGATAATAAGTTATTTCCGGGGCCCGGGCCTGGTGCATTGGAAAATATTCCGGCATACCAATAATCATCCTTATACCATAGACATGTATTACCCCAGCTAATGTTATCAGGCATTTTGAAAATTGGCGTAAAATGTAAGCCGTCCAGAGTTTTATAAAGCATTCCGTCACGTCTGTCTGGTCCATAAAAACTAAGAAGTAATCCAGCTGTAGATGGAATCATTTCTGGATTAGATACATATACAGTATCGGGTATAAGTTTTTCAAATATTTCCTCAAGCTTACCGGTTTCATTCCACTGATTAAGAATAGATTCGACCACATCATTAAGTTTTCCATCAAATTGACTTAAAAAAGTATCAAGCGTTTCTTTAAAATAATTGTCGTTTGCTATTAATTCATTTACCGCACACGTCAGCTTCGCGATCTGTTCCGCCTCCGTAAAACAGTTATCCAGGCAAATAGGTAAAAGCGGTTTAATGCAATTTGATAAATACTTTATGTCTTTATATTCCATAAATAAACCTCCATCACGCGAACCCAAACGGGTCATAAATTTGTAAAAATAATTCTTCCAACTCTTCAATGATCATCATATCGATGTTTAGAAACGTTTCCCGGTAAGCGGTAATAAGTTCCGAATAACTCGTTCCGGTATTTTTTCCTTTGATTGTCTTCGTGTAATTTCCAGAGTTAGTAGTTTCGCCGGATGCTGTTTCGGTCGAGTCGGTTTCCGTCTGTGAGTTAGTTTTTGTATTGGAATTGGTTTCATCGTGTGTAGTAACATCGGCATTTCCAGTTGTAGTTTGCTCTCCGGTGTCCGTAACATTATTGTTCTCTCCGATTTTACGATATTCGGTCAAGTAGGTTAGATTATCCACATTGGACAGCGTACCCTGGGGGGTATCTGAAAAAGCATCTGTATGACTTGATGTTGTATCCTGACTATTATTTGTAGTTGTTGTTCCGTTTGTTTCCGTTCCGCTTGTTCCATCCGCGGTATCGTTGGTCTCTGAGGAACCGGTTGTAACGCTTGTACCATTTCTTGTCGTGTTATTTTTCGAAGATGTGTTACCACTGCTTTCGGATGTTTCCGTAACGTCAATATTATTAAAAGGGTCTACATCTAATTCCTGTGACTCATACAGTTTGTTGTAATACGGCATAATGTCGTTAAGCTTTTGCTGTAGCCCTAGTTTCCATCTTCCTACCGTCTGGAAAGCAATTTCCCTGGTATAAAAGTGCTGTAAAATGTGGTGTTCAAGCGCATTCCTGTAATCCTCAGAAAAAATTGGATAGGTGAAATCGAAAACTTTTGGAATAGCGCTGTCAATAATGGTATCCACGGTGGTTTGATCACTCCATCCCGGAGATTCAACATTGGCGTACGTTTCACAGATGGTCCGTACGTCCATGGTATAACTGGCTCTACCGGTCGTCCCCATTTTCCCATGCCTCCTTTTCTTCGTTTTCGTCACCAAACAAATTATAAAAAGCTTCTGTTCTAGTATAGCGATAATATGGCTTAATGTTAAGGCCAAACTTCTTATTGATTTTATTAAATGCGTCAATTCTACTTGCCAGTCGTGTAAACGATTCGGTCATGTATCCACCGTTATTAATCACAGATTCTTCGCTGTTGATCTGGGCCTTTTTCTCAAGCCCTGAATTGGGTAGTCCAAGATAGGAAAGCCAGTCATTATAAAACTTCTTTTTCAGTTCAAACAGCTTGTCAGCCACGAACGGGACGTTCAAATTAAAGACGCTAATGTCATTTTCAATGCTTTCAAAATCGCCGTTTTTGTTTTTTCGCTTCTGAATTCCTAAAACAGGACTATTGTCCATGATATCCATATATAGACGGGAAAGTGCCACCCTTGTAGCCTCGTCTTTCGGATTGAGGATATACGGTCTCTTTTGTGCGTTTATGTTTACGTCAATTGTTCTTTCCAGATTTGCGATCCTCTCCGCGTACAATTTACAATCCGTAACCGTGTTGGTACGGGCATAATTGTTGTAAATAATAACGCTGTTTTCCTGGTTCAGATCTACACGGAATCGGTTATAATTTGAATATCCGGTTCGTTCCGTAGGATATCCGTAAATATTAAATTTGCCATGCGGCATAACAGTCAATACAGCGTATTTGCGTTCCCCTGGTATAATCTCAAAGAACACAACACCGGAACTATAAAAAAGAGCATTTTCCAAATATCTGATATCTACCTCATCGGGCATATTTTCGTAATCTATAGAAGAAATCGCTATATTTTTTAAACGATTATATGTACTAACAAATTGCAAGTCATTTTTAGATTTATTCGCTTTCCCCAAATCGCATCACCTCCATTCTGTTTACGCCGGTGAATTGTCTAGTGTGTAGTTTCCAATCTCCTGTTCGCTGTTCCAGAATCGCATACCCCTGTTCAGGTCTTGCTCTATCAGCCGTAGTGCTTCGGCCGGTGCTTCTCCCCAGCAAATAGCACTCGTGGTTTTAACATACGTCCAGTGAGGTCTTTGGTTTAGTACGGGTGTCATTGTCGTTTCGATTCTATAACCGAACTCATTAAGATAATTGTCTATGACCTCGGCAACCTCCCGTTTTACGTGCTTTTGTGCGGTATAAACATCCAGATACCCGCTGGAAAAAATAGCGTTTGTAGACATGGAACCACGGTTAGCCGGTGGCTTATGTTCCAGGTCCTTGAAGTTCGCTTCATAGGCCATCGCCTGGGAAATATTACCTGCTACATTTTCAATTAGCCCAAGGCCCCCCAATGCCGGATTAATGGCCGCCCCAAGAGCGGCCCCTATAGAACCAAATGTCATATTTAACGCCATTGATGTCTGTTGGGCCTGAATCGTATTATAGTTCTGCGCTAGATAACTGGTATACAAATCAGAACTATAGCTACACATTGGCCACCCGCTGACGGAAAATGTTTCTGCTGTATTATTTGGCTGTCCCTTATAATTTTGCGGCGTAAAAACCGCCTCAGGTGATGGTAGAGTCGTTCCACTTAAAACAAATGAAATCTCATTTTCCGAAAATAGTTCATACGGGTAATCAATATCAACCGCGCCGGGAACAAAAACATTTAACGTGTTGAATGGATAACTAAGAAGCTTTTTACACTTCGGTGTATAATCACCAAGTGTGGTTATCTGTTTGTTTACACTAAATTGAATAGGTGCCCCAGGATTTCCCTGATTTAAAAATAGATTTCTTGGCAAAGTATATAGTGCAATAATAGAATCTATCTGCCCATTATCATTAAGTTTTTTAATAGCAGCGTCTAAATCCTCGGCGTTGGCATACACATACTGAAGTACGTTTACGTATTGACCGTTTAAAATTGCACCCGTTGCCGGTGTAACCGTCGGCAAATCCTCTATTACAATATTACATAGTAGACATTGATACACATCGTGTATCACATTTTCTCGAACGAGATTATCTAGAACCATTTCCCCTGTGTCAACAGGTTCACTCAGCGTGTATTTTCCTACAACATCGTCTGGCGTGTGGGAACGCTCCACATGACACTGACCAAGCGTGCACCCCTGAAAATACCAGGTTTGCCAGTGGTCGATAGTGTAAAAAACTTCAACATTATTGTCGTTGATATATTCAATCTGGTTTATAAACGCGTAAAACCACTTGTCAGACTTGTCTAGGTTTCGGAACATCATATAAGTACACCCAAGTAGTTCGTCATAACTTAAGTTTACTTTGCATGAACCTTTTCCGACTCTCTGAAAACTTTGGTTGGTCAGACGGGTAGACGCGGTAGTTCTTCCGGTAAAATAGTTCTGCCTTGCAACGTCATCCGTCTGATAATATTGGTTGTTGTTATTAATCTTTACATTTTTGCAGAAGTATATTTCAGTTTGCGGCATAATAACCTCCATCTATGTTCCACGTGGAACATAGGGAGAACATATAGTCCCCCCCCCTACAATCCATATTTATCAGGCGGACGGTGTAGTAATAGTGCAAGTATCTTTCTTACTTGTATCGATCGTGGATGTAGCTGTTACCGTGATAGAGGTAGACGCTGGAGCAGTAGACAATACAGTTACGGTTCCATCTCTAGTGATGGTTGCATATTCTTCGCCGTCTGTAATACTCCAGGATACCGTCTGAGGAGCAAAGTTAGTTGTCTGTACCGTAGCTGTAATTTTAGCGGATGTACCTCCACTCATTACTAACGATTTAGGGGATACCGTAACACTAGTAACGGTAGGCACACCCTCTACCATAGCTACAGCGTTTGCAAAAGGTGATACACCAAATACGCGCCCAACATGATATTTCATTGAATAATACAGGCCATCACCGTTATACGGGTCTGTTACAAATTTGCTATATTTATAATAAAATTGTAACCATTCTCTATCCAGAATAAAACAGTCGCACTTTGCCAGGGATTCCAAATCACCCGTACCGATTTCTTTATACCCAGGGTCTTTTGCAAACAAAGCGTTTAGGCGTTTGGTGTCCAAATCAGCAAAGCTATTGACTGTAATATGATGGCCGGAAAACTCTGCTCTATCCATGTTATACGCCTGGGCCAGAACCTTTACATTCTGTGAAGCCCAGAACTTAGGTGTTCCTAGAATAAACTGGTCTTCCTTGGGTGTGTGATTATGAACTTTAGCAATATTGTATTTAGTTCCCATTAGAGTCATGTCATCAGAAACGGCAACGATGGCCTCAGTCAAATCAGATGGTTCATAACCTTCCGTTGTTTTAGCCGGACTCTGCGCTGTTAACATATTTCCGTCCAACAAAGAACGACCAACCAAATACAATGTTGTCTGATATTCGTCGTACTCAGCAGAATTATACATTCTGGCCGTAATAATATCAGTAAGTCTGGACACGCCGCTCCAGCTTGTAAAATACAAGTCAATATCAGTTTCCTGAATGGTCTGCTTATAATATTTTCTATAATTGAGTGGATAGAAAATACTTCTTACGTCAGGGGCTTCACGCTTCCATACGCTTGTTTCGGCGTCCTCTGGATCGTATTCATGCGCTTTGCATAATTCTACAAAAATGTCCTGTACAGTTTCGCCCACTTCCAATTCACCTTTGTAAAATGCCCCTCCGAAAGGTGAATGATACTCACGATAAAATACCCTCTGAGATACGCTCATCGTCCACATATATTTCAGGTATTCACCAAGTATGGACGGATAATTGCGGAAAACAGTTCCAATACTTCTAGCGCTCTCGTCAGTTTCATCCGCTAACGGGACTAATGACTGGTACTCCGCAGAAGCGTTATTTCTGATTAAATTCATAAGCTGAACAGCACTAAGATTATCTCCAGATGTCTTCGGCGCTACTCTTTTAGCCATTGTTTTTTACCTCCAATTTTTTTAAATTAAATTCCAATCCGAAGGGTTATTTTTATCCTCCGGTTCATTGACTTCGTCTTCGTCTTCCGTGTATTCTTTTGGTTTTTCGCCCCGTAAAAACGCATTCAGATAATCCTTTTTTAATGCATTATACCTATTAATTGCGTCATTACGTTCTGCTGTCAATGTATTAATAATATCGTCGGAAGAAGTGTCTGTTAAAGTGTCCATGATGTCCTGAACAAACTCAAGGTCTTCATCTGAGACATTTTCACTCGCGTTGAAGCGGGCGTCTAACATCGCTTTAATATCTTCAATTGTTCTTTTCATTTTTAATCACCCCCACACAAACGGATTATAAAACTTAATAGTTGGAAAAAACATCCTTTTTCTGGATACTGGTTTAGGCGGTATATATCCGCCCGGATAACCCGTATCTCTATCTATACAATAGATAACGGTTGGATTAATCAAAGCATTCAAGGCTTTCACCCGCTGTGAACCAGCGCTATTATTCCATCGTCCAGCGTCACTATCGCCATATGTGTCATAAGTTACATTTATGATATCAGATGGACTCATGTTTTCACAGTTAGCATATTTCTGGGCGGCGGTTTGACTACCTGAACGAATAGCCATAGAAAACAGGGACCCAATAACTACCTCCCCTTTTTGTGTGATATCGTATCCATAATTATTTTGTATGTACTCTATCGCGGGTAACAAGTAGTCTTTAAGGCCACATGCATTTTGATCGGCTAGAAAATCTTCCGTGTTGCTGTTTGCGTACTGGATAAATTTATTATGTAGTCCTGTATTGTTCACCAATTGTTCATTTCCAGCGCCTAGCGCTATATACTCGGAAAAGTCAAACACGGGGTGCGTAGACTGCGCATATTGCATAAAAGGTACGAGTCCGTAACGGTAATCAAACTGATATTGTCCATACGCCTGACCTGTGGTTTGCATACGGGACAGCGCTTCCGCAGTACCGTAATTGTAACCGCTTTCATAATTTACCCAGCCCATCCAGATACAGATTGTATTACCGCTAGAGCCTTCTGTATTAGCGGGGGAACCAGTATAATCAACAAAACTTGATTTACCAGCTGATTGCCAGTTATAGTCGCTAACATTTACAAGTTCTACAGTGTGCATTTCCTGGGGGATATGGATAAATTGCCCGTTCCCAACAGCTATGCCTATATGCCCAGGTTTGTACATCAAAGCGCCCTGTACGCATGTTTGCGGTGTTGTTATATCGGTACAGTGAGACCATTGTTCGGCTGAACCGCTATTGTCACCTATGATCTCCGCAATTAGGCCACTACAATCATACCCTATTTTCCCTCTACTATAGTTATAGATTTGGGTTTTCTGGGTCGCTGAATATTTAGAAAAATAACCCGGATAGGAACTCCATAAAGAGTTCATGACTTCGTCAGTCAATACTTGGCCCTTTGCCCCGAAAAAATAGGCGTACGAACTAGCGTTGTTATAAAACTCATATGCCCTTGCAATGGCGGTTTGATAGTTAACAGGCATTTTTAATTATCCCCTAACATATAATTCAGATAATCACGGGCTTTTTTGTAATCCTCTGGCCCACCCTTGTATTCAGCACGCCAAAGGTATTTAATTACGTTTCCTTTACAAAACCCGCGGAATTCCTCTTCGCCCATGCAAGCCCGAATAGCATCAATACATTCGATACCGCCGTGTTTGTACCGTTCTTCTTGCTTTTTGGATAAACTAGAATACAGTGTATTCACGAATTCATACACATCATCAAACCTCGTAAACCTATGTTCCAAAAGCGTAACGCCATTATTTTTCACAAAAGTTACATCGACTGAACATTCGTAATCTACTATATCTTTAATAAATTTATAAGATTCGTCAAGCGAATAGTCATTTACGTTAATCGTATACATCACACATTCGTAGCCCCCGTATAATCTACATTCTTATGCCTCCCTGATTGTTTCCAATCATATTCGGAAATTTTACCAATACACACCGACCTACCCTCCTCAGGCATATGAATAAAATACCCGTATCCGATGTCGATACCAATGTGCCCTGGTTTCCATAAAAGCGAACCGGCTACACCGTCCTTTGGAGTTGTGATCGCTGAACAATTGGAAATCTGCTGACCGGAATAACTCATATCATCAACAAGAGCGCCAATAAAACCGGAGCAATCATATCCAATTCGATTTCTTGAATAGTCAAATATATACTTTTTTTGATCTGCGTTATACCTTGCAAAGTAATTGGGTTCCGCGTTCCAGAGGGCCTCCATTTCTTCGTCTGTTAATTTCTGCCCTTTAGCCCCGTAAAAATAGGCGTAATCCGAATCATGGTAATGTGCATTCAGCGCTTTCTTGATTGCATCGCTCCACTTAATCATTTTAAATTATCTCCTTTCGTACCGTCATTTATATGAAATAAACTTTTCAGTTTATCCGGTAATAAATCAGGGTTTATTTTGCTGATGTTCTCAATTATCGAAACAAGTTCCGTGCCTACAATATAGGTGACAATGATTAGCTGAAAACTCACATCAAAATGAAAACCAACTAAATACCCCTTTTCATCAATTAGCCACGCCAATGCGTAGCAAAAAATAAAACCAACTTTTTTAAACAGACCATCCCTTAATTTACTAGACTGTAAGTTCTTTTCTCTCACAGCCGCTACTATTCCGCTTACTAAATCAAAAGCGTTGAAAACCAAAGCAATAATAAAAGGGTAAAACTCATTTATCATAATCATCCCCTAAAGCATAATAATTTAAAAATTGTGGATTTACATTTCATGTTCCTAAAGCGGAAACACCCGTTCTGAAAATACCAACGCATAAGCGAGATAAAATTACTGCTATTTTTTAATATAACGTAATTAATCTTTTGATCTTCCGTTGTAATTGCTATTTTCCTAGGAAAAGAATAATCCACTTCCTGTGAACAATATACTACACCGGCGTCATAACACAAATATACCGCATAATCCTGACCTCCGTTTCGTATAGTTGCGATATATTCCCTCCGCCCCGACGGACGCTCTATAAATGTGTTTGTATCATTTAGATATATTTGCTCTGTCATCTGGGTAACATACTTATTGCGACTAAATGCCCTTAAAAATCCATTGTCCTCGGCTTCGTGGGCGGCAGTATCATTATAGTGACGCTCCAAGACGTAACCGTCTCCCTTTAGAAACTTTGTGTTTGTTTGTATCCTATCACTGATACCCATATCAATATAATATGGGTTTAGTAGGGTTATGAGGTTTCCAGCCATGTACAACGGTAAGTAATGATCTGATGAATCACACTGCTTACTCAGCGATTTCTGAATAGATATCAGTTTAGTTGTTTCGTCTTTCACATACTCGTTAGTTTCAGACTGGAACTCATCCAAAAACATGTGATATGTGCCTGTAAATAATTGCCATGAATCTTTAATAGCTGCGGCTCCGCTTATCGGTAAAATAAAACCACAAAAATCACCGTTGATATATACTTTTCCATATAATTTATCGGACGAAACTTCGTAGTCATATGACAGGCCATCATAAAACTTTGGAAGAACCTTACCCAGCATTTTATCAGCACCATCATCCAAGTTAGTACGAAAGCGGGTTAGTTTAACAAACTTCTTTCCATAATTCAAATAATCGTTTACAAGCTTTCGGACAAAATAGGTGGTCTTTCCGTCATCGCGGTTAGATTCAACTATATAGATAAAGGGCTTTCTTCGCCTTGAGTCTTTCATGCTTAATAAACGATTTCCATTGTAATAATATCTATTCATATTTATTTAACCTCATTATAGAGCCACACCTGGCCATAAAACAAAACCGGAAAGTAGCCAAACCCCACAATATGTCACGCTCTTTTCACAGAGGGCCTCGTGATCATATCAGTTTCGTTTACATGGCCGTCGGGGCCAATGGCGTAGCGGAGAATTGAACTCCGCAACTACTATATTTACGCACTGTAGTTCCATCATTTTACGCCACTAAAGGAGACAAGTTACCAATCAAAAAAAAGATGTACATGAAATAGCATCCAGGGTGTGGTTTTCTTTACCACATTTATAGAATAGCATGCGCAACGACATTTGTCAATAGTAGCTCGATTTGTATGACAATTTATCAAATTGTATACGCAATTTACAGTGTCC
>ULXG01028174.1_pt1 | contig 15994 bp, 18 predicted proteins | sample 1961141 | NCBI WGS metagenome assembly ULXG01 (sample SAMEA4835834, study PRJEB28245) | human gut metagenome | biome: gut microbiome; material: fecal sample | place: Denmark | collected 2008 | reverse complement strand
CCTGCCGTAACGATGAGGTATCTGCCTTGGAGCGACATGGTCAGGGAAGGAGCCCGCGCACCTGTTCGATGATTTCTTCCGGTTCGGCCATGCGGCCCTTTCCCGTCAGGCCGCTCGCCAGCTCTCCGGAGCCCGGTTCGATGATGCGTACGCCGAGGTTCCGCAGTTTTTCGATGTTATCCTGCGTTGTGGGGTGGGCGTACATGTCGAGGTCCATGGCCGGAGCGAGAGCGACGGGGCAGCGTGCCGACAGATAGCATGTCAACAGCAGGTTGTCGGCGATTCCGTGGGCCATTTTCCCGATGGTGTTGGCCGTGGCGGGCGCGATTAGGTAGAGGTCGGCCCACGTTCCCAGGCTCACATGACTGTTCCACTCCCCGTTCTCCGGATTGAAGAAATCCACGAGGATGGGGTGGCGGGAGAGCGTGGCCATCGTGAGGGGGGTGATGAACTGTTTGGCCAGCGGCGTCATGACAACCTTGACCTCGGCTCCCTCTTTGACGAGGCTGCGCGTGAGCACGGCGGCCTTGTAGGCTGCGATGCTGCCCGTTACGCCCAGCAGTATGTGTTTTCCTGAAAACATGGGTTCATGGGACTGTGCCGAACGGACGGCGGAGTGTACATTCCGTGCTTTCTGCCGCACGACGGCAGAGGGTCCGTTCTTCCGCAGGCTCCCGAAGCTGGCGGTTACTGCTGCTCTGTCTCGGGCGTCGCGTTGCGGAAATAGACTTCTCCTTCGAGGAACTCCTCCGTTGCGATGAGGGTAGGCTTCGGAAGCCTTTCGTAGTAGCGGGATATCTCTATCTGTTCCCTGTTCTCGAAAGTCTCCTCCAGCGTGTCGGTGGTGCTTGAAAAATCGGCGAGCTTCCGGTTGAGTTCCTGTTTGAGCTGCGTGGCTATCTGGTTGGCGCGGCGCGATATGACCACGACGGATTCGTATATGTTGCCTGTCTGTGCGTCGATGTCGGTGAGTTTTCGCGTCACCGTGTTGTTGGGCACGTTATTTTTCTTGATGTCCATGGTATGCTTGTTCTTATTCTGTTGCTTCGCTCTGGTGTTTGTCGAGGTATTCCCTCGCGGTTTTCTGCAACCGGTCGAGTTCGCGGCGGTATCCGCTCTCCGGAAATTCGGAAATGAACGTGTAATATGCGTCCAGCATATCGAGGTAACGGTCCGTTTGTAGCGCATGGACCGAGTTGGCCGCCAGTTCGTAGCACGATTTCACGGTGAGGTAGAGTATCTCTTCCCGGTGCGGTGTTTCGGGGTACTCCCTGAGCGCATTCCGCAGGGCGACGACCGCCGATTTGTAACGGCCTATCTTGTAATACGTCCGTGCGTTGATGAACGATTTGTCGTACAGCGTCTGCTGCAGTTCGTCGAGACGTATGAGGCACAGTTGCTTCTTCAGCGAGTTGGGATAGCGTTGCAGGTATTCGTTGATGCTGGTTATCGCCATGTAGGTCGATGTCTGGTCGCGGTTGGCCGGCGGCGACATGTAATAGAAGCCCATGGCGTATTTGTATTCCGCCTCCTCCACGAAAGGACTCCGTCCGAAGCGGCGCCTGAAGTCGTCGAACTCCATGGAGCTGAGCTGGTAATCACGCGACCGGAAGTGTGCGTCGGCCGTGTAGAACAGGATGGTGTCTTCGCGGACGGTACCCTGATAGTAGGGCGCTATCTCCTCGAAGAGCTGCAGCGTTTTGTCGAATTTCCCCTTCTCGAAGTAGTCGAGCGCTGCCTTGTACATCTGCTCCCTGTCGTTGCTTTTCAGCAGTTTGTTATAACCGCTGCAGCCTGCTGCCAAAAGCAGGACTGCGGAACAGACCGTTATTTTCAGGACCGGTTTTGTCATGGCTGTGATGGTTTGCAGGCGCGCACGGTACAAATGCGCACAAAGTTACGTAACTTTAACGAGATGCAAAAAAGTTTATTGCATTTTCTCTTACTTTCGGTAATAATGGCTAAATTTGTCCGGTCTCTTCGGCGATTCGCCGAACGGTTTGATATATAACCTCAAAAACATAATTCAAGTGAACATCTTAGAGAGAATCAGGAATAATTCCGGCGGCCCGATTGGGCAGTATATCGATTATGCACACGGCTATTTCGCATTCCCCAAGCTGGAGGGCGACATAGGACCCCGCATGAAGTTCCGCGGCAAGGAGGTTCTCAACTGGAGCCTCAACAACTACCTCGGACTGGCCAACCATCCGGAGGTACGCAAGGCCGACGCCATCGGCGCCGTGGAGTTCGGCATGGCCGCTCCCATGGGCGCACGCATGATGAGCGGGCAGACCAAATACCATGAGGAACTGGAGCGCCGTCTGGCGAAATTCGTGGGCAAGAAGGATGCGTTCCTGCTCAACTTCGGCTATCAGGGGATGATATCCATTATCGACTGCCTGCTGACGCGCCGCGACGCCGTAGTTTACGATTCCGAGGCGCACGCCTGCATCATCGACGGACTGCGCATGCACATGGGCAAACGTTTCGTCTATCCGCACAACGACATGGAGCGGCTCCGCGTGGAGCTCGCCCGGGCGTCGGAACTGGTGAAGGAGACCGGCGGCGGCATTCTCGTCATTACGGAGGGTGTGTTCGGCATGAAGGGCGACCTCGGCAAGCTGGACGAAATCGTGGCGATGAAGAAGGATTTCGATTTCACCTTCCTCGTGGACGATGCCCACGGTTTCGGGACGATGGGCCCCGACGGACGCGGTACCGCCCACCATTTCAACTGCGTGGACGGGGTGGATGTCCTCTTCAACACTTTCGCCAAGTCGATGGCCGGTATCGGCGCCTTCGTCTGCGGTGACAAATATCTGATAGATTTCTTCCGTTACAACATGCGTTCGCAGCAGTTTGCCAAAAGCCTTCCGATGCCGATGGTAATCGGTGCGCTCAAGCGCCTCGAGCTTATCGAAACGCATCCCGAATACCGCGAGCGGCTCTGGACGATAACCCGCGCCCTGCAGCAGGGATTCCGCGACAAGGGATTCGATATCGGCGGTACGCTCTCGCCCGTGACGCCCGTCTATATGAAAGGAGGCGTGAACGAGGCCACGAACCTCGTGTACGACCTGCGCGAGCGGTTCAACCTCTTCTGCTCCGTCGTGACCTATCCGGTGATACCCAAGGGCGAAATCATCCTGCGCATCATTCCGACGGCGGTGCATACCCTCGAAGATGTGGAGTACACGCTCAACTGTTTCGAAGCCTGCCGCGAGAAGCTCCTCAAGGGCGAGTACCAGAAGGAGATGCCGCGTGTGGCGGACAAGTATTTCGAAGAACAGGCGAAATGACAGCATAAAGTCATGTCCGGTCAGAACGGCCGACAGCGTCATTCGGGGGGAAGCGATACCGCTTTCCCCCGTTTGTTTCGTCCTTGCGTCCGCCGCTCCTGCTGCGCACGACGCACCCGAATGCAAAAGGCCGGCTGTCTGCCGGCCTTTTGCATATCCCGTACCGATGCGAGTTGGATTTACGGTTGTTCGCTGAGCAGTATCCGGGCCCCGTAATTCGGGAAATCCAGCCATTGTTCCGGATTCTCGAAATAGAGCATGGAACTCTCCCCGCAGTACTTGTCCGTTTGCGGGAAATGCAGTGTGATTTGTGCTGCTACCCCTAACTCGATGACTTCTTTGTATTTGTATCCGGCCTTGACGTTGATGGATGTGTCGAAATAAGTATCTTCGTTCGGTCCGAGGACGGCTATGGTTTCGTAATCGTCGTTGGTATTGCCTGATGTTCTTTCTCGTTTGCGGTACAAGAAAACAGAATGGATGCTGCAATGGATTTGGAAACAGGTTTCATAATTTTAGGGTTTAAAGATGTGTTTAGGCATTATCGGTTGTTACCAATCGTTCCAGATATCGTGGTCGACGGTCATAACGTACTCGGCCGTCCATTGACCGGTACGCGTATAGTGCCAATATTCGTATGACCAAAGGTCATCGGTATGAACATTGTCGTTATTGAGTGGCCCTATCCATACCGTGCATCCACCGGTAATGTCGCCATAATAGAAACAATTGAAAGGTTCGACATTTTCGGGACTTTGAAAGACGCGTATAAGGGTTTTTGTCTTTGCCGGAAGAAGAATTTTCATATATCTGTTTACTTGGAATGTTGCGGGCAAGATAGGATCATTAGGATCTTGGGATGATCCCCTGGTTAAAAACTGCATGTCTTGGTCCCAGTCATTCTGAATGTAAAAGTAGCTCAGTCCCCGCGGAAGCGGTTCCGGCGGTTCAGCATGGCCGCTTTTGCTGCAGGCCGTCGGTATCATCAGCATCGCTGCCAATACCGGCAATAGGAAATTTTTCATTTTAAAAGCTGTTTAGAGTATTTGTGTATAAGTGTGGTGTTTCTTTAGACTTAAGTTAGGTAAAATATAAGAATAGACAAAGCGATGTGTCGTTTTTTGATGTGTATTCATGGAAAATATACGCCCGCATCAGGTGATGGCGGGAATAGGGAGGAAGCAAGGCAGAGGTTCCCGTATTGTCGTATACACCGTCGGTCGGCAGCTTACTGCCGACCGACGGTGTATAAACGGTTTCTGTATGGGGTTAACGATGTGCGTAGGTTTCAAACCCGCGGTCGGGTCAATTGTCCAGGTCGATGACGTTGAAGTTGAGGTCGAACTTGATTTCCCACCGGTTCGAGAGGTTGACTTCGTAGGCGTGGCGGTCGCGTTCGATACTCCTAATGTAGGCGTCCGGATAGTTCTCGGTGACGTATTTCGTAATTGCGGCAGGGACTATCGCGGCAGGTACCGCACCCTCCCGGTACTGTACTTCCGTCCATTCGCCGGAACGGTCGAATTCCACCTTGTCGCCGTTGGTGAAGATGACTTCGTAGCTCTTTTCGAAGAGTTCCGAATCCATTTTCGCCATCGCCACCTTATGGCCGGAGAAATGGTCCGAGATGAATTGCTGTGCCGTCTGGGGCAGGTCCGTGACCTTGACGGGTTTGTCGTCTGCTGCGAATGCCGTCGCCTGGAGTGCGACCAGGCCGATCAACAGGAATGCTAATTTTTTCATAAATAAGATGTTTTTAATGAGTTGGTGTTTGAACAAATTTCTGTTTTCCGATTGATTATTTCCGCAATTTCCGCTCCAAACTTTCCGCAGCCGCTTCGTGTTCTGCGGTTCCGGAAATATTTTCATCCCCTGTCGTTTGTTCGTTCGCCCGGATTACCGGTATCTTTGCATGTGCCGCCGCAGGCGGCCGGGTCAGTGTAAAATATAAAACGTTATGATAATCAGAGAGAACGAATCAAGGGAAGAGTACGTTATGTCGGTGGCCAAGGCGATGATGTCGGCTGCGAGGACGGCACCCAAGGGGTGTGGAGTGGATAATCTCGAAATCGCCGCATTGGGTCTGTCGCGCCTTTCCCGTCTTGCCCGCAAGATGCGTGAGATAGGCGAACGCGACAGTAAGGCCTTCTTCCTGCGCGATGCCGACAATGTGGAGAACTCCCAAGCCGTCGTCCTCATCGGTACCCGCCGTGCGGTGCGGGGATTGAACTGCGGACTGTGCGGATACCCTACCTGCCGCGAAAAACGCGACAGTGCGCCGGCCGTTCCGTGCGTATTCGACGTCACCGACCTCGGCATTGCCGTAGGGAGCGCCGTTGCCATAGCGGCGGACTGCCGGGTGGACAACCGGATTCTCTATTCGGCGGGCGTTGCCGCGAAGGAGCTGGGCTTTCTCGATGACTGTGCCATCATCTATGCCGTGCCGCTCTCTGTCAATGGCAAGAACATCTATTTTGACAGGTTTGCCAAGTGCGGGGCCAAGTAGGGCGGAGACCACCCGCTGTTCGGCGGCAGTATGTACCGAGGTCCCGTCCGTACGGGCAGGAACCCCGGTGCCGCTTACCGTTTTCCCAGCCGCGATACTATCAGCGCGATGCCTGCTGCCATGACCAGTATCGGCAGGACGATTTTGTTGAAGGATAGGCTGATGTCCAGTGCGTCCATGACTACGAAGAAGACTCCGAGTCCTCCGATTATCACGCCTGCGCTCCAGCGGCGGACCGCAAGCAGGTAACCTCCCGCGGCTACCAGCAGCATCTGCCATGAAAAGAGGGCGTTGAACAGTCCGTAGCCTATCCAGCCGGTGTTGTAGAAGAGCCATATCACTCCGATGGCGACGAGGATGATGCCGAGGTAGATGTTGCCGGCTATGTTGGTCTCCCCTTTCCTGTGCGGCTGCTCGGGCAGCCTGCTGTCGTTTATTACTTCCATGTGTATGAATTTTTAAAGTTTTTCAATCGTTTCCCCGGTCCGGATACCTGCCGGGACGGCTTATGACGATGCGTTCGTCGCTGAGCGTATCGGCCGGATTGTCGGGATGGACCACCACCTTGCGGATGGTGACCCTGCCGGCCTGTTCGGTTATCTCTACATGGACATTGTCATCTTCCCAGTCCTCTTCGCGGTATTCGCGGTAGAGGTCGTCGATGCTGCTGTCCTTGCGGAGTTCCTCTTCTTTCCACTCGCCCTGTTCGTCCCAATCATCGGGCAGGGCGGGCGTGTGCCGGTACCAGTCGTAGAAGTCGTCGTACTCCTCTATTTCGTATTCGAGTCTGCGGGCGCCGTCGCGCAGTCTGTCGGCATTGTGCATGGTGACGACCGAGAGGTAAACCACGAGTGCCATCCAGATGACCGATGTGACGAGCAGAAATGTCCGGTTGGTTTTCGAGCCGAAGAGTACTTTGAGCAGGAAGTATCCGAGGAGGACGAGGGGTATCAGTATCGCCAGCAGCGTCAGTCCGGCATAGAGACCGGGCGTAATGCCCTCGAGGCCGGAGAAGTTTTCCAGTACCATCCGTCCGCCGACCAGTTCTGCGCTGAACAGGACGGCTATGATGGCGACGAAACATCCGATGGCTGCGATGCCGACGCCCAGTGCGATGAAGAATACTACCGCTTTGAGCAGGAAGAGCAGGATGCGTCCCAGCCCATAGACGATATCCGCCCAGACCGATGCCGACCGCTGGCGCTTCGGGGAGGGCGGCATGGCCGAGGCGTCCCCTGCGAAGGTCTGCCGTATGGAGGATGCAGTCACTTTTTCTCCTTGCATTTCGAGTTTCTGCCGCGGTGTCCGTGCCATGGGAATGGCTATCCAGAGAATGATGTACAGGACGACGAACATGACGAACATCGAACCGAAAAAGGCCGAAGCGTCGCCCGTGGGAAAGATGACCAGCAGCATCGGCAGGAAGAATGCGAGCCTTATCCATACGGGGTCGGTACGGAAATAGGCAGCCAGTCCGGAGCATACGCCGCCGAGTACCGCCCCGTCGGGATTCCGGTAGAGCCTTTTCGGAATCTTCTCCACGGGCGGTTCTTCTTCCGTATCCAAATCGTCCGGAAAACCGAGCTGCGCCACCACCGATTCCGCGAGTGCGCGGCTCACCACGTTGTCGCTCTCCTGTTCGTTCAGTATGAGTTCTGCGATACGCGCTTCGATGTCGGCCACGATTTCGCGGCCGTCGGGTTTCTTCGCATACCCTGTTTCGAGCTTGTCGAGGTAATCCTTCATCACCTGGTAGGCCTCGGCGTCGAACGAGAACGCGATGCCCGATATGCTCACTTTCACAACCTCTTTCATCTGTGCGGAAATTTGGACGGCCTGCCGTTAGCGGCCGCGGATTTGTGCTATCTGTGCTATCAGTTCATCCCACGAGACATCGAGCTGCGACAGCGCCTCGCGGCCTTTGTCCGTGATGGAGTAGTATTTGCGGGGAGGGCCCTGCGGGGACTCTTCCCAGCGGTACGACAGGAGTCCCTGGTTCTTCTGACGCGTCAGGATGGGGTAGAGCGTACCCTCCACCACTATCATCCGGGCGTTTTTGAGCTCCGCAATGATTTTCGGAGCATAGGAGTCGCCCCGCGACAGTATCAGCAGGATGCAGTACTCCAGGATGCCTTTGCGCATCTGCGCTTTTGCATTGTCTACATTGATGGGTTCCATGTTCAGCTCCTTCCGTAATTATCGCCGCCGTTCGCCGAAGCCGGTTCGAGCGGTACGGCTATCCACAGCACCAGATAGACCCAGAACCCTGCCGAAAAGCAGAAGAGGGCGAACAGAGCTATGATGCGTACGAGTACGACGTCCACGTTGAAATAATCGGCCAGTCCCTGGCATACGCCGCCGATGATGCGCCGGCGGCTGCGGTAGAGCCTCCTGGGCTCCCTATTGTCGTTGATGATTTCCATTTTCTTGACTTTTATGTTTATATACATTGTTTCCGCCGCGGCTGCAGACCGCGTCCGTGCCGGCCGGCACGGCGTATTTCACGCCTCGGAAGGTATCACTATCCACAGGATGATATAGACCCACAGGCTGATACCGCCGAAGAAGATGAGCAGGAACATCAGCAGGCGTACGACCGCTACGTCTATGCCGAAATAGGCCGCCAGTCCGCCGCATACGCCGCCTATTACCCTGTTGCTGCGCGAACGGCGCAGGCATTTGATGTCGGCCTGAGCCTGCTTTCCCTCCGGTCTGCGGCGCGGTTCTCCGAACTCGTCCGCCCGCCCGAGTATGGCTATCGCCTTGCGCACGAGGTCGGCGTTTACCACCTGCCGCGGTGAGGCAAGGTTCTCGCTGAATATGTCTGCTATGCGCATCTCCAGGTCGTTGAGCGTCTCCGCAGCCTCTACCGGTTCGAACCGTTCTCCGACGTCGTCGAGGTATTTCCGCAGGATATAATAGGCATCCTCGTCTATGACGAAGGCGACGGAACCTATGTTTACGTTAAGTGTTTTCTTCATGGCTCATACGGTTTAATATTGTTTTGTATCGCAAATATACGATTATTTCCTAATACTATGTATTGCATAGTATATTTTTTTCAAGAATTGTGCCGTTCCGCGTGGAAGCGGAGACAAATTGCAGGTAGGAACAGGAGTCGGGGCGGAAATTTGCCGGCGGAACAGAGAGTTTTCCGGAGGAGTGTCCGAATACCGACAGATAAGGAGCCGCAGCCGTGAAGCGGAGCCGGCGGATGTTTCGCCTTTCGTAGAGCGTATCCGCTGCGGGAAGGTTTTATGAGGAAGTGCCGGCCGATGGGGGCGGACCGTTCATTCGCCTTTGCACGCCGCACGGCGTGTCGAGACCGGAGAACGGTATGGCAACGGGGGCCGGGCAGTGCGGTTATGGACTTGTTTGAAGGGGATTCCTAATCTTTTCGCCGTTTTTTTCGAAAAAAAATTATGAATCGTTATTGGAATTAAAAAATAAGCTATACTTTTGTGTTATCGAAATAACAGTTATTTGTGTAACAGATACGTTTTCAATACCGCACTGTGAAGTCCGGGCAAGCAATAGTTAGGATAGTAAGTTAGGTTAGAAGTGGATAGTGCGGGTGCGGCGGCAGACCGTACCCGCACGAAACACGGGGAACTTCGGTTCCGAAAGGTTCTTTGGAGAGTTTGGCATTCCGCGGCGCATGGTCGTCCCTGCGGCCGGACAAATCCGTTTTGGCAAAGAAATTGTCCCTGTATCGGAGGGAGGGGAGGATTCCCCGTTCGATTGAGGATTTCTTAAAAGCGAAGATTATGGATTTATTCGGATTGAAAGGACGGGTAGCGGTAGTGACCGGTGCTTCGAGCGGATTGGGTGCGGATGCCGCACGGGCATATGCGGCTTACGGGGCCGACGTGGCGTTGGTCGCACGAAGGAAAGAGCGGCTCGAAAGTTTGGCGGAGGAGCTCCGCAGAGAGGGGGTGAAGGCTCTGCCGGTCGCCTGCGACGTTTCGCGGGAAGACGATGTCCGGGCTGCGGTGGAGCGTATCATGGATTACTTCGGACGGGTGGACATCCTGCTCAACGATGCGGGAGTGGCTGTTCCGGGCGGTGTGGAGACACTGACCGCCGAGGAGTGGGACAGGTCGATGGATATAAACGTCCGGGGGATGTTCTTGATGTGCAAGTATGTCGTTCCGCATATGCGGGAAAGGAGATACGGCAAGATAGTGAATATATCCTCCGTGAATGCCACCCTGGCCGATAAGGTACCGGAGTTGTGGCGGCACGCCTACAACGCCTCGAAGGCCGCTGTGAAGGGATTGACCGTCGGGATGGCGGCCTCCTATGCAGCGGACAACATCACGGTGAATTCCATCGGACCGGGACTGTTCGAGAGCGAAATGACGGAGAATACGCTCTTCAGGCACGAAGCGTTCATGCAGATGTACGATACGCTGACGCCCGCATCGAGACCCGGTGCGAAAGGGGAGTTGAACGGTACCATCCTCTATTTCTCCTCGCAGGCTTCGAGCTATGTGACCGGACAGCATATCATCGTGGACGGAGGTTTTTCCATCGTATGACGAAAGTGTTTTTTAAGATATACCCGCCCGTTCAAGGCGGACGGGCCGGGCGTTTAAGTTTTAGGTAGGATTTTAGAATGGTAGCGCAGGCAAGCTGGGAAGCTCGCCTGCGCTTTTTCGTCTCCGCTGCCGGGAAAAGAGGATTATTTTCTCCGAAAGGAGCTCCCCGTGTGCCGCATCATTTCCCGATATTCCTGCCAATCCGGCTCATGCGGTCCAGCGAATCCGCCATGTCTGCATCGATGTCGTCTTTCGCCCGCAGCGCCTGGTCGGAGATGTCGTATGTTTTGGCTGCGACCGTCCCCGCTTTGGCGTCGTCGCGTATCCTGCGCCTGGCTTCTGCGACCTCCTCCCGGAAATCGGCCTTGTCGTCGTCGAAGTCGGCGCGGGCCGTGATGACCTCCATATTGACCATATCCTTCGCCCGCCGGGCGGTTTCGCGAGCCTCCCGGATGTTATGGCTGGAGCATCCGTCGCCGAGTATCTTCTCCATGCGTTCCGTTTCCCGGAGCTCCTCCTTTATCTCTTTCATGCGTGTATCCGCACTTTCTCGGACGTTCCTGTACGCTTCGCGTGCCTCTTTGCGTACCTCTTTCCCGAGCCCCGCAGCGGTTTCGCCGAACTCCCTGCGTGCTTCCCTGTATTCTTCTTTCTTCATGACCGTGTATTTTAAGTCTTGTTTCTGGCCGGTTGCCCGGCTTACAAAGACCTTACTTCAAAAAAGAGGCCAATCGGTATCGCAGCCCTCCGGAGACGGATGTCCCGTCCGGTCTCCCATACTCCGAAACATGCAGACGATTGTATTTTTCGCAGTTAATCCCTATCTTGCAGATTCAATCAATGCATACGGTAATTTTATGGTGTCTTTACTATCCCCCTCTGTAATGACGCTGGCTATACTTATCGTCTCATGTGTCTTTTTCATGAGCGGTAAGGTCAGGTCCGATATTGTCGCGCTCTGCGCCCTGCTCGCCTTGCTGATATTCGGCATACTCACTCCCGCCGAGGCGCTTTCGGGTTTTGCGAGTCCGGTGGTGATAATGATGGTGGGGCTGTTCGTCGTGGGTGCGGGCATCTTCCGCACCGGTCTCGCCAAGATGATAAGCAGTCGTATCCTGCGTATCGGCGGCAAGAACGAGAACGTGCTTTTTGTCCTCGTGATGCTCGTTACCGCCCTGATAGGGGCCTTCGTGAGCAATACGGGTACGGTGGCGGTGATGCTGCCTATCGTGATGAGCATGGCCGCATCGTCCGGCATCAGTTCGAGCCGTTACCTGATGCCCATGGCATTCGCCAGCAGCATGGGACTCTTCACCCTGATAAGTACCCCGCCCAACCTCGTCATACAGGAGGCGCTGGTGGATGCGGGCATGGAGCCGCTCGGTTTCTTCTCGTTCGCCCCGGTCGGAGCAGTGGTCGTGGCGGTAGGCATTGGGGTGCTCTATTTCCTGAGCCGCCTGCTCGTTCGGAAGGACGAAGGCAAGCGGAACGAAAAACGGAAGGCGAAGACGCTGGCCGAACTCGTGGAGGAGTATAACCTCGTGCACCTGAGTTTTCAGGTGGAGGTTCCCGCCGCATCGCCCATGGTCGGCCGTTCGCTCAAGGAGCTTCGCATCGGTTCCCTTTACGATGTGAGCGTGGGGCGTATCATCCATGCGCCGCAGACCCGGTTCCGCAGGATAACCACCGAAGAGGTGGCCGGGCCGGAGAGCGTGATTCTGGCGGGCGACGTCCTGCACCTGCACGGCAGCGAGGAGCATGTGGACCGCCTCGTGGCGGAGCAGGGACTCGTAGCGACCGAGTGGAGTCCCAAATCGTCCGGGGAGACCGCCGACACCGGGTATGCCGAGGCGTTCATCATGCCCAACTCGCACTTGATAAACCATACGGTGGCGGACAGCCGCTTTAGGGAGCTGTACAACGTGAATGTTCTTGGAATAAAGCGTCACGGGGAGTATGACCTCGGCGATATGCGCGATGTGAAGATGCATGCCGGGGACTCCCTGCTCATTCAGGGAACCTGGGACAATATCACCGCTCTGGAGGAGTACACCGACGAGTTCGTGCTGTTGGGGCAGCCGGAGAAGCGGGCCGCCCGCGTGACACTCGACCGGAAGGCGCCGATGGCCGCCCTCATCATGGCGGGCATGATACTGCTCATGGTGCTCGATGTCATTCCGGGCGTAGCGGCCGTGCTGCTGGCGGCCGTATTCATGGTGCTGACCGGATGCCTGCGCAACATGGAGGAGGCCTATACCAGTATCAACTGGGCCAGCGTAGTGCTGATAGCCGCCATGATACCCATGTCCACGGCTTTCGACAAGACCGGCATCACGGCTGCCATATCCGGATTCCTGCTGCACGGTCTCGGCGATATCGGGCCGCAGGGCCTGCTTGCAATGGTCTATTTCGTCACTTCGCTCACGACCATGTTCATCAGCAATACGGCGACGGCGGTGCTTTTCGCCCCCATCGCCATGGATGCCGCCCTGCGTATGGGTGTCAGTCCCTATCCTTTCCTTTTCGCCGTGGCCGTTTCGGCCAGCATGTGTTTCGCCTCGCCCTTCTCCACACCGCCCAACGCGCTGGTGATGAGTGCCGGCGGATATAGGTTCGGAGACTATATCCGGGTGGGGCTGCCGCTGCAGGTCGTGATGGGGGTCGTGATGATATTCGTGCTGCCGCTGCTCTTCCCCTTCTGACGGGTCTGCCGCGGCGGGCCGGCAGGAGGAGCCGAACGCTTTCCCGGCTGTCTGTGGAACCGGGCCGCACGGAGTTCCGTTCTGTCTTTGTCTTCAGTGGCGGAGGAGAACCGTCGCCGGGAAGGTACGGGCGAAAACCCCTGCCGTCCGCAAACGGTGCCCGGAAAATTCGTAAATTTGCAATCCGTAATCCTTACGCACGAGATGATAGACAGGGAAACAGTGGACCGCATCTATGCCGCCGCAGACATCGTGGAGGTGGTGAGCGACTTCGTCACCCTCAAGAAGAAGGGGGCGAACTACCAGGCATGCTGTCCTTTCCATAGCGAACGTACCCCTTCTTTCATCGTCTCTCCGGCCAAGGGGCTCTTCAAGTGTTTCGGCTGCGGCAAGGGCGGGAATGCCGTGACCTTCGTCATGGAGCACGAGAAGATGACCTATGCCGAGGCACTCAAGTATGTGGCGAAGAAATACGGCATCGAGGTGCGGGAGAAGGAGCTGACTCCGGAGGAGGCCAGGCGGAACGACGACCGCGAAAGCATGATGGTCGTCAACAGTTGGGCCGCCGACTATTTCCAGCATGTGCTGCACGATACGGATGAAGGGCTGAGCGTGGGAATGGGGTACTTCCGTGAGCGCGGTTTCACGGATGCCACGGTGCGCAAGTTCGCGTTGGGGTACTGTCCGGCCAAGGGCGACGCGATGACCATGGCGGCGCTCGGTGCCGGCTACAAGGAGCAGTTCCTCACCGAAACGGGACTCACCATCAAGCGCGAGACGGGCGGTTATTACGACCGTTTCACGGGCCGGGTGATATTTCCCGTCTACTCCATCAGCGGCCGCGTCATCGCTTTCGGCGGGCGGGTGCTGAAGACGAGCGACCGGACGGCCAAGTACCTCAATTCTCCCGAAAGCCTCATATATAGCAAGAGCCACAGCCTTTACGGCATCTACCATGCGAAGAACGCCATCGTGCGCGAAAACTTCTGCATTCTCGTGGAGGGCTATACGGACGTGATGCGGATGCATCAGACGGGCATCGAGAATGTCGTGGCTTCGTCGGGTACCTCCCTGACGGCAGACCAGATAAAGCTCATCAGCCGTTTCACGAAGAACATTACCGTCATTTACGACGGCGATTCGGCAGGTATCAAGGCGTCGCTCCGCGGTATCGACATGATACTGCGCGAGGGGTTGAACGTGCGGGTGGTGCTGCTGCCCGACGGCGAAGACCCCGATTCGTTCGGCCGTTCGCATTCGGCAGAGGAGGTCAGGGCCTACATCGAGGGGCACGAAGAGGATTTCATTCGTTTCAAGACACGCCTGCTGATGGCCGACGCAGGGGACGACCCGCTGAAGCGGGCGGCACTGGTCACCGATATCGTGCAGTCCATCTCCGAGATACCCGACCCGATTGTCCGTTCGGTTTTCATCAAGGACTGTGCGAAGAGCATGGATGTGGACGAGCAGGTACTCGTGGCCGAGGTGGCCCGCAAACGCCATTCGGTGCAGTACGACCGCCAGACCGGCGATTTTCTGCGCAGCATGCAGGCTCAGCGCCGCCGCGAAGAGCAGGCCGCCGCGTTGCCGGCCTCGCTCAAGGGTGTGACCGCAGGCAGCAGCATGGACGAGCTGGAGAAGGAGATAGTGGGATACCTGATGAAGTACGGTCATCTCTATTTCGAACACAAGGAGGGACGCAACCTCGTGAAATTCAACGTGGCGGAGACTATTTTCAGCGACCTGCGCGACGACGTCTCCATCCGGAATCCCCAATACAGGGCGTTGTACGAGTGCTACGAGCAGCACTATGCCGAACTCGGCGAAGGTGTCAAGGTACCGGAGCACTACTTTACGAACCATGCCGATCCGCTGGTGTGCAATGCGGCGGTGGATATTCTCACCTCGGATACCAACTATGTGATGAGCGAGCTGTGGAAACGTCACGAGATTTTTCTCGACAGTGAGGAGGAGCGCCTTTCGGAACTCATACCCCGTGTCGTCACCCTCTATAAGTCGAAGACCATCGAGGCCATTATCGGAAAACTGAAGGAGAGTCTGGCCGACGAGGCACTCTCCGAGGAGGAGCAGATGTCCATCATGGAGAACATCGCCGCGCTCAACGAAGTGCGTACCCGGATTGCGAAAAAAATATCGAGACTGATACTGTGACGGGCCTCCCCGGCCGCCGGTACGTGCCGGGTCCGGTTTTTGTTTATCGCTGCGGAATATGTACCTTTGCAGGGTTAAGCTATGGCGGATTACAACAAGAAGATAAACATAAAGAACAAGCGTGCCGCGTTCGATTACGAGATACTCGAAGAGTATGTCGCAGGCATCGTCCTGACCGGTACCGAGATAAAGTCGCTCCGGCTCGGCAAAGCCTCCATGGTGGATTGCTACTGCTATTTCGACCGCCACGAACTCTACATCCGGGGGCTGAATATCTCCGAGTATCATTGGGGTACCTACAACAACCACCAGCCCAAACGCGACCGCAAGCTGCTGCTCAACAGGCGCGAACTCGACAAGCTGGAGCGGGCCTCGCAGGACAAGTCGGTGACTGTCGTGGGGCTGCGGCTCTTCCTGAACGAGCGGGGACTCGCCAAGGTGGTGATAGGGCTTGCCCGCGGGCGCAAACGTTACGACAAACGCGAATACATCAAGGAGAAGGATGCCCGGCGGGAGATGGACCGCGCCATGAAGCGATGACCTTTTCTGTCGTACCCTGCCGGGTGTGCGGGGGATGGCAGCCCGTCGTGCGGAACTCGCTTCCTTCCTAAACGGATAAAAAATGTCCCTCATACTCTGCATAGAAACCGGAACGGATGTCTGTTCCGTCGCGCTCGCCCGCGGGGGGCGGCTCGTCTCCCTCCGGGAGGAGGCGGGACGCGACCATGCCCGCAAGGTGGCCCTGTTCGCCGACGAACTTTTTCGGGAGGC